>Ga0307517_10006962_pt1 | contig 16612 bp, 12 predicted proteins | sample 23_EM_MG_FD_194515 | JGI IMG/M metagenome (GOLD analysis project Ga0307517, IMG submission 194515) | Populus trichocarpa ectomycorrhiza microbial communities from riparian zone in the Pacific Northwest, United States - 23_EM | ecosystem: Host-associated > Plants > Roots > Unclassified | place... | reverse complement strand
CAGTCGGCCAGGACGACGGCCGCGGCGTTGCCGCCCAGCTCCAGGGTGACGTGCTTGCGCGGCACGGAATCCATGATCGCGTAGCCGACCTTGTCCGAGCCGGTGAAGGAGATCACCGGCAGCCGCACGTCCTGTACGAGGGCGGGCATCCGGTCGTTCGGCACCGGCAGCACGCTCCACGAGCCGGCCGGAAGGCCCTCGGTCTCCGCCAGGATCTCGCCGAGGACCAGCGCGGAGAGCGGGGTCGCCGGGGCGGGCTTGAGGATGATCGGGGCGCCGACCGCGATCGCGGGGGCGACCTTGTGCGCCACCAGGTTCAGCGGGAAGTTGAACGGCGCGATGCCCAGTACGCTGCCGCGCGGGAACCGCCGGGTCAGCGCCAGCCGGCCCACCCCGCCCGCGTCTGTGTCCAGCCGCTGCGCCTCACCGCTGTTGAACCGCCGGGCCTCCTCCGACGCCCACCGGAACACCGAGACCGCGCGCCCGACCTCGCCGCGGGCCCACTTCACCGGCTTGCCGTTCTCGGCGCTGATCAGCAACGCGATCTCCTCGGCACGCTCGCCGAGCCGCTTCGCCACATGGTCCAGCGCGGCGGACCGTACGTGCGCCGGGGTCGCCGCGAAGGCCGTCTCGGCGGCCCGGGCGGCCGCCACGGCCTCCTCCACCTGCGCGTCGGTCGGCACGCTGACGGCGGCGACGACCCGGCCGTCCCACGCGTTCGTGACGTCGAAGCTGTCCTCGCCGGTGGCCGGCCGGCCGGCGAGCCAGAACGCGGTGGGGGTGGGGGTGGCGGTGGTCACGGGGGGTCACGCCCTTCCTGGTCGTCCCTGCGCATGCGCAGGCGTCGCTCATGTCCTGCTTCGCTCATGTCCTGCGTCGGCACCACGGTAGGTCGTGCCGCCCGCGCGGGCTGTTGTCCACGGCGGAGTGACGTACGGGCGTACCGCTACGAATTGGCCAGCCGGCTCAGCCTGTGGCCTTCAGGGCCAGCCACAGTTCCATCCGCACATCCGGGTCGTCCAGCGAACGGCCGAGGATCTCCTCGATCCGCCGTATGCGGTAGCGCAGGGTGTGCCGGTGGACCCCGAGGTCGGCGGCGGCCGCGTCCCACTGGCCGTGGCGGGAGAGCCAGGCCTGGAGGGAGGCGACGAGGTCGCCGCGGGCGTGCGCGTCGTGGTCGCGCAGGGGGCGCAGCAGGCCCTCGGCGAAGGCGCGGACGGCATCGTCGCCGAGCAGGGGCAGGACGGAGCCGGAGCCGACCTCGTCGTACTCGACGAGGCTGCGGCCACTGCGGCGGGCGACGGCGAGGGCGCGCTCGGCCTGCGCATGCGCGGCCGGTACGTCGCCCGGTCCGGGGGCCGCGGCGGACAGGCCCGCGGCGAGTGCCTCGTCGGTCTCGGCGAGGTCCGCGCACACGGGGAGGACCGCCCCGGCCTCGGCGGCCAGGACGGTGAGGCGGTCGCCGTCGCGGACGGCGAGGACCGGCTCGGCGGCGCGCGCGGCGGCCGCGTCCACGCGTTCCGCGAGGAGGGTGACGGTCTCGGCCTCCCCCTCGGCGACCAGGATCCGGACCGGGACGTCCAGCAGGTCCCCGTACAGGCGCCCCGCGACCGTGCGGGCGTGCCCGGGCTCGCCGGCGAGCAGCATGCGCAGCAGCGCCCCGCCGAGGCGCTGTCCGGTGTCCTGCTGCGCGCGCGACTGCTCCAGCGAGAGCGTGAGCAGGGCCACGGCGGCGTTCACGATGTAGCGGGCCTGGGTGTCGAGCCGCTCCTCGGTCCCGACGGCCAGATAGCCGCGCGGGCGGCGGCCCGTGCCCAGCGACTGAAGCTCGACCCGGTCCTCAGTGCCCGCCGGTCCCGCCACCGCCGCGCTCGCCGGGGCGGGCTTGTCGCGCAGCCGGTCGATCTCCCCGGCCAGCCGGGCCGCCCGGCGCCCCGCCCACTCCGGCGCCGAGGCCAGCACCGCCCCGGACGGGTCGTACAGCGCCGCCCAGCCGTCCAGATGGGCCGCCAGCCGGGCCAGCAGGGCGCCCGTGCCGTCCGGGGCGAGCGCCGCCCTGGTCAGATCGCGCTGCGCCTCGAAGCCCGCGGTCACCGCGTGGTACTCCTCGGCCGCGATGGCCGCCGACACGGCCTTGCTGATGGCGATGAACGGCGTCCGGCGCGGCACCTCCAGCAACGGCAGCCCGTGCTCGGCCGCCGCGGCGACCAGCGGCCCCGGTACCGCGTCATGGCTCACCCCGACCCCGAAGCCCAGGCCCACGACCCCGGCGCCCGCGAGCCTGCGGACGTAACCGTCGAGCCCGGCCGCGTCCCCGGCCTCCAGCTTCATCCCGGTCGTCAGCAGCAGCTCGCCGCCTTCGAGATACGGCCCCGGGTCGTCCAGCTCGCTGGTGTGCACCCAGCGGACGGGTGCCTGGAGCCGGTCGCCTCCGGCGAGGACGGTCAGCTTGAGTGCCGGGTTGCGCAGCAGTGAGGCGAGGGTGGGGGGCACGGCGTTTTCTCCAGGGTGGAGTGGGGTCCGTCCCGATTGTGCCGCACCGTACAGGCGCTAGCTAGGCGCGCAGGTCGGCCAGTATCGGCGGCGCGTGCTCGCCGTCGGTCGCGGTCAAGGACACGACGGCGTGCCCGGCGGGTACCGCGTGCGCGAGGTCGGACGCGGACCAGCGCTCGCGCTCGACCTTGCGCACCGTCACCGACTCGGTGGTGACCGCCTCGCCGGTGAAGAGCTTGCGCACGCCGCGGGTGAGGCGCCGCAAAAGGCCGCCGGACTGGTCCGGCGTGCGCGTGACGTCCCGGGCCTCGACCCAGGTGGTGCCCCAGGCTTCGGCGAAGCGTTTGCCGTCCCAGGTGGTGACGCCGGAAAAGGCCATCCGGCAGCCGACGGCGCCGAGCAGGGCGCTGCGCAGCGCCTCGGGGACGTCGTCCAGCGTGCGCAGGGTGAGTACGGCGCCGGCGTTGGCGGAGCGCAGCCGGCCGAGACCGCGGACGGCCTCGGAGGTGATCGTGTGGGCGGCGTCGTCGAGGACGAGGCAGGCGAAGAGGGAGCGGTCGGCGCGGCTGCTGACGGCTGCGGTGAACTGGGCGAGGACGAGGCGGGCGAGGATGCGCGAGGCCTCGGCGTGGGCGCGCTCGGGGAGGTCGATGCGCACGCGGAGCGGGTGTTCGAGCGTGCGCAGGGAGAAGGGGCGGGCTCCGGAATCGCGCCCGGTGACGTCGAAGAACCCGGCGAAGGCCTGCCGGTCGAGCAGGGCGACGCGGTCGGCGAGCAGCGGCGCGATGTCGCCGGGGCGGCCGGACTGCCGCTCGCGGGCGTCGAGGTCGCGGATGTGGCCGTGCGCCCCGGCGGCGTCCAGCGCGTCGCGCAGGGCGGCGTACGCGACCGGGCTGGCGTCGAGCAGCTCGCGCAGCTCGGTGACGGACGGGAAGCGGCCGTGGGCGGCGCGGTAGGGGCCGAGCAGCTGGCTGAGGGCGGTGCGGGCCCGGCTGTCCTGGTCGTCCACCAGGGCCTCGGCGAGCATGGCGGCGGCCTCGTCGGGGTCGGTGGAGCCGCCGTACAGGTCGAGGTCGTACGCGGAGGAGGGGTCGCCGAGCGAGATGACGACGTCGTACGCGTCGGCCGGCACCGGATCCGTGCCCGCCGCCCCGACGGCGACGACCGCGGCCGTGCCGGACAGCGCCTGCAGGCACAAGGATTCCACGACCGGCCGTACGAGGTGACGGGTCTTGCCGGAGCCGGGCGGGCCGACGGCGAGCAGCCCGGTGCCGAGCAGCGTCGGGTCCAGGGCCAGTCCGGCGCCCCGGTGCTGGTAGGGGTTGCGGTCGTCGGCGAGCGCGAGCCCGATCCGTACCTGCGAGGTGAGCAGATCGTGCCGCGCCGCCCGGACCGGCAGGTCGCGGGCACCGGAGGGGTGCGCGAAGGCGGCGGCGCCCTGCCGCAGCACGACGTCGGTGAAGACCTCCCGCGGCACGGCCTGCCAGGCCCGGCGCAGCCGCGCGTAGTCCACGTCCCCGAGCCGCTCGGCGCGGATCTCCGCCGCCAGCCGGTCGGCGGCCGCCGGCTGCCCGGCCGCGCGCAGCTCGGGCCACTCGGCGGGGTCCTGCTCCTGCGGGGCGGGGCCCTCGTGCGGGGCGGGGTCGGTGACCGCGCCGCGCAGGAGGGGGGTGACGTAACGGCGGATGACCTCCAGCCAGTTGCCCGCCCGGCCGAAGACCTTCACCAGCAGGACGAAGGTCAGCAGCCACACGACGTTGCTGTAAACCTTGTAGGCGTCGCTGTGGTAGTCGTTCCACGAGTCCGGGGTGACCCAGCCGAGAATGGTCCACATCGGGATGTAGCCGTTGTAGAGCAACGACAGCAGCAGCAGCGCGCACGCCAGCGACAGCAGCGCCCCGCCGATCAGCCGCCGCCCCGGCAGCCGGTTCGGGTCCTCCGGGGGCCGCGCCACATGGCCGTACGCGAAGATGCCGGGCGCGGGGCGCTGCCGGGGGGTGCGCAGCCAGGTCGCGAGCGCGGCGGGCGGGGCGGCCGCCTGCGGGGGGATGCCCGGCGGGCGCGGGGGCACCGCGGGCAGGGCCGGGACGGCCGGAGTGCCCGGGGCTGTCTTGCGCGACGGCTCGCCGCCGTACCTGCCGTCAACGTCCATTCGCCCGCTGCCCCTCGCATTCGCACACTCACGCGCCGACACTCAATGTAGTGGACCGGCCACGAGTTCGGCCGCCGGGCGGGCACCGCACTGTCCGCCGCGTCGAAGACGGGTTCACCACTGCGCCCCAACGGAGTGTGCGGGCCTGCCGGAGGTGCGCTTAGCCTGCGAAGACACCCGCCAAGACAAGAGCCCCCGGTTTCTAAGGAGTACGCCCGCCATGAGCGAACTGGCCCAGGAGCGCCGACTCGTCACGTCCATCCCCGGTCCGAAGTCGCAAGCGCTGCTGGCCCGCAAGGCGGCGGCGGTCGCGGACGGCGTCGGCGTGACCCTCCCGGTCTTCGTCACGCGCGCCGGCGGCGGCGTGGTGGAGGACGTGGACGGCAACTCCCTCATCGACTTCGGCTCCGGCATCGCCGTGACCTCGGTCGGCAACAGCGCGGCGGCGGTCGTGCGCCGCGCCTCCGCCCAGCTGGCGGACTTCACCCACACCTGTTTCATGGTGACCCCGTACGAGTCGTACGTGGAGGTCGCCGAGGCGCTGGCCGAGCTCACGCCGGGTGACCACGCCAAGAAGTCCGCGCTGTTCAACTCCGGCGCCGAGGCGGTGGAGAACGCGGTGAAGATCGCCCGCTCCTACACCAAGCGCACGGCCGTCGTGGTCTTCGACCACGGCTACCACGGCCGTACGAACCTCACCATGGCGCTCACCGCCAAGAACATGCCGTACAAGGAGGGCTTCGGCCCCTTCGCCCCCGAGGTCTACCGGGTGCCGCTGGCCTACCCGTACCGCTGGCTGACCGGCGCCGAGAACTGCGCGCAGGAGGCCGCCGCGCAGGCGATCGACCAGATCAACAAGCAGGTCGGCGCGCACAACGTCGCGGCGATCGTGATCGAGCCCATCGCGGGCGAGGGCGGCTTCATCGAGCCCGCCAAGGGCTTCCTGCCCGCGATCGCGCAGTTCGCGAAGGACAACGGCATCGTCTTCGTCGCGGACGAGATCCAGACCGGCTTCTGCCGCACCGGCCAGTGGTTCGCGTGCGAGGACGAGGGCGTCGTCCCGGACCTGATCACGACCGCCAAGGGCATCGCGGGCGGCCTGCCGCTCGCCGCCGTCACCGGCCGCGCCGAGATCATGGACGCCGCCCACGCGGGCGGCCTCGGCGGCACCTACGGCGGAAACCCGGTGGCCTGCGCGGCCGCGCTCGGCGCGATCGAGACCATGAAGGAGCTGGACCTGCCCGCGAAGGCGCGGCGGATCGGCGAGATCATGCTCGGCCGTCTGCGGGCCATCCAGGAGAAGTACGAGATCGTCGGCGATGTGCGCGGCCGTGGCGCGATGATCGCCGTCGAGCTCGTCGAGCCCGGCACGAAGACCCCGAACGCGGCGGCCGCCGGCGCGCTCGCCAAGGCCTGCCACGCCGAGGGTCTGGTGGTCCTCACGGCCGGTACGTACGGCAATGTGCTGCGCTTCCTGCCGCCGCTGGTGATCGGCGAGGACCTGCTCAACGAGGGCCTGGACATCATCGAGAGCGCCTTCGCCGGACTGTGACGGAGCCGGACGGACCTTGGTTACTATGAGTAATTCTCATGGGCGGTGAAGAAGGTGTGCGGGCCTGATGGCGGACCCGCGCAAACCCTCCCGGGGGCCACTTTGGTGACGTACGGTTTCGTCAGATGGAAGAAACACCCCGTCTGCGGAAGCTCGCAGGCGACACTTTGCCGGTGACTCCCCATCATCGGCACCGCAGTGCCCTCGCGCACAACAGCGCCGAAGCCGCAAGCCTCGGCACTCCTCGCCGATCGGTCGGCCGCCCGTCCCAAACCCCCCGGGACGAGCGGTGCGGCGATCGCCTTGGCCGCCCCGGAACTCTCCCCCCTGTTCCGGGGCGGCTGACTTTCCTCTTCCTCCTGCCGCTGCTGTGCCTGGTGCTCTTCGGGCTGCTCACCTGGCAGGAGGCCGCGCACGGGCCCGTGCTCCGCCTCGACGAACCGCTGCGCTCCGCCATCGCCGGGCCGTCACCCCCCGGCCCCATCCCGCCCCTGGGCCACTACTTCGCGGCTCTGGGCAACTGGTACGCGGCGGGGCCCGTCCTGGTCGCCGCCATGGCCTACGCGTGGTGGCGAAGCCGGCGCTGGGTGCCCGTCGCCGCGTACGCGGTCGCCATGGCGGCCGTGCCCGCGATCGTCGCTCCCCTGAAGACCGCCGTCGACCGCACCGGCGGCGCCCTGATCCGGGTGCCGGACCACGCGGGGCTCTATCCGTCGGGGCACGCGGCGACGGCCGCGCTGGCGTACGGGGCGGCCATGCTGCTGGTGCTGCCGTACGTGACGGGAAAGGCAGCACGGCGGCTGCTGGTGGCGGCCGCCGTGCTGCTCAATCTGTCGATTGGTTTCGCGCTGGTGTACTGCGGCTATCACTGGCCGCTGGATGTGGTCGGGAGCTGGCTGCTGTGCGGGGCGTTGCTGGGCGGGGCGTCGGCCCTCAGCTGTTGGTGGGGAAGCCGAGGTTGATGCCGCCGTGGCTCGGGTCCAGCCAGCGCTGGGTGACCGCCTTGCCGCGGGTGAAGAACTTGACGCCGTCCTCGCCGTAGGCGTGGGTGTCGCCGAAGAGGGAGGCCTTCCAGCCGCCGAAGGAGTAGTAGGCGACGGGGACGGGGATCGGGACGTTGATCCCGACCATGCCGACCTCGACCTCGTGCTGGAAGCGGCGGGCGGCGCCGCCGTCGTTGGTGAACAGCGCGGTGCCGTTGCCGTAGGGGTTGGAGTTGATGAGCTCCAGGCCCTCGTCGTAGGAGGAGACCCGCACCACGGACAGGACCGGGCCGAAGATCTCGTCGTTGTAGATGGACTGGCCCGGCTTGACGTTGTCGAAGAGGGTCGGGCCGAGCCAGAAGCCGTCGGCGGTGCCCTCGCCCGAGATGGGGTGCTTGCGGCCGTCGATGACGAGGTCGGCGCCGTCGGCCACACCCGCGTCGAGGTAGGAGGTGACCTTGTCGCGGTGGACGCCGGTGACCAGCGGGCCCATCTCGGAGTCGCCGTTGCAGCCGGGGCCGACCTTGAGGCCCGCGACGCGGTCCTTGATCTTGCCGATGAGCTCGTCGCCGACGGGGTCGACGGCCACGAGTACGGAGATGGCCATGCAGCGCTCGCCGGCCGCGCCGAACCCGGCGTTGACGGCGGCGTCCGCGGCGAGGTCGAGGTCGGCGTCGGGGAGGACCAGCATGTGGTTCTTGGCGCCGCCGAGGGCCTGGACGCGCTTGCCGTACTTGGTGCCGGTCTCGTAGACGTAGCGGGCGATCGGGGTGGAGCCGACGAAGGAGACGGACTTGACGTCCGGGTGCTCCAGGATCCGGTCGACGGCGACCTTGTCACCGTGGACGACGTTGAAGACACCGTCCGGCAGCCCGGCCTGCTTCCACAGCTCGGCAAGGAAGTTGGCGGCCGAGGGGTCCTTCTCGGAGGGCTTGAGGACCACCGTGTTGCCGGCGGCGATGGCGATGGGGAAGAACCACATCGGCACCATGGCCGGGAAGTTGAAGGGCGAGATGATGCCGACGACGCCGAGCGGCTGACGGATCGAGTAGACGTCGATCCCGGTGGAGGCCTGCTCGGTGAAGCCGCCCTTGATGAGCTGCGGGATGCCGCAGGCGTACTCGACGACCTCGATGCCACGGGCGATCTCGCCGAGCGCGTCGGAGTGCACCTTGCCGTGCTCGGACACAAGGATCGAGGCGAGCTCGTCGCGCTTGCCGTTGAGCAGTTCCCGGAAGGCGAAGAGCACCTGGGTGCGCTTGGCGATCGAGGCGTGGCGCCAGTCCTTGAAGGCGGTGGCGGCGGCGCCCACCGCCTGGTCGACCTCGGCGATCGAGGCGAAGTCCACCTGACCGGTCACGGCGCCGGTGGCCGGGTCGTAAACGTCGCCACGGCGCTCGGCGGTGCCGGTCCACGTCTGTCCGGCGATCCAGTGCGTGATGTGCTTGTCGGTCACGGCAGACCTTCCTCTCGTAGCCTGTTGCCAGTCTCGTCAGGCTGCGACAGGGGTCACAAGCACCAACCTGTCGGCGGTGCGGGTGATGCCTTTACAGATCGTCGGCTTACTCCTCGCCCGCGAGCCGCGCCGCCGCCTCGTGCATCGCCAGCTCCAGCAGCACCGGGTCGGTGAGGTGCCCCGTGCCGTCCGGCGGCACCAGCCAGCGCACCCCGCCGCTGGCCCGGCCCGGGTAGGGCACGACGATCCAGGTGCCGGGGCCCGCCGCGCGCACCCCGGTGCCGATCCAGCGGGCAGCGGTGCCGGGGGGCACGAAGAAGCCCATACGGGAGTCGCCGAAGTCGGCGAGCACGGGCCCGTGGCGGTCCAGCATCCGGGTGAGGACGTCGAGGGTGGGATAGCCGAGCTCGCCGGTGAGGATCAGGACGTCCCAGAGCCGGCCGGCGGGCAGCAGCGTGACCCCCAGAGGGCTGCGCTCCCACTCCCACCTGCAGGTCTCGGGATCGGGACTTACGGAAACCAGCCACTCGACCGCACTCTTCGCACCGGCGCCGGCCATGCCGGGCCCTCCGATCATCCGTGTCACTCCAGTTGTGCTCACACGGAAGAGAGGGGCTTGCGGGCGGATCATTACGCGGATTACCCGGGTTTCCGCTACTCGGTGGTAGTGATCTGGATCACATCACCGGATCGCATCAGCTGTCGAAGCCCAGTCCCAGCCGGTCCATCGTCTTCAGCCACAGGTTGCGCCGTCCCGCGCGCCGGTCCGCCCGGTCCAGCGACCACTTGGTCAGGCCGATGCCCGCCCACGCGAACGGCTCCGGCGGGAACGGCATCGGCTTGGTGCGCACCATCTCCAGCGCGGTGCGCTCCGTACGCTCCCCCGCCAGCAGGTCGAGCATCACGTCCGCGCCGAAGCGGGTCGCGCCGACACCGAGCCCGGTGAAGCCGGCCGCGTAGGCGACCCGGCCGGCGTGCGCGGTGCCGTAGAAGGCGGAGAAGCGGGAGCAGGTGTCGATGGCGCCGCCCCAGGCGTGGGTGAAGGACAGGCCTTCGAGCTGCGGGAAGCAGCGGAAGAAGTGCCGGGCCAGGGTGAGGTTGGTCTCGGGACGCTGGTCGCGGTCGGCGGAGAGCCGTCCCCGGTAGGGGTAGATGGCGTCGTAGCCGCCCCACAGGATGCGGTTGTCGGCGGAGAGCCGGAAGTAGTGGAACTGGTTGGCGCTGTCGCCCAGGCCCTGGCGGTTCTTCCAGCCGATCGAGGCGAGCTGGTCCTCGGTCAGCGGCTCGGTCATCAGCGCGTAGTCGTACACCGGGACGATGTACGGGCGCACCCGCCTGACCAGCGACGGGAAGACATTCGTGCCCAGCGCGACCCGGCGCGCGAAGACCCTGCCGTACGGGGTGCGCACGGCCATGCCGGTGCCGTTGCCCGTGAGGGCGGTGGCGGGGGTGTGCTCGTGGATCCGTACGCCCAGCGCCGCCGCGGCCCGCTTCAGGCCCCAGGCGAGCTTGGCGGGGTGCAGCATGGCGACGCCGGTGCGGTCGTACAGGCCGCCGGCGAAGGTGGGTGAGTCGACCTCGGCACGGACCTGGTCGCGGTCGAGGAATTCCAGGTCGACGCCGTGTTCGGCGGCCTCCTTGGCGGCGGCGCGCAGTTCGTCGAGCTGGTAGGGCTCGGTGGCCACGTCGATCTCGCCGGTGCGCTCGAAGTCGCAGTCCAGGGAGTAGCGGGCGACCGCCGCCTCGATCTCGTCGAGGTTGCGGCTGCCCAGCTCCTCCAGCTTGGCGAACTCGCCCGGCCAGCGGGCGAGTCCGTTGGCCAGGCCGTGGGTGAGGCTGGCCGCGCAGAAGCCGCCGTTGCGGCCGGAGGCGGCCCAGCCCACTTCCTTGGCCTCGATCAGGACCACGTCCCTGGACGGGTCGCGCTCCTTGGCGATCAGCGCCGTCCACAGACCGCTGTAGCCGCCGCCGACCACCAGCAGGTCGCAGTGCTCGTCCCCGACGAGCGCGGGGGCGGCCTGCGGCCGGCCGGGGTCGTCCAGCCAGTACGGGGTCGGCTGCGCCTCGGCGAGCGAACGGGCTGGGTCCATGGAGGTTTCACACCTTTGCGATTGCGATTACTGGCTGTCCAGTGCGGTGGCCGAGGACATTCTCCGGCGATTGAGGACGGAACCGGCAACCGGACGGACCCGGCGAACCACTCCGGTCACCCGCACTAGCTGCGGGCCTTGCGCCTGCTGCCCAGCAGCTGCCCGGCGATGACACAGACCACCGCGACCAGGAACATCAGCGTGCCGATGACGTTCACCTGGACCGGGAGGCCCTTCTGCGCGGCGCCCCAGACGAACATGGGGAAGGTGACGGTCGAGGGCCCGGCGTTGAACTGGGTGATGATGAAGTCGTCGATGGAGATGGCGAAGCTGAGCAGCGCGCCGGCCGCGATGCCGGGGGCGGCGATGGGAAGCGTCACGCGCAGGAAGGTCTGGGTGGGCGTGGCGTAGAGGTCCTGGGCGGCCTGTTCGAGTCTGGGGTCCATGCTCATGACGCGCGCCTTGACCGCCGTGACGACGAAGCTGAGGCAGAACATGATGTGCGCGATAAGGATGGTCCAGAAGCCGAACTGGATGCGCATGTTGAGGAAGAGCGTGCCCAGCGAAGCGCCCATGACGATCTCGGGCATCGCCATCGGCAGCCAGATCAGCCCGGTGACGGGCGCGCGGCCGCGGAAGCGGTAGCGGGCGAGCGCGAAGGCGACCATCGTGCCGAGGATCGTCGCGCCGATGGTGGCGAGGACGGCGATCTGGAGGGACAGGGACACCGAGGTGCACATGTCGCCGACGCCGCAGGGGTTGGTCCAGGCGTCGAGCGAGAAGGTGTTCAAGGAGTAGTTGAAGCGGCCCTTGGGTTTGTTGAAGGAGAAGACCAGGACGACCACGTTCGGGATCGTCATGTAGACCAGCGCGGCGATTGCCGCGAAGACGACGAGGTGGCGTCGAATCCAGTTGAGAACGGGCATCAGACCAGTTCCTCCGTCCCCGCCTTGCGGATGTAGACGGACACGATCACCAGGATCACGGCCATGAGGATGAACGACAGCGCGGCGGCCGTCGGGTAGTCGAGCACCGTGAGGAACTTCGACTGGATGACATTGCCGATCATCTGCTCGCTGGGGCTGCCGAGCAGTTCCGCGTTGATGTAGTCGCCGGACGCCGGGATGAAGGTGAGCAGCGTGCCCGCCACGACCCCCGGCAGCGAGATCGGGAAGGTGACCTTCCTGAAGGTGGTGAACGGCCTGGCGTACAGGTCCCCGGCAGCCTCGTGGAGCCTGGGGTCGATGCGCTCCAGCGAGCTGTAGAGCGGCAGGATCATGAAGGGGAGGAAGTTGTACGTCAGTCCGCAGACCACCGCGAGCGGGGTGGCCAGCACGCGGTCCCCCGAGGTGAGGCCGATGGCGGCGGTGGCGTTGAGGATGTGCAGCTTGTCCAGGACCGAGACCACGATGCCGTCGTCGGCGAGGATGGTCCTCCAGGCCAGGGTCCGGATCAGGAAGCTGGTGAAGAAGGGCGCGATGACCATCACCAGCAGGACGTTGCGCCAGCGGCCGGCCTTGAAGGCGATGGTGTACGCGAGCGGGTAGCCGATCGCGAGGCAGAGCACGGTGGCGATGCCCGCGTAGATCAGGGACCGCAGATAGAAGACGTCGTATTCCTTGAAGGCGTCCCAGTACGTGGCGAAGTGCCAGGTGACCTGGTAGCCGGTCTCCAGGGAGCCGGTCTGTACGGAGGTCGACGCCTGGTAGACCATCGGCGCGGCGAAGAAGACCAGCAGCCACAGGATGCCGGGGAGCAGCAGCCAGTACGGGACGAGCTTGCGGCGGCGGGCGGCGCGGCCGGGCGGGGACGCGGCGGGTGGCGCGTCGCCCGGGGCGGGAGCGGGGGCGGGAGTGGCGATGGCGGTCATTACGCGGCCGCCTCCCCGGTGCCCGCGTCGATGTCCTGGGCGGCGTCGAGGCCGAAGGTGTGGGCGGGGTTCCAGTGCAGGACGACCTCGGCGCCGGGGGCGAGGCGGGAGTCGCGCTCGACGTTCTGGGAGAAGACCGCGAGCTCGGGACACCAGGGGCTGTTGACCACGTACTGGGTGGAGACGCCGATGAAACTGGCGTCCACTATCCGGCCGGTGAGGCGGTTGCGGCCGTCGGGGACCTCGGCGGCGTCGTCCGCGTGGACGATGGAGATCTTCTCCGGGCGGATGCCCGCCAGGACCTTGTCCCCGGATGCGGCGGGGGTGGCGCAGCGGGCGGCCGGCATGGCCAGGCTGCCTTCGCCGATGCCGCTGAGCAGCAGGTCGCCGCCGCTGGTGCCGGAGACGGTGGCCTCGATGAGGTTGGACTGGCCGAGGAAGTTGGCGACGAAGGTGGAGACCGGGTTCTCGTAGAGGTCGGCGGGGGCGCCGAGCTGCTCGATGCGTCCGGCGTTCATCACGGCGATGGTGTCGGCCATGGTCATGGCCTCTTCCTGGTCGTGCGTGACGTGGACGAAGGTGATGCCGACCTCGGTCTGGATGCGCTTGAGCTCAAGCTGCATCTGGCGGCGCAGCTTGAGGTCGAGGGCGCCCAGCGGCTCGTCGAGCAGCAGCACCTTGGGGCGGTTGATGAGGGCGCGGGCGACGGCCACGCGCTGCTGCTGGCCGCCGGAGAGCTGGTGCGGCTTGCGGCGGGCGAGGTGGCCGAGCTCGACGAGTTCGAGCATCTCCTCGACCTGCTTCTTGACGGACTTGATGCCGCGCCGGCGCAGGCCGAAGGCCACGTTCTCGTAGATGTCGAGGTGCGGGAAGAGCGCGTAGTTCTGGAAGACCGTGTTGACCGGGCGCTTGTGCGGCGGGAGCTCGGTGGCGTCCAGGTCGCCGATGCGCACGGTGCCGGAGGTGGGCTCCTCCAGGCCGGCGATCATGCGCAGGGTGGTGGTCTTGCCGCAGCCGGAGGCGCCGAGGAGGGCGAAGAAGGAGCCCTCGGGGATGGTCAGGTCGAGCGGCTGGACGGCGGTGAAGTCGCCCCAGGTCTTGCTGATGCCGGTGAGTGTGACGGCGCCGCCGGAGGCGGTGGCCGCGGTGGGCTCTGCGGGAGCGGTGGTCTGCTGGGTCATGGTCGTCAGGGTCCCTAGTGGCTTCGGGCGGGCTTCAGGCGCCGATGAGCTTGGCGAACTTGCTCTCGAAGGTGGTCTCCTCCGTGGAGCTGAGCGATCGGAAGGCGTGGGCACCGGCCGTCATCGCCGCGTCGGGGATGATCAGCGGGTTGTTGGCCACGTCCTTGTCGATCTTGAGCAGCTCCTCCTTCACGCCCGTGCAGGGGGTGATGTAGTTGACCCAGGCGGCCAGCTCGGCCGCTATCTCGGGCCGGTAGTACCAGTCCATGAGCAGCTCGGCGTTCTTGCGGTGGGTGGCCTTGGCCGGGATGAGCATGTTGTCCGTGGAGGTCAGATAGCCGGCCTTGGGGATCACGAACTCGATCTCGGGGTTGTCGGCCCGAAGCTGGACCAGGTCACCGGCCCAGGCCAGACACGCGGCGATGTTCCCGGAGGCCAGGCCGTCGGTGTACTCGTTGCCGGTGAACTGGCGGATCTGCTTGTTGTCGACGGCCTTCTGGACGCGGGCGAGCGCGGCGTCGAAGTCGTCGGCGCTGAAGGACTCGGGCTTCTTGCCCATGTCGAGCAGCGTCATGCCCACGGTGTCGCGCATCTCGCTGAGCATCGCGACCCGGCCCTTGAGGTCGGGGTCGTCGAGCAGCTGGGAGACGCTGCTGACCTTCTTGCCCTTGAGGACCTTGGAGTTGTAGGCGACGACGGTGGCGATGCCGGCCCAGGGGTAGGAGTGGGCGCGTCCGGGGTCCCAGTCGGGGTTGCGGAAACGTTGCTCCAGATTGGTGTACGCGTGCGGCAGGTACTGCGGGTCCAGGGTCTGGGCCCAGCCGAGGCGGATCATCCGCCCGGCCATCCAGTCGGTGAGGACCACGAGGTCCCGGCCGGTGGACTGGCCGGCGGCGAGCTGGGGCTTGATCTTGGCGAAGAACTCGACGTTGTCGGTGATGTCGTCGGTGTACTTGACCTTGATGCCGTAGTGCTTCTCGAATGCCTCCAGCGTCGGCATGTGCTTCTCGTCGTCGCTGGTGTCGATGTAGAGCTGCCAGTTGGAGAAGACCAGCGACTTGTCCTTGTCGGACAGGTCGTCCGTCTTCACCCCGCTCTGCGTGCCGGTGGCGGCCGGGATGCCGCAGGACGTCAGGGCCCCGGCGCCGGCCACAGCCAGGCCGGCGCCGAGGAGACGACGCCGGGACATGGCGGCCCGGCCGTTGGTGAGGCTGCGCTCCCACGCTTTGCGGACTGGTTCGGACAGTCCCTCGTACAGGTCCATGGGGTGCGGTCCTCCTGGGTTAGCGGTCACCGAAGACAGTGCGGTGCCAGTCCTTGCGCGCGATCGCCGTGTTGTCGTACATGACGTGCTTGACCTGGGTGTACTCGTCGAGGGAGTACGCCGACATGTCCTTGCCGTAGCCGGAGGCCTTGTAGCCGCCGTGCGGCATCTCGCTGATGATCGGAATGTGGTCGTTGACCCAGACGCAGCCCGCCTGGATCTCGCGGGTGGCGCGGCCCGCCCGGTAGACGTCGCGGGTCCAGGCGGAGGCGGCCAGGCCGTAGGGGGTGTCGTTGGCCAGCGCCAGGCCCTCATCATCCGTCTCGAACGGCAGTACGACCAGTACCGGGCCGAAGATCTCGGCCTGGACGATCTCGCTGTCCTGGGCGGCGCCGGTGATCACGGTCGGCAGGTAGTAGGCACCCGGGGAGTCGGGGGCCTCGCCGCCGGTGACGACGGTGGCGTAGGCGCGGGCCCGCCCGACGATGGCGGCGACCCGGTCGCGGTGGACGTGGGAGACCAGCGGGCCGAGGTCGGTCTTGGCGTCGAAGGGGTCGCCGACGCGGACGGTGGCCATGAGCTCCGCAACTCCCGCGACGAAGGCGTCGTAGAGGGGGCGCTGGACGTAGGCGCGGGTCGCGGCGGTGCAGTCCTGGCCGGTGTTGATCAGGGATCCGGCGACCGCGCCGTGGACGGCGGCTTCGAGGTCGGCGTCGTCGAAGACCACGAAGGGGGCCTTGCCGCCGAGCTCCAGGTGGAGGCGCTTGACGGTGGCGGTGGCGACCTCGGCGACCCGCTTGCCGACGATCGTGGAGCCGGTGAAGGAGGTCATCGCGACATCGGGGTGGCCGACCAGGTGCTCGCCCGCCACCTTGCCGGTGCCGTTGACGATGTTGATGACCCCGGCCGGGATCCCGGCCTCGGTGGCGGCCTGCGCGAACATCAGCGAGGTGAGCGGGGTCAGCTCGGCGGGCTTCAGGACGATCGTGTTGCCCGCTGCGACGGCCGGGAGGATCTTCCAGGCCGCCATCTGGAGCGGATAGTTCCAGGGCGCGATCGAACCGACGACACCGACCGGCTCACGGCGTACGTACGAGGTGTGGTCGCCGGAGTACTCGCCCGCGGCCTTGCCCTCAAGGTGGCGGGCGGCGCCCGCGAAGAAGGCCGTGTTGTCGATGGTGCCGGGGACGTCGAACTCGGTGGTCAGCTTGAGCGGCTTGCCGCACTGCAGCGACTCGGCGTAGGCCAGGTCACCGGCGTGCTCGGCCAGCACGGCGGCGAAGCGGTGCATGGCGTCCGAGCGCTCGCCCGGGGTGGCCCCGGCCCAGCCGGGGAGGGCGGCCTTGGCGGCGGCCACCGCGGCGTCGACGTCCGCCGGGCCGGCGAGCTCGTATTCGTACACCGCCTCGCCGGTGGCCGGGGCGACGACGCGGTGGCGGGCACCCGAGGTGCCCGGGCGCAGCTCACCGGCGATGTACTGGGCACCTCCGGCGAAGCGCTCCGCGATGTCGAAGCCGTGCTCCATGGTGTTCTCCTCGCCATCCGCTGACCCCGTGGCCGAAAACCGGATT
>Ga0307517_10006961_pt1 | contig 16613 bp, 14 predicted proteins | sample 23_EM_MG_FD_194515 | JGI IMG/M metagenome (GOLD analysis project Ga0307517, IMG submission 194515) | Populus trichocarpa ectomycorrhiza microbial communities from riparian zone in the Pacific Northwest, United States - 23_EM | ecosystem: Host-associated > Plants > Roots > Unclassified | place... | reverse complement strand
CGCTGCCTGGACAAGGATCCGGCCGCGCGGCCGACGCTGCCGGAGCTGCGGGAGTTGTTCCGCGCGCTGCCGGACGAGCTCCGGCCGCTGTCGGCCGACGTGATCGCGGGCGGCCGGGAGGCCGAGACCGAGACCGAGATCGGCGGCGCCGGGCTCCGGACCCACGCCACGCCCGGGCCCCGGCGGCCGGGGCGCGGGCGGAGGCTGTTCGTCGTCCTGGGCGCGGCGGCGGCCGTCACGGGGCTCACCGTCGCGGGGGTCTTAGCGCTGGGCCTGGGCGGGCTGGGTGACCTGGGCAGCCTGGGCGGCTCGTCCGGCTCCGGCGAGGCCACCAGGCACATCGCCGCACTGCCCGCCGGGTTCCGCGCCTGGCAGACGACGCTGCGGCAAGCGGTGTCGGCCGAGGAGGCCCCCGCCCTGGGCGACGGGCCCGGCTGCGTCAGCGGCGGCGCCGACCTGTACTGCGGCGGGGAGGGCTTCACGCTCGCCAGGATCGACCCGGCCACCGGGCGGGTGAAGTGGCGGGTGGGCGTCTCCGCGCAGGACGTGACGCCCCTCGGGGTGCGCGACGGGCTCGTCTACGTACCCGTATGGGCGGGCGGCGGCTGGAAGGTGGCGGCCCTGGACACCGCGAACGGCAGGCAGCGGTGGCTCGCGGACAACCCGCAGAACCACCGGGCGCCGCTGTTCGGCGGCGGGCTGCTGACGGCCACCGGCGACACCCGGGGCTTCATCGCGTACAACACCGTCGGCAAGGAGCTGTGGCGGTACCAGGTCCCCTCGTACTGCCTGCCGATGGTCGCGGACGGCACCCCGTACGCGGAGTGCGCCACCGGCAACGACGTGGTCAAGGGCCCGGTCAGCGTGCTGCGGCTGGACCGCGCCGACGGCACGGCGCACAAGCTCGCGGCGCTGCCGGCGGGCGCGACGTGCCTCGGCGCGTACGACGGCCAACTGCTCTACGCGGCCTCCGGGGAACTGCTGCACCTCGACCCGGACACCGGCGCCGTGCGCCGCCAGAAGCTGGAGCACGCGGTGAGCGGGACACCGGCGCTGCTGGACGGCACCGTGTACTTCACCGGGACGAACGGCACCGTCACCGCCGTGTCCGCCGCCACCGGAAACCAGCTCTGGCAGCGGGCGACCGGCCTGGAGAACCTGTCGGCGCCGGTGCTGTCGGCGGCGTACGGGCGGCTGTACTTCGCCACCCGGATCGGCAGTGTGCTGGCCCTGGACCAGGGCAGCGGCGCGGAGTTGTGGCGTACGACGGCACTCGACAGCACCGGGGCGGAGGACGAGGACTGGCCGGTCGGCGTGCTCCTGATCAAGGACGCGATCGTGACGATGGCCGGGCTCACCGCCTTCTCGCTGAGCCCCGACCAGCCGGCCGTCACCACATGAGGGCGTCGCCGCGCGAGACCTGCCAGTAGGTGACCCGCGCCGAGTCGTCCTCGACGTAGAGCGAACCGCCGGGCAGCGGTATCTGCGCCTCGGTCTGGTCCCCGCCGTCCTCCTCGGTCAGCATGACCAGGCCAAAGGTGGTGGCCCGGTGGCCACTTGCCGCGCCGCTGCCGTCGGTGGACGCGGTCGTCACGCCCGCGTACGCGGTGGCGCCGGGGACGAGCGTCACCACGGCGTTCGGGCTGCTGGCCTCGACCGGCTCCACGGGCTCCTCCCGGTCGGCGGTGAACCTCATGTACGGGAACTCGTAGAGGACGCAGGTCCGCGAGCCCTTGTTGACCGCCTTGATGAGCAGGTGATTGACCGGGCTGGACACCTTCTTGACCACCACGGTCAGGAGATCCTCCGTACAGTCCACCGTCGCGCCGGAACTCTGCCCCTCGGACGGGCTGGGCGAGAGCGAGGCCACGGGCGAGGGCGGGGACGAGGCGGACGGCGAAGGCGAGGCTGATGGCGAAAGCGAAGGCGAGGCCACCGGGCTCGGGGTCGCGGGCGAACCAACACCGGTGCCGCAGGCGGTCAGGGCCAAGGCGACGGAGGCGGAGGCTGCGAGAACGGATGCCGGTCGGACGATGCGCAAAGCGACGGCCTTCTTTAGATCGGCTTCTGACCCCCGCGATGATCCAGCCGCGACCTCACAGACGGATGACAGCTCCGTTCCAGATGCGGCACGACCGCCCCAATCCTCATACCCCGGCGTCGAGTTGGTCGGCCAGGCAGGCGAGGTAGAGGGCGGTCGTGGTGGGCTGGGCGCGCAGCGAGTGGCCGGCGAGCTGCTCGATCTTGGTCATACGGTAGACGATGGTGTTGCGGTGGACGTGCAGGGCCTCGGCGGTCCGTACGAGGCTGAACCCGCTCTCGTACCAGGCGATGACCGTGGCCCGGATCACCGGCCAGTCCGGCTGGGCGTGCAGGGCGGCGGCGGTGCGGGCGCGCAGCCGCGTGCGGGCGGGCTGGCCTGCGGCGGCGAGGAACTGGTGGACGCGGAGTCCGCCGATGGGATGCACCGCGCCCCCGCCGGAGCCCGAATTCAGGCGGGCGCCGAGACGCAGCGCGTCACGGGCGTCCTGGTACGAGTCGTGGAGGCCGTCGACGGAGTCGGCGGGCTCGCCGATGCCGACGCGGGCGCCGAGGGTGTCGACGACCCGGCGGCAGGCGGTCGTGACGGAGTCCACCGGCCGCCGCTCGGGGAGCCGGTGCAGCACGCCGATCCAGCCGGGCGCGGTGCTCGCGACGATGTCCTGGGGATCCGCGAAGACCTCGCCCACGGTGCGGAGCAACTCGGAGCGGCCCAGGGCGCGGACGGTGTCGGGGGCCGTCATCTCGATGGCGACCGCGATCCGCCGTACGCGCAGGTCGAAGCCCAGCTCGGCGGCCCGGGAGGTGATGAACTCGCCCTCGATGACCTGGGGGTCGTACGACGCGATGTCGGCGAGCACCTTCTCGGCGGCGCGTTCCGCGAGCAGGCGCGAGCGCAGCATCACCGACTCGCGGAGCAGGATCTCCGTCTGGCGTTTCACCAGCAGCCCGAACCGGCCCACCTGGCGGGGCGTTCCGGTGATCCCGACCGTGCCCACCGCCCGCCCGTCCATGACCAGCGGCAGCGTGATCCCGGGCCGCACCCCGCGCAACTGCTGGGCCTGCAACGCGGTGTGGGCGGCGGGTTCCTGAGTGTGCATCACCTCGACCGAGGCCTCGTGGAAGGACCCGACCCGGCTGCTGTCGCCGCTGCCGATGACCATGCCGGCGTCGTCGGTGATGAGCACGTTGAAGCCGATCACCGCCGAGGTGTCCCCAGCGATCTCCTGGGCGAGTGAGGGGCTCAGCATGGTACGTACCGTACAGTCCGCAACTCGCTGACGGCGGCAAGTTCGTACGGAGTGACCAGTGACGAGCCTCGGAGCGGCCCCTACCGTAAGGGCCCATATCTCCTCCCGCCGCAGGCACAGCGCGGTGAACGGCGGGCCCCGCATCCTCCGCACGGAAGGCTCGAAGCCGATGACCCGTGTACGTGTCCGCGTCCGTTCCGTCCTCGCCCTCGTCCCCGCGATGCTGCTGCCGCTGACCGCCTGCGGCTCCGGCGGCGACGACGCCCCCAAGAACGTCTCCGCCGGCACCGCCGCGCTCGGCACGATCACGCCCGGCGTGCTGAAGGTGGCCGTCGAGCCGTACGCCCCCTACACCACCGTCAAGGACGGGAAGATCGTCGGGCTGGACGGCGACATCATCAACCACGCCGCCAAGAAGCTCGGGCTGAAGGTCGTCCCCGACGTGACGGACTTCGCGGGCATGCTCGCCGGGGTGCAGTCCCGCCGGGACGACATCACCGTCGGCGGGGTCGCCTGGACCGCCGAACGGCAGAAGCAGGGCCTGTTCACCGACCCGCCGTACTACTCGCCCCCGGCGATGGCGGTCCGCTCGGGCAAGGCGTATTCGACGGTCGACGACCTGAAGGGCCTCAGCCTCGGCACGGTGACGGGCTATGTGTGGGTGAAGTCCATCCAGGCCGTCCCCGGCGCAGAGCTGCACTCCTACCCCAACGCGAACGGCGTCTTCGACGACCTCGGGGCGGGCCGGATCGACGTCGGCTTCCTGGACCCGCTGCTCATCATCGCCGCCCAGAAGGCCCGGCCCGAGCTGAAGATCCAGACCGAGTACCTGACCCCGCCGACCGCCGCGCAGGTCAAGGCGAAGCCCGCGTACGCGTACTTCCGCCCGTACCAGACCGGCTTCTACCTGCCCAAGCAGGCCACGAAGCTGGAGAAGGCGATCTCCGCGCAGATCGACGCGATGTACGCCAACGGCGAGCTGGCGAAACTGATCACGAAGTGGGGCGGCGACCCGCAGCAGTTCCTGGTCCCCGCGTCCGATGTGGCCACCGCCCGCAGGGGCGTGGACCGGCCGGCCGGCTGGACGCCGCCGTCCATCGCGAAGTGACGGGGCGGGTGACCACATGACCCTGTGTTCCGGGATGTTCCAGGTCCCCTGGTCCGACTACCGTTCCGATCTGCTGCACGCCCTGCTGCGCACCCTGTCCTTCACGGCCGTGAGCTTCGCGGGCGCCGTCGCCCTCGGCCTGGTCGTGGCCCTGCTGCGGCTCAGCCGCCCGTGGCCGCTGCGGGCCCTGGCCGCCACGTACACCGAGGTCTTCAAGAACATCCCGCTGCTCGCGATCATCTTCCTGACCTACTTCGGCCTGGCCTCGGCCGGCATCCGGCTGGACGTCTTCTCCGCCGGCTGCCTCAGCCTGGTGGTCTTCTACGCCGCCTACCTCTCGGAGACCTTCCGGGCCGCGATCAGCGGGGTGCACCAGGGCCAGACCGAGGCCGGCGAGGCGCTGGGCCTCGGCCGGGCGGGCATCTTCACCCATGTGGTGTTCCCGCAGGCGCTGCGGCTGGCGCTGCCCGGCACGAACACGATGCTGGTCGACCTCCTCAAATCCACCTCCCTCCTGGTCACGATCTCCGCCGCCGAGCTGATGTCGCAGGGCCAGCTCATCGCGTCGTCCACCTTCCGCGCGCTGGAGGTCTATCTGGTCGTCTCGGCGGTCTACTTCGCCGTCTGCTACCCGCTGTCGCAACTGCTGCTCGCACTGGAGCGCCGGGTACGGGCCGGTGTGCCGCTGTCCCCGGGGCGGCGACGGCGGCTGCGGATCGCCCGCCAACTGCTCGAACAGCCCCACGGGAAAGAGGCCACAACATGACGTCCGTCGTGCGGATCGACGGCCTCAGCAAGTCCTTCGACGGCCGCAAGGTGCTCGACGGCGTACGCCTGGAGGTCGGGCGCAGCCGCATCGTCAGCGTCATCGGGCAGAGCGGCGGCGGGAAGACGACCCTGCTGCGCTGCGTCAACCTGCTGGAGCGCCCCGACGGCGGCACCATCGAGATCGCCGGGGACGTGGTGCACAGGGGCGGCCGTACCGTCTGCCGCGACCTGGCGCGGCTGCGCCGCACGGTCGGCATGGTCTTCCAGCGCTTCCACCTCTTCCCGCACCTCACCGCGATCGAGAACGTCGTCCTCGCCCAGCGCAAGGCCGGTGTGCCCGAAGGCGAGGCCCTGGAGCGGGCCGCCGGGCTACTGCGCCGGGTCGGGCTGGCCCATCGCGGCCTCGCCTTCCCCGAGCAGATGTCCGGCGGCGAGCAGCAGCGCGTCGCCATCGCCCGGGCCCTGGCGCTGAAACCGGAGGTGCTGCTCTTCGACGAGCCCACCTCCTCCCTGGACCCGGAATCCACCCGCGAGGTGCTGCGCGTCATGCGCGAACTCGCCGCCGACGGAATGACGATGATGCTGGTGACCCATGAACTACCGTTCGCCCGCGAGGTGTCCGACCACGTCGTCTTCGTCGACGGCGGCCGGATCGTCGAGGAGGGCGCCCCGGACGAGGTCCTGGGCGATCCTTCGCAGGCCCGCACCCGCGAGTTCCTGACCTCGTACGCGAGCCAGGGCGGCGGCCGGTGAGCGACGCACCCGTGGTCGTCGTCGGCGGCGGTGTCGTCGGGCTCTGCACGGCCTACTACCTGGCCCGCGCGGGCCGGGGCGTGGAGATCGTCGAGCGGCGCGCGATCGGCTCCGGTGCCTCGCGCGGCAACGCCGGCTGGGTGTGCCTCAGCCACTCCGCCCCTGTCCCGGCCCCCGGCGTACTGCGCTACGCCCTGAAGTCGCTCGGCCGGCCCGACTCGCCGCTGTATCTGCGGCCGCTGCCCGACCCGGCGTTCGCGCGCTGGCTGTGGCGCTTCTGGCGCAGCAGCACCCCGGCCTCCTTCCGGCGGGGTTACGCGGCGGTCGCCGAGCTCAACCGCGACACCTTCGAGCTGTTCGACGGCCTGCGCGACGCCGGGATCGACACCACCCTCACCCGTCCCGGCATGGTGCACGCCTTCCTCTCCGCCGCCGGGGCCCGCCACCACCTCGCCGTGCAGCGGGAGATGGCCGAGGGCCGCTACCCGCTGCCGGACGACATCGCCACCGGGCCGCAGGCCCGTCTGCTGGACGGCGCCCTTTCGTCACGGGTGCGGGCGGGGTATCTGGTCGAAGGGGAGGGCGTGGTGGACCCGGAGGCCTTCGCCCGGGCGCTCGGTGCGGCCCTCACCGCCGAGGGCGTGAAGATCCACGAGAACGCCGACGCCACGGGCTTCCGTCACGATGGCGGCCGGATCGCCGCCCTGCGTACCGCGCAGGGCGAGATCCCCTGCTCGGCCGTGGTCGTCGCGGCCGGCACCCGCTCCACGGCGCTGCTGGGCGAACTGGGGCAGCCCCTGCCGCTCCAGGCGGGCAAGGGCTACAGCTTCTCCGTGGACCTGGATCCCGCACCCCGGCACACCCTCTACTTCGGCGAACGCCGGACCGTCGCCTCACCCATCGGCGCCACCACCCGCATCGCCGGGACCATGGAGCTGAGCGGCAACAACAACCGTCTCGACTGGCGCCGCGTCGTCGCCGTCGCCCGCGCCAGCCGCCACTACCTCGGCCCCTGGTTCGACGACCCCGACGACCTCGTCACCCTCATCCGCGACCCCTGGGTCGGCGGCCGCCCCTTCCTCCCCGACGGCCTCCCCGTCATCGACCGCGTCCCCGGCCACCCCAACGCCTACGCGGCCACCGGCCACGGCATGCTCGGGGTCACTCTCGGCCCCGTCACCGGCCACCACCTCGCCGACTACCTCGTCACCGGCCGCCGCCCGGAAGTCCTCGCCCCCTTCGGCTTCGCCCGGCTGGGGCGTTAGGATTCCCGCCGGTCCCAGGTCGCGCTCTTCGGAGGTGTGTGATGGCTGCCGCTGTCTTCCCCGAGGCTCCCGTTCCGCCCGCTGAACTGGACCGCGCCCTGCGGCCGTTCGGGTCGTCGACAATGCTGCCCGGCGAGGCGTACACGTCGGAGGCGGTGCTCGGCTGGGAGCGGCGGCATCTGTTCGCCGGGACCTGGAGCTGCCTGGGCCGCACGGACGACCTGTTCGGCCCTGGCGTCACCCAACACGCCCTGGTTGTCGGCGACATACCGGTGCTGCTGACCCGCGAAAGCACCGGTGAGGGGACCGGCGGCGCGGTCCGGGCGTTCGCGAACACCTGCCGGCACCGGGGGCACGAGCTGCTGCCGGAGGGCGGCACGGGCAGCCGGGAGATCGTGCCGTGCCCGTACCACGCGTGGGCGTACGGGCTGGACGGCGGGCTGCGCCGCGCGCCCGGTTTCCAGGAGGTGCCGTCGTTCGAGCGGCAGGCGCACGGGCTGGTGGAGCTGCCGGCCGTGGAGTGGCACGGCTGGGTGCTGGCCAACGCGAGCGGGGACGCGGCGCCGTTCGCCGAACACCTCGGCGGGATGGGGCCGTTGGTGGCTCCGTACGCGCCCGAGCGGCTGAGGGCAGCCGCGCGGCACGAGTACACGGTGCGGGCGAACTGGAAGGTGATCGTCGAGAACTACCACGAGTGCTACCACTGCCCCCTGATCCACCCGGAGCTGTGCGCGGTGTCGCCGCCCACCAGCGGCGACAACTACGACCTGCCGGGCGCCTGGGTGGGCGGGTCCATGGACCTGCGCGAGGACGCGGAGACGATGTCGCTGACGGGCCGGTCGGCCGGACGCTTCATCGAGGGAACGGATCGCCGCAAGGTGCTGTATCTCGGGCTGTTCCCGAACCTGTTGCTGTCCCTGCACCCCGACTACGTCATGGCCCACCGCCTCGTCCCGGAGGCGCCGGACCGCACCCGGGTCACCTGCTCGTGGTACGTACCCGAGGGCGTGGCCGACGCCTCGTACGCCGTGGAGTTCTGGGACCGCACCAACCGCCAGGACTGGGCCGCCTGCGAGTCCGTCCAACGCGGCCTGACCTCACCGCACTTCCGCCCCGGACCGTTCGCCCCGAACGAGGACGCCGTCCACCGCTGGGTGCGCATCGTCGGCCGGGCCTACCGGGGCACGCCGCCGTGGGAGCCGCTGGGCTCCGCGTAGACCGCGTCCATGAAGGCCCGCGCCCGGCGGGTGATGCCGGTCCAGTCGGCGGCGGCGACGGCGGCGGGGGGTACGACCTCGGAGCCGGCGCAGACCGCGCGGGCCCCGGCGGCCAGGAAGGCGGCGGCGTTGGCGGCGTTGACACCGCCGGAGGCGACGAGGGGGACGCCGGGGTAGGGGCCGCAGAGGTCCTTGAAGTAGCGGGGGCCCAGCGCGTGGGCGGGGAAGATCTTCACGGCGGTGGCGCCGAGGTCGAGTGCGTCGGCGACCTCGGTGGGGGTGAGGGCGCCCATGACGACCGGCACGCCCGCCTCGGCTGCGGCCTCGGCGACGGCCGGCCGGCAGCCTGGGGTGACCAGGTACGTGGCGCCCGCCTCGACGGCCTCGCGGGCCTGGGCGGCGGTCATGACCGTGCCGGCGCCGACCCGCCAGTCACCTCCGGCGGCTGCCTGCCCGATGTGGGCGGCCACGCCCGGCGTGGTGAAGGTGAACTCGACCCACCGGATGCCACCTTCGGCCAGGGCGGCGCAGAGCGCGGACGCGTCGGGGATCACGGGGGCCCTGACCACGGCTATGACGCGGTCGGCGGTCAGCTCGGTCAGCACGTCCGTGGGAGTCCTTGTCACGAGAGGCGGAGCGCGGACCAGGCCGCGTCGTCGAGCGACAGCCGGGCGTCGAGTTCGGGGCGGGGCGGGACGGCGGGGGTGTCCTCGCGGGTGCGCAGGGTGGCGGCGGCGACGAGGTGGCCCAGGCGCAGCCGCCCGGCGGCGTCGCGGTCCTCCAGCAGCCCGGCGAGGTAGCCGGCGGCGAACGCGTCGCCCGCGCCGACGCGTTCGAGCACCTCGGACTCGGGGGTGGGCACGAAGACCGTGCCGTCGGCGGCGTACGAGGTCGCTCCGTGCCCCGCGTCCTTGACGACGAGCAGCGGGCCAGTCCCCATCAAGTCACGGATCTCGTCCGGCTTACGGGTGCCCCACAGCGCCTCGGCCTCGTCGCGGCCGACGAACACGATGTCCGCCGCGCGGGCCAGCGCCAGCAGCGAGGTGGCCGCCGTGTCGGAGGGCCGCCGACGCCACAGGGCGGGGCGGTGGTTGACGTCGAAGGAGACGGCCGGGCCGGAGACGGCCCGCCGGACGACCAGCTCCTGGAGCAGCTCCATGCAGCTGTCCGACAGGGCGGCCGTGATCCCCGACAGGTGCAGCACGCGGGCCCGCCCCAGCAGCGGAAGCCGGGCCAGCTCAGGGCCCATCCGCGAGGCGGCCGAGCCCCGGCGGTAGTAGTGGGTGCCGGTGCGGTCCGGACCCGGGTCCTTGAAGTAGACGCCGGTCTGCCGCACCGGGTCCACCTCGACCGCGCTCACGTCGACACCGCGCGCCCCGAGGTCCGCCAGCACCCGCCGCCCGAAAGGGTCGTCGCCGACCCGGCCGAGCCAGGCCGCCCCGTGGCCCAACGCGGCCAGCCCGCAGGCCACATTGGACTCCGCGCCGCCCACCCCCAGCGCCAGCGACGGCTGTTCGGCCAGCGGCCGGGAGTCGGCCGGGCTGAGCATCGCCATCGTCTCGCCGACGCACACGACTATGGACACGTAGGAGCTTCCTTACGCCGGTCGAGGTGTTGTGCGATGCAAAATCCAATTCCGCAAAGCGCTGCGCACCGGACGAGACGCTAGCCCCGATGCCGTTCCACGGTCAATGACGGATTCCATTGAGCGACATTTGATTTTGCTATGCAGAACGTTACGATGCTCGGCATGTCCGACCCCCAACCCGCTGACGCCGACCGACGCAACGCCTCGTCGTCCCTGCGGCGCGCGCTGTCCATCCTCATGTTCCTGGCCGAGGACGGCGGCCACCCCGTCGGCGTCACCCTCACCGAGCTCGCCACCGGCCTCGGCCTCAGCAAGAGCACCGTCCTGCGCCTGGCCGCCCCGCTCCGCGAGGCCCGCCTCGTCGACCAGGACGCCGAGAGCGGCCGCTACCGCCTCGGCCCGCAGAACGCCCTCCTCGGCCAGGTCTACCTCGAACGCCTCGACGTACGCCGGGTCGCCTCCCCCCTCCTCCAGCAACTCGCCGAGGAAGTGGGCGAAACCGTGCACCTGCTGACCTTCGACGCCCCCGAGATCGTCTACATCGACAAGGTCGAGAGCCCGCAGCCCGTCCGTATGCACTCCCGCATCGGCAGCCGCCAGCCCGCCTACTGCACCGCCACCGGCAAGGCCTTCCTCGCCCACGCCACCGAAGACGTCGTCGACCTGGTCATCGCCGCCGGCATGCCCGCCCGCACCGAGTTCACCATCACCTCCCCCGACCGCCTGCGCGCCGACCTCGCCCTCACCCGCCGACGCGGCTACGCCATCGACGACATCGAGAACGAACACGACATCCGCTGCGCCGCCGCCCCCGTCTTCGACCACACCGGCGTCGTCACCACCGCCGTCTCCGTCTCCGGCCCCGCCTCCCGCATCACCCCCGACCGCCTCCCCGCCATCGGCTCCCGGCTCACCGCCGCCACCAGAGCCATCACCGAGCAACTCGGAGGATCCGTCCCGCCATTGGGCTGACCGGCCCCTCTGAGGACTCGGCTGTCAGTGGCGGGCGGTAATCTGCGCTCAGCTTCTTTCACACGCCCCTCACAGGGAGCTCCATGCACTTCAAGCAGGTCGCGCTCACGACGGCCATATCCGTCGTCGTGGGCCTCACCGGTGTCGACGCGATGGCGGCCGACACCACAGCCGCGCTGCCGCTGTCCCACTACTCGCACATGGTGGTCGACGCCGCGCACCAGCACATCTTCTTCAGCGAGGGCAAGGGCTCGGCCGGCATCCTGGTGACCGACCTGTCGGGCGACACGGTCACCACCATCGCGGACGAGGCCGGCGCGACCGGCCTCGCGCTGTCCGCCGACGGCAGCACGGTCTATGCCGCGCTCGCGGACGGCGACGCGATCGCCGCCATCGACAGCTCCTCGCTCACCGAGTCGGCCCGCTACCCGACCGGCGCCGGCACCGCGCCGGTCTCCGTCACCGTCGCCGGAGGCAAGCTCTGGTACGGCTACACCGACGGTGACGCGGGCGGCATCGGCGCCGTGGACCTGAGCGCAGCCGCCCCCGCCGCCGCGCCCCAACCGGGCCTGTCCCACTGGGCCGTGGCCCCGCTGCTCGCCTCGGCACACGGCATCCTCGCGGCCGAGGAGCCCACGGGGAACCTGAGTCATGTGGCCACCTTCGACCTCTCCTCCGGCACGGCCTCGGCCGAGGCCGACACCCTCGTCTACGGCGGTACGGCGACCGGGTTCCAGGTCTCACCGGACGGCAGCAGGGTGTGGATCGCCGCACCGCAGGACGCCGCCGTGCGCGCCTTCCGGACCTCGGACCTCCTCTCGCCCGACCCCTCCGCTCCGTACATCTACTGGAGCGGCGGTTCCGGCTCCGGCCCGAACTCCCTGGCCATCGCCCCCGACGGGACCACCGCACTGGGCAGCGGGACCAGCTCCGGCGCGGACGCCTACGTGTACTACGGCGCCAACCTGGCCATGAACAGCCAGGACTTCGCGCCGGACAGCCTGGTGCCGGACGGCCTGGCCTTCGGGTCCGACGGCCTCGGCCTCTACGCCGTCACCCGGGACTCGTCGGGCGCGTACGCCCTCCACGACGTGACCGACCTGCGGGTGGCCGACACCCAGCCGACCCTCACCCACCCCCAGTACGCGGTCCCCACCCAGCAGTTCCAGGTCACCGGCTCCCTCACCACCCGGGGCTCGATCCCGGCCGGCGCCTCGCTCCAGGTGTCCCGCGACGGGACCGCGCTGCCCGACACCACGGTCGCCGCGGACGGATCGTTCGCCTTCACCGACACCCGGCCGGACGTGGGCGCGTACGCCTACCAGGTGTCCTTCGCGGGTGACGCCACGCACCACGCGTCCACCGGCTCGCTCACCGTGCACGTGGCCAAGTTGTCGACCGGCGTATGGGCCGGGGACGTCAGCTCGGCGCGCCCCGGATCGGTGGTGTTCAGCGGCACCCTGTCGAACTCGTACCGCTTCGGCAGCATCCCCGAGGGCACCACGGTCCAGGTGACCCGCACCAACGAGGACACCCACGAGACCGTGACCCTGCCGTCCGTCACCGTCACCCCCACCGCCAACGGCTCCGCCGACCTCACCGTCACGGACGCCCCGGGCATCACGGGCTGGTTCACGTACGAGCTGTCCTACGCGGGCGACGCCACCCACGAAGCCTCCCCCCGCAGCGACACGAGCATGATGGTCAGCCCGTACCCCACGGCACTGACGCTGACTGCCCCGGCCACCGCCGCGCGCGGCGGCACCGTGAAGATCACCGGCGCCCTCACCGAAGGCCCGTACGCGAGCGGCCAGCAGGTCACCGTTGCCCGCACCGACCTGGCCCACCCGAGCACGCCCGTCCAGTGGACCGTCCCGCTCGGCACCGACGGCTCCATCGCCTTCCAGGACACCCCACAGATCGGCGGCGCCAACACCTACACCGTCACCTACCCGGGCGACGCCACCCGCTCGACCTCCACCGCGTCCGCGACCGTCAAGGTCTCCCGCGCCGCCACCAAGCTCTCCGTCACCACCGACGCCGCCTCGTACGCCTACGGCGCGACCGCCAAGGTCACCGCCCACCTCGGCACGACGTACAACGGCCGCTACGTCTCGATCTACGCCCAGCCCACCGGCGATGCGAAGACCCTGCTCATGACCGCCAAGGTGAACAGCCACGGCGACCTGCCGTTCACCTACAAACTCAGCCACAACACCACCTTCACCGCGGGGTTCGCCGGTGACTACCGCTACGCCCCCGCCACCGCCACCCGGGCCGTCACGGACCACGTCAAGGTGACCGAAAGCCTCAGCGGTTACTACACCAGCACCCACTACGGCAGCACCCTCTACCGGGTCTACCACCACACCGCCAAGCCGACGATCAACGTGACCGTCACCCCCAACAAGTCCGACCAGTGCCTGCGCTACCAGGCCCAGCGGTACTACAGCGGGGCCTGGCACACCCTGACCACCTCGGGCTGCTACCACCTCACCCCCAAGAGCACCGGCTCCGGGCAGCTCACGCTCACCAACGCCGTCGGCCAGAAGTTCCGCATGCGAGCCGAGTACGTCCACAGCTCCTGGGACACCACCAACATCAGCACCTGGGGCGGTTGGCAGTACTTCACCGTCAGGAAGTGACGTCGGCGCCTACGCCACGTCGTCCAGCGGCCGCAGTTCGTCCGCGTAGCTGACCGAGAGCCGGCGCAGTACGCCGTCGTCGATGGAGTACTGGCCGAGCCGCCACAGGGGCGGGGAGTACGCGTGGATGGAGACGCTCTGGTCGGTGGCGCCGACGAGGCGGTGGATGTGGTCGGGACCGAAGCAGAAGGAGACGCCCTCACCGACCACCGTCTCCAGGTGGGCGCCGCCGATGCGGGGGTTGCATTCCTTCAGGGCGCCGCCGACGACGCGGACGGCGCCGGAGGAGATGTCGTGGTCGTGCCAGCCGGTGTCGTTCTCGGGGGTCCAGCAGAGCAGCCAGACGTCGACGTACTCGTCCCGGTGGAGGGAGACGTAGTGCCGGTTCTCGCTGGAGTAGGCGACGTGGTGGCGCCAGAGGTCGGGGCGCTCGGCCAGGGTGTCGACGAGGTCCCGCAGTTCCTGCTTGCCGAGGCACTGCTCGGGCAGGGCTTCCCAGGGCATGGGGCGGTCATTCCTTTCAGGTGCCGGTGAGCAGGCGCCGGGGGTTGGCGACGCGGAGGGCGTGGGTGGCGGCCGGGCCGAGGCCGAAGCCGGGCTGGTGCGGGGGCTCGGCGTAGGGGCGGTCCGAGCCCTGGAGTACGAGGTCGATGCCGAGGACACGGACGATCGCGTCAACGGCACGGGGACCGTAGGAGGAGGTCTCGACGAAGGCGTACGGATCCACCTCGCCCCGGCCGCCGCCCCGCGCGGCGAGGCGCTCGCCGTGGAGCGGGGCGAGCCCGGCCAGGAGGGCGAAGCAGACCCGGAGCCGGGGGTGGCGGGGGCGGCCGAAGGCGCGGAAGGCGTACCAGGCGGTGTGCATCTGGTGGACGTAGGGGACGAGGGCGGGCCACCACCCGGGTCCTGCGGCCGGGGAAGCGGACGCGGGACCCGGGTGGAGGAACAGGGGGAGATCGCGGGCTTCGAGGAGGTCCAGGAGAGGGGCGCAGCGGGCGTAACCGGCGGCGTCGGCAAGGGCGTCGGCGGGGAGCTGGAGACCGGCGAAGCCCCGGTCGAGCTCCTTGGCGGTGGCGGTGGGGTCGATCTCGCACACCGAAGCTGCGGCCCAGGCCCGGAAGGGGGCGGGGAGGGCGGCGGCACCGTCGTGGTAGGCGTCGAGGAGGGGCCGCGCCTGCTCGGGCGGCAGCCATTCGACGCCCAGCGGGGCGGAAAGGGAGACCAGCACGCGGTCCAGGCCGTCAGCAACAGCGAGTTCGGTGCGGGCGGCGAGGTCGTGGTCGGCGGGCCGGATCTCGTGCGGCGGCTCGCCGTGGAGGTACAGCGTCCAGCCGTCCCCGCCCAGGCAGGGCGGCTCGCGGCGGGCCCGCAGGGCCGCCAGGAAGGGCGGGGTCCACAGGTGCTGATGAACGTCTACGGAAGTCACCGCCATCCCCTCTGGACCGTTTCACTGAACCGCTTCACTGGACCGGTTCAGTGAAACGGTCCAGAAGCCGCGCTGTCAAGACTGTCTAAGGTGGTCCGGTGACCCGGAAGAGCAACCGCACGACCATTCGCGACGTGGCGAAGGCGACCGGCCTGTCGTCGTCGGCGGTCTCGTACGCCCTGCGCGGCATCCAGACCTCCGAGGAGACCCAGGAGCGCGTGCGCCGGGCGGCGGACGAGCTGGGCTACGAGGCGCACCCCATCGCCCGCGCCCTGGCCAGCGGCCGCAGCGGCATGGTGGGCATGCTCTGCGGCTCCCTGGAGGACTTCTGGCAGCAGACGCTCGCCGTCGGCATCGCCCGCGAACTGCTCGCCCGCGACCGCTACGCCCTGATCCTCGACGCGGGCGGCGACCCCGAACGCGAACTGGACCTGGCCCGGCGGCTGCGCGACCAGCGCGTGGACGGGCTGATCGTCCAGCCGCTGGACCCGTCCGCACCCCTGTGGGCGGAGCTCGGCGACGACCTCCCCGTGGTGTCGATCGGCGACGCCCTGCACGGCGGCCAGTCCCGCGGCGAGGTCGTCTTCGACAACCGCCGCGGGGTCACCCTCGCCCTGGAACACCTCCACGGGCTCGGCCACCGCCGCATCGCCGTCCTCACCTCGACCCAGGCCAGCACCCCCGACCGCCCCGCCGACGTCTACGTCCACTCCGAAGCCGCCCGCCTAGGCCTCGCCGTGGCGGTCACCGTCGCCCCCCAGGCCCTGGAAGCCGCCACCCAGGTCGCCCACCAGGTCCTCACCGCCGACCCCCGCCCCACCGCCGTCTTCTGCTTCTCCGACTCCATCGCCTACGGCGTCTACGCCGCCGCCCGCGAACTGAACCTGGACGTACCCGGCGACATCTCCGTCTGCGGCTACGACAGCCACCCGATGTCCGCCCTCCTCACACCCCCGCTCACCACCGTCGACTGGGACATCGACGGCACCGTCCACGCCGCCGTACGCGTCATGGTCGGCGCGATCGAGGGCAAACCGCGCCGCCGCCGCATCGTCCACGAACCGACCCTGCGCCAACGGGATTCGACCGGCCCAACAGCCTGAGGACCGCACCCCCACCGTCCGTTCGCCGCGAACGAACCGAAGGGGACGGTGGAGGGATGCGCCCGGAAGCGACGAGCGAGGATCCCGGGTGCGGACAAGGCCGACCCGAGTCGCGAGCGCTGAGGACGCAGTCCCGGCAGGCGGCCCCGACCGTACTCCAACAGCAGGCGCACACCGGCCGACCCAGCCCGTCCGGCGCTTGAGGACGGAACCGGCAACCACAACCACCGTCACCCAAGCAACTCGCGGATCCCCCGCCGAACCTCCGCCGACCCCAACACATCCTCGCTGACCCGCTCCACATCCACCCCGCAAGGCCGGTCGTCGTCCAGCCCCGCAACGACCCCCCGGACCGCCCGGTGCAGCAGCGCCGCCCCCCGCCCCAGCGAGGCCGGCGCCGCCAGGTCCACCGCCTGGGCGGCGGCCACCGCCTCGACGGCGAGCAGTTGCCGGAACCGGAGCAGCATCGCCCCCAACC
>Ga0307517_10006960_pt1 | contig 16616 bp, 23 predicted proteins | sample 23_EM_MG_FD_194515 | JGI IMG/M metagenome (GOLD analysis project Ga0307517, IMG submission 194515) | Populus trichocarpa ectomycorrhiza microbial communities from riparian zone in the Pacific Northwest, United States - 23_EM | ecosystem: Host-associated > Plants > Roots > Unclassified | place... | reverse complement strand
CTTCCGATCTAATATCACCATTGTTGATATTAGGTTGAGTTATCTTATATATGTTGAAGGAATCACCAATACATCACCATTAAAATTGATTTGCTCCAAGACTTACTTTTTCTTGTCATTTAAAATCTATTTACACTTTTCATCTTTGAAAACAAATCCATCAATCATTTTCAACCAAGTTATGGTTAATTTAATTTCTCTTGAGTTTTTTTTTGTTACCTAGCTTAATTTCCAGATCTAGCTCTTTATGGATATGACCTCGATCTTACCGAGTTAATTGCTACATCGCACACTCGTGCACTTGCGAGTTAAAACAAGCCGATCATAAAAAGCGGTCAAGCATCTACCACGTGATTTCTCTCTCTCTTACTCTATCTCTTTATATCAATTTCAATCCCAACATCTATTATGTCCATTATGGCTTTTCCATATAAATCATCAAACTCGTCATGATTTCGGTCCAATTTTAGTTTTTCATTTACTTAGATCCTCATGACATTTCCCCTTAATTTATACTCAATAAATTCAATATTACCACATTTATCACTAATTTGTCAAAATAAGTTTTTTTTTACCGGTGTTTACATATCTTCTGGTTTTTCTTTCTTATTCTTTTATCCATTGAAACTCGTCACTAGTTTCGCCAACGTTACAAGTTTTAAACTAAAAAATCATGACTCTCTTTTTGACTTCAAAAATACCTTTAAATTTGTTTATGAACATCATTCTCTCTCTCACATGACACATTTATTGTCATTCCTACTATTTATTCATTTCTTTCATATCGAATATCCATTACTCATCGAAACCTCATTACTTCGAACCTATGTGTTTTTTTTTTTTATTATTATTTATTTTTATTTACGGAGGTTTACATGACTACTCCTTGACAAGGATGTCTGGGCGGCCGAACTTGAGTATTGCCTTCAAAGGGCCATAGCTTTTGATCCGACAGTTGGATCGCGCTCAAAATTTTACAGGGGTTTCCAGAGGCTTTTTCCTTGGGGTAGCTATGGAATGGCTACTCGGTGACGAGTATGTCTGGTCGGTCAAACTTGACTATCGACTTAAAAGGGCCATAGCTTTTGATCCGACCGTTGGATCGCGCTCAAAATTTTCCAGAGGCTGTTTCCTTGGGGTAGCTATGGAATGGCTACTCGATGACGAGGATGTCTGGTCGGTCGAACTTGAGTATCGACTTAAAAGGGCCATAGATTTTGATCCTACCGTTGGATCGTGCAAAAAAGTTTACAAGGGTTTCCAGAGGCTGTTTTCATTGGGGGAGCTATGGAGTGGCTACTCGATGACGAGGATGTCTGGTCGGTCGAACTTGAGTATCAGCTTAAAAGGGCCATAACTTTTGATCCGACCGTTGGATCGTGCAAAAAAATTTACAGGGGTTTCCAGAGGCTGTTTTCATTGGGGGAGCTATGGAATGGCTACTCGATGATGAGGATGTATGGTCGGCCAAACTTAAGTATCGGCTTAAAAGGGCCATAACTTTTGATCCTATCGTTGGATCGCGCTCATATTTTTCTAGAAGCTGTTTTCCTTGGCGTAGTTATGGAATGGCTACTCGGTGACGAGGATGTCTGGTTGATCGAAATTGAGTATAGGCTTAAAAGGGCCATAACTTTTCATTCGACCGTTGGATCGCACTCAAATATTTCCAGATGCTGTTTTCCTTGGGGTAGCTAGCGACTGGCTACTGGGTGACGAGGATGTCTGGTCGCCCAAACTTGAGTATAGGCTCAAAAAGGCTATAACTTTTGATCCGACCGTTGCATCGCTCTAAGAATTTTCCAGAGGTTGTTTGCTTGGGGTAGCTATGGAATGGCTACTCGGTGACGAGGATGTCTGGTCGGTCGAACTTGAGTATCGGCTCAAGAGGACCATAACTTTTGATCTGACTGTTGGATCGCGCTCAAAATTTTCCAGAGGCTGTTTTCCTTGGGGTATCTATGGAATGGCTACTCGGTGACGAGGATGTCTGGTCGGTCGAACTTGAGTATCAGCTCAAGAGGGCCATAACTTTTGATCCCTGCGTTGGATCGCGCTCAAAATTTTCCAGAGGCTGTTTTACTTGGGGTAGGTATGGAATGCCTACTTAGTGACAGGATGTCTTGTCGGCCGAACTTGAGTATCGCCTTCAAAGGGCTATAGCTTTTGATCCGACAGTTGGATTGCGCTTAAAATTTTACAGGGGTTTCCAGAGGCTTTTTCCTTGGGTAGCAATGGAGTGGCTACTCGGTGACGAGGATGTCTGGTCGGTTGAACTTGAGTATCGACTTAAAAGGGCCATAGCATTTGATCCGATCGTTGGATCGCGCTCAAAATTTTCTAGAGGCTGTTTTCCTTGGGGTAGCAATGGAATGGCTACTCGATGACGAGGATGTCTGGTCGGTCGAACTTTAGTATCGGCTTAAAACGACCATAGCTTTTGATCCGACCGTTGAATCGTGTTCAAAATTTTCCAGAGGCTGTTTTACTCGGGGTAGGTATGGAATGGCTACTCGGTGACAAGGATGTCTGGTCGGCCGAACTTCAGTATCGCCTTCAAAGGGTCATAACTTTTGATCCGACAGTTGGATCGTGCTCAAAATTTTACATGGGTTTCCAGAGGCTTTTTCCTTGGGGTAGCAATGGAATGGCTACTCTGTGACGAGGATGTCTGGTCGGCCGAACTATCGGCTTAAAATGGCCATAACTTTTGATCCGATCGTTGGATCGCGCTCAAATTTTTCCAGAAGCTGTTTTCCGTGGGGTAGTTATGGAATGGCTACTCGGTGACGAGGATGTCTGGTCGATTGAACTTGAGTATTGGCTTAAGAGGGCCATAACTTTTGATCCGACCGTTGGATCGCGCTCAAAAGTTTCCAGAGGTTGTTTCCTAGGGGTAGCTATGGAATGGCCACTTGCTGACGAGGATGTCTGGGCGGTCGAACTTGAGTATCGGCTTAAAAAGGCCATAGCTTTTGATTTGACCGTTGGATCGTGCAAAAAAGTTTACAGGGGTTTCCAGAGGCTGTTTTCATTGGGGGAGCTATGGAATGGCTACTCGATGACGAGGATGTCTGGTCGATTGAACTTGAGTATCAGCTTAAAAGGGCCATAACTTTTGATCTGACCGTTGGATCGTGCAAAAAAATTTACAGGGGTTTCCAGAGGCTGTTTTAATTGGGGGAGCTATGGAATGGCTACTCGATGATGAGGATGTCTGATCGGCCGAACTTAAATATCGGCTTAAAAGGGCCATAACTTTTGATCCGATCGTTGGATCGCGCTCAAATTTTTCCAGAAGCTGTTTTCCTTGGGGTAGTTATGGAATGGCTACTCGGTGACGAGGATGTCTGGTCGATCGAACTTGAGTATTGGCTTAAGAGGGCCATAACTTTTGATTCGACCGTTGGATCGCGCTCAAATATTTCCAGATGCTGTTTTCCTTGGGGTAGCTAGAGAATGGCTACTCGGTGACGAGGATGTCTGGTCGGTCGAACTTGAGTATCGGCTTAAAAAGGCCATAGCTTTTGATCCGACCTTTGGATCGCGCTCAAAATTTTCCAGAGGTTGTTTCCTAGGGGTAGCTATGGAATGGCTACTCGGTGACGAGGATGTTTGGTCGATCGAACTTGAGTATCGGCTTAAAAGGGCCATAGCTTTTGATCCGACCGTTCGATCGTCCTAAAAATTTTACAGGGGTTTCGAGAGGCTGTGCTCTTTGGGGGGAGCTATGGAATGGCTTCTCGATTACGAGGATGTCTGGTCGGCCGAACTTAAATATCGGCTTCAAAGGGCCATAACTTTTGATCCGATCGTTGGATCGCGCTCAATTTTTTCCAGAAGTTGTTTTCCTTGGGGTAGTTATGGAATGGCTACTCGGTGACGAGGATGTCTGGTCGATCGAACTTCAGTATTGGCTTAAGAGGGCCATAACATTTGTTCCGACCGTTGGATCGCGCTCAAATATTTCTAGATGTTGTTTTCCTTGGGGTAGCTAGCGAATGGCTACTGGGTGACGAGGATGTCTGGTCGCCCATACTTGAGTATAGGCTCAAAAGGGCCATAACTTTTGATCCGACCGTTGCATCGCTCTAAGAATTTTCCAGAGGCTGTTTTGCTTGGGGTAGCTATGGAATGGCTACTCGGTGACGAGGATGTCTGGTCGGTCAAACTTGAGTATGGCTTAAGAGGGCCATAGCTTTTGATCCGACCGTTGCATCGCACTCAAAATTTTCTAGAGGCTGTTTTCCTGGGGGTAGTTATGGAATGGCTACTCGTTGACAAGGATGTCTGGTCGGCCAAACTTGAGTATCGCCTTCAAAAGGACATAGCTTTTGATCCGATAGTTGGATCGCGCTCAAAATTTTACATGGGTTTCCAGAGGCTTTTTCCTTGGGGTAGCAATGGAATGGCTACTCTGTGACGAGGATGTCTGGTCGGCCGAACTATCGGCTTAAAATGGCCATAACTTTTGATCCGATCGTTGGATCGCGCTCAAATTTTTCCAGAAGCTGTTTTCCGTGGGGTAGTTATGGAATGGCTACTCGGTGACGAGGATGTCTGGTCGATTGAACTTGAGTATTGGCTTAAGAGGGCCATAACTTTTGATCCGACCGTTGGATCGCGCTCAAAAGTTTCCAGAGGTTGTTTCCTAGGGGTAGCTATGGAATGGCCACTTGCTGACGAGGATGTCTGGGCGGTCGAACTTGAGTATCGGCTTAAAAAGGCCATAGCTTTTGATTTGACCGTTGGATCGTGCAAAAAAGTTTACAGGGGTTTCCAGAGGCTGTTTTCATTGGGGGAGCTATGGAATGGCTACTCGATGACGAGGATGTCTGGTCGATTGAACTTGAGTATCAGCTTAAAAGGGCCATAACTTTTGATCTGACCGTTGGATCGTGCAAAAAAATTTACAGGGGTTTCCAGAGGCTGTTTTAATTGGGGGAGCTATGGAATGGCTACTCGATGATGAGGATGTCTGATCGGCCGAACTTAAATATCGGCTTAAAAGGGCCATAACTTTTGATCCGATCGTTGGATCGCGCTCAAATTTTTCCAGAAGCTGTTTTCCTTGGGGTAGTTATGGAATGGCTACTCGGTGACGAGGATGTCTGGTCGATCGAACTTGAGTATTGGCTTAAGAGGGCCATAACTTTTGATTCGACCGTTGGATCGCGCTCAAATATTTCCAGATGCTGTTTTCCTTGGGGTAGCTAGAGAATGGCTACTCGGTGACGAGGATGTCTGGTCGGTCGAACTTGAGTATCGGCTTAAAAAGGCCATAGCTTTTGATCCGACCTTTGGATCGCGCTCAAAATTTTCCAGAGGTTGTTTCCTAGGGGTAGCTATGGAATGGCTACTCGGTGACGAGGATGTTTGGTCGATCGAACTTGAGTATCGGCTTAAAAGGGCCATAGCTTTTGATCCGACCGTTCGATCGTCCTAAAAATTTTACAGGGGTTTCGAGAGGCTGTGCTCTTTGGGGGGAGCTATGGAATGGCTTCTCGATTACGAGGATGTCTGGTCGGCCGAACTTAAATATCGGCTTCAAAGGGCCATAACTTTTGATCCGATCGTTGGATCGCGCTCAATTTTTTCCAGAAGTTGTTTTCCTTGGGGTAGTTATGGAATGGCTACTCGGTGACGAGGATGTCTGGTCGATCGAACTTCAGTATTGGCTTAAGAGGGCCATAACATTTGTTCCGACCGTTGGATCGCGCTCAAATATTTCTAGATGTTGTTTTCCTTGGGGTAGCTAGCGAATGGCTACTGGGTGACGAGGATGTCTGGTCGCCCATACTTGAGTATAGGCTCAAAAGGGCCATAACTTTTGATCCGACCGTTGCATCGCTCTAAGAATTTTCCAGAGGCTGTTTTGCTTGGGGTAGCTATGGAATGGCTACTCGGTGACGAGGATGTCTGGTCGGTCAAACTTGAGTATGGCTTAAGAGGGCCATAGCTTTTGATCCGACCGTTGCATCGCACTCAAAATTTTCTAGAGGCTGTTTTCCTTGGGGTAGTTATGGAATGGCTACTCGTTGACAAGGATGTCTGGTCGGCCAAACTTGAGTATCGCCTTCAAAAGGACATAGCTTTTGATCCGATAGTTGGATCGCGCTCAAAATTTTCCAGAGGTTGTTTCCTAGGGGTAGCTATGGAATGGCCACTCGCTGACGAGGATGTCTGGTTGGTCGAACTTGAGTATCGGCTTAAAAGTGCCATAGCTTTTGATCCGACCGTTCGATCGTGCAAAAAACTTTACAGGGGTTTCCAGAGGCTGTTTTCATTGGGGAGCTATGGAATGGCTACTCGATGACGAGGATGTCTGGTCGGTCGAACTTAAGTATCGGCTTAAAAGGGCCATAACTTTTGATCCGACCGTTGGATCGCGCTCAAAAGTTTCCAGAGGCTATTTTCTGTGGGGTAGCTATTGAATGACTACTCGGTGACGAGCATGTCTAGTCGCCCGTACTTGAGTATCTGCTCAAAAGGCCATAGCTTTTGATCCGACAGTTGGATCGCGCTCAAAATTTTACAGGGGTTTCCAGAGGCTGTTTTCCTTGGGGTAGCTACGGAATGGCTACTTGGTGACGAGGATGTCTGGTCGCCCGTCCTTGTGTATTGGCTCAAAAGGGCCATACTTTTGATCTGACCGTTGGATCGCGCTAAAATGTTTACAAGGATTTCCAGAAGCAGTTTTGCTTGGGGTAGCTATGGAGTAGCTTCTCTTTGACGAGGATGTCTGGTCGCCTGTCCTTGAGTATCGGCTCAAAAGGCCATAACTTTGGATACGACCGTTGGATCGCGCTCAAAAGTTTCCAGAGGCTGTTTTTCTTGGGGAAGCTAAGGAATGGCTACTCGGTGACGAGCATGTCTGGTCGCCCATCCTTGAGTATAGGCTCAAAAGAGCCATAAATTTTGATCCGACCGTTGGATCACGCCCAAAAGTTTACAGGGGTTTCTAAAGGCAGTTATGCTTGGGGTAGCTATGGAATGGCTACTCGGTTGACGAGGATGTTTGGTCGCTCGCCCTTGAGTACCGACTCAAAAGGACCATAACTTTTCATCCGACCGTTGGATCGCGCTCAAACTTTTACAGAGGCTGTTTTGCTTAGGGTAGCTATAAAATGGCTACTCGGTGACGAGGATGTCTGTTCGACCGTACTTGAGTATCGCCTCAAAACGGCCATAACTTTTGATCCGACCGTTGGATCGTGCTCAAACTTTTCCAGAGGTTGTTTCCTTGGGATAGCTATGGAATAGCTACTCGAAGACAAGGATATTTGGTCGGCCGAATTTGAGTATTCGCTCAAGAGGGCCATAACTTTTGATCTGACCGTTGGATCGTGCTCAAAAGTTTACAGGGGTTTTTAGAGGCAGTTTTGCTTGGGGTAGCTATGGAATGGCTACTCGGTGATGAGGATGTCTGTTCGACCGTACTTGAGTATCGGCTCAAAAGGGCCATAACTTTTTATCCGACCGTTGGATCGCGCTCAAAATTTTCCAGAGGTTGTTTCCTTGGGAGCTATGGAATGGGTACTCGATGATGAGGATGTCTGGTCGGTCGAACTTGAGTATCAGCTTAAAAGGGTCACAGCTTAGTTTTTAATCCGACCGTTGGATCGCGCTTAAACTTTTACAGAGGCTGTTTTCCTTTGGGTAGCTATAAAATGGCTACTCGGTGACGAGGATGTTTGTTCGACTGTACTGGAGTATCGGCTCAAAAGGGCCATAACTTTTGATCCGACCGTTGGATCGCGCTCAAAATTTTCCGGAGGATGTTTTCCTTGGGGTAGCTATGGAATGGCTACTCGATGACGAGGATGTTTGGTCGGTCGAACTTGAGTATCAGCTCAAAAAAGCCATACCTTTTGATCTGACCATTGGATCGCGCTCAAACGTTTACAATGGTTTCCAGACAAAGATTTTCTTGGGGTAGCTATAGAATGGCTACTCGGTGACAAGGATGTCTGGTCGCCCGTTCTTGAGTATCGGCTCAAAAGGACCATAACTTTTGATCCGACTGTTGGATCATGCTCAAAATTTTCCAGAGGCTGTTTTCCTCGGGTAGCTTTGGAATGGCTACTCGATGACGAGGATGTCTGGTCGGTCGAACTTGAGTAACGACTTAAAAGCGCCATTGCTTTTGATCCGACAGTTGGATCGCGCTCAAAATTTTATAGGGGTTTCTAGAGGATGTTTTCATTGGGGGAGCTATGGAATGGCTACTCGGTGAGAAGGATGTCTGGTCGGTCGAACTTGAGTATCGGCTCAAAAGGGCCCTTAACTTTTGATCCAACAGTTGGATCTCGCTCAAACGTTTACAGGGGTTTCAAGAGGTTGTTTTCATTGGGGTAGCTATGGAATGGCTTCTCGAAGACTAGGATGTCTGGCCGGCTGCACTTGAGTATCGACTTAAAAGTGGCATAACTTTTGATGCGACTGTTGGATCGCCCTCAAATTTTTCCAGAGGCCATTTTCCTAGGGGTAGCTATGGAATGGCTACTGTGTGACGAGGATGTCTGGCGCCCGTACTTGAGTATCGGCTCAAAAGTGAAACAACTTTTTATCAGACCGTTGCATCGCGCTCAAACGTTTATAGGAATTTCTAGAGGCATTTTTGCTTGTGGTAGTTAAGGAATGGCTATTCGGTTTCTAGGATATCTTGTCGGTCGAACTTGAGTATCGGCTCAAGAGCGCCATAACTTTTGATACGACCGTTGGATTGCACTCAAATGTTTACAAGAATTTCTAGAGGCAATTTTGCTTGTGGTAGTTATGGAATGGCTATTCGGTGACAAGGATATCTGGTTAGTCGAACTTGAGTATCGGCTCAAGAGGGCCATAACTTTTGATCCTACCGTTGGACCGCGCTCAAATTTTTCCAGAAGTTGTTTTCCTTGAGGTAGCTATAGAATGGCTACTGGCTGATAAGGATGTTTGGTCGCCCGTACTTGAGTATCGGCTCAAAAGGGCCATAACTTTTGATCCGATCTTTGGATCACGCTCAGACGTCTACAGGGGTTTCCAGAGGCTGTTTTTATGGGGATAGCTCTGGAATGGCTACTCGGTGACAAGGATGTCTGGTCGCCCGTACTTGAGTAGCGGCTCAAAAGCGCCATAACTTTTGATCCGACCGTTTCATCGCGCTCAAACGTTTACAGGGGTTTCCAGGGCTATTTTCATTGAGGTAGCTATGGAATGGCTACTCGGTGACGACGATGTCTCGTCGGTCGAACTTGAGTATCGGCTAAAAAGGGTCATACCTTTTGATCTGACCGTTGGATCACGCTCAAAATTTTACAGGAGTTTCTAGAGGCTGTTTTCCATTGGGTAGTTATGGAATGCCTATTGGGTGAAGAGGATGTCTGGTTGCCCGTACTTGAGTATCGGCTCCAAAGGGCCATAGCTTTTGATTCGACCATTGGATCGCGCTTAAATTTTACAAGGGTTTCCAAACGTTGTTTTCATTGGGGTAGTTATGGAATGGCTACTCGGTGACGAGGATTTCTCGTCGGTCGAACTTGCATATCGACTTAAAAAGGCCAAAACTTTTGATCCGACCGTTGGATCGCGTTTAAAAATTGACAGGGGTTTCCAGAGGCTGTTTTCATTAGGGTAGCTATGGAATGGCTACTCGGTGACGAGGATGTCTGGTCGGTCGAACTTGCATATCGGCTTAAAAAGGCCATAACTTTTGATCCGACCGTTGGATCGCACTAAAAAATTGACAGGGGTTTCCACAAACTGTTTTCATTGGCGTAGTTATGGAGTGGCCACTAGGTGACGAGGATGTCTGGTCGGTCGAACTTGCGTATCGGCTTAAAAGGGCTATAACTTTTTATCCGACCGTTAGATCACCCTCAAACTTTTACAGAGGCTGTTTTCCTTGGGGTAGCTATGGAATGCCAACTCAGTGACGAGGATGTCTGGTCGATCGAAATTGAGTATAGGCTAAAAAGGGCCATAACATTTGATCCGGCCGTTGGATCACGCTCAAACTTTTACAGAGGCTGTTTTCCTTAGGGTACCTACGGAATAGCTACTCGGTCACGAGGATGTCTGTCTGGTCGAACTTGAGTATCAGCTCAAAAGGGCTATAACTTTTGATCTGACCGTTGGATCGCGCTCAAAATTTTTCAGAGGCTGTTTTCCTTGGGGTAGCTATGGAATGACTACTCGGTGACAAGGATGTCTGGTCGCCCACACTTGAGTAGCGGCTCAAAAGCGCTATAACTTTTGATCCGACCATTGGATCGTGCTCAAACATTTACAGGGTTTCCATAAGCTGTTTTCATTGGGGTAGCTATGGAATGGCTACTCGGTGACGACGATGTCTAGTCGGTCGAACTTGAGTATCGGCTCAAAAGGGCTATAGCTTTTGATTTGACCATTGGATCGCGTTCAAATTTTTACAAGGGTTTCCAGAGGCAGTTTTGCTTGGGGTAGCTATGAAATGGCTACTCGGTGACGAGGATGTCTGGTCTCCCGTACTTGAGTATCGGTTGAAGAGGGACATAACTTTTGTTCCGACCGTTGGATTGCGCTCAAAATTTTCCAGAGGTTGTTTTCCTTGGGGTAGCTATGGAATGGCTTCTTGAAGACAAGTATGTCTGGTCGGCCGCACTTGAGTATGGACTCTAAAGTGGCATAACTTTTGATCTGACCGTTGGATTGCGCTAAAATTTTTCCAGAGGCAGTTTTGCTTGAGGTAGTTATGGAATGGCGACTCGGTAACTAGGATGTCTAGTCGCTCATACTTGAGTATCGACTCAAAAGCGCTATAACTTTTGATCTGACCGTTGGATCACCCTCAAACTTTTACAGAGGCTGTTTTCCTTGGGTTAGCTATGGAATGGCGACTCGGTAACTAGGATGTCTGGTTGGCCGTACTTGAGTATCGACTCAAAAGGGCATGACTTTTGATTCAACCGTTGGATCGCGTTCAAATTTTTACAAGGGTTTCCAGAGGCAGTTTTGCTTGGGGTAGCTATGGAATGGCTACTCGGTGAGGACGATGTCTGGTCTCCCATAGTTGAGTTTCGACTGAAGAGGGACATAACTTTTCTTCCGACCGTTAGATTGTGCTAAAAATTTTCCAGAGATTGTTTTCCTTTGGGTAGCTATGGAATGGCTACTCGGTGACGAGGATGTGTGGTCGCCCGTACTTGAGTATCGGCTCAAAAACGCCATAACTTTTGATCCGACCGTTGGATCGCGTTCAAACGTTTAAAGGGGTTTCTAAAGGCTGTTTTCATTGGGGTAGCTATGGAATGGCTACTCGGTGACGACGATGTCTAGTCGGTCAAACTTGAGAATCGGCTTAAAAGGGCCATAGCTTTTGATCCGACCATTGGATTGCTCTCAAATTTTTACAAGGGTTTCTAGAGTCAGTTTTGCTTGATGTAGCTATGGAATGCCTACTTGGTGACGAGGATGTCTGGTCGTCTGTACTTGAGTATCGGCTCATAAGTGCTATAACTTTTGATCCGATCGTTGGATCACCCTTAAAAATTTACTGAGGCTGTTTTCCTTGGGGTAGCTATGGAATGGCAACTCGGTAACTAGGATATCTGGTCGCCCGTACTTGAGTATCGGCTCAAAAGGGCCATAACTTTTGATGCGACTGTTTGATCGCGTACAAATTTTTACAAGGGTTTCTAGAGGCAGTTTTGCTTGGGGTAGTTATGGAATGGCTACTCGGTGACGAGGATGTCTGGTCGCCTGTACTTGAGTATCGGCTGAAGAGGGACATAACTTTTGTTCCGACCGTTGGATTGCGCTCAAAATTTTCCAAAGGTTGTTTTCCTTGGGGTAGCTATGGAATGGCTACTCGGTGAAGAGGATGTCTGGTCGCCCGTACTTGAGTATCGGCTCAAAAAAGCCACAACTTTTGATCCCACCGTTGGATCGCGCTAAGATTTTTTTCAGAGGCTGTTTTACTTGGGGTAGCTATGGAATGGCTACTGGGTGACAAGGATGTTTGGTCGTCCGAACTTGAGTATCAGCTCAAAAGGGCCATAACTTTTGATCCGACCGTTGGATTGCGCTCAAAATTTTCCAGGGCTTGCGAGAGGTAGTTTTGCTTGGGGTAGTTATGGAATGGCTTCTGGGTGAAGAGGATGTCTGGTCGCCCGTACTTAAGTATCTGCTCAAAAGGGCCATAACTTTTGATCCCACCTGTTGATCACGCTCAAAATTTTCCAGAGGATGTTTTCCTTGGGGTTTCTATGGAATGCCTACTCGGTGACGAAGATGTCTGGTCGCCCGTACTTGAGTATCGGCTCAAAAGCGCTATTACTTTTGATGCGACCGTCGGATCGCCCTCAAACTTTTACAGAGGCTGTGTTCCTTGGAGTAGCATGAAATGCCTACTCGGTGATGAGGATGTCTGGTCGCTCGTACTTGAGTATTGGCTAAAAAATGCTATAACTTTTGATTCGATTGTGGATCACCCTCAAACGTTTACAGAGGCTGTTTTCCTTGGGGTAGCTACGAAATGGCTTCTCGGTGAGGAGGATGTATGGTCGGTCGAACTTGAGTATCTGCTCAAAGGGGCTTAGCTTTTGATCCGTCCGTTGGATCGAGCTCAAATTTTTACCAGGGTTTCTAGAGTCAGTTTTGCTTGGGGTAGCAATGGAATGGCTACTCGATGACGAGGATGTCTGGTCAGTCGACCTTGAGTATCAGCTCAAAAAGGCCATAAATTTTGATTCGACCGTTGGATCGCGCTCAAACTTTTCAAGGAGTTTCTAGAGGCAGTTTTGCTTGAGGTAGCTATGGAATGGCGATTCGGTAACTAGGATGTGTGGTCCCCGTACTTGAGTATCGGCTCAAAAGGGCCATAACTTTTGATCCGATCGTTGGATCACGCTCAAACGTTTACAAGGGGTTTCCAGAGGCTGTTTTCATTGGGGAAGCGATGGAATGGCTACACGGTGACGATGATGTCTAGGCGGTCGAACTTGAGTATCACCTCAAAAGGGCATAGCTTTTGATCCAACCGTTGGATCAAGCTCAAATGTTTACTAGGGTTTCCAGAGTAGGTTTTGTTTGGGGTAGCAATGGAATAGCTTCTTTGTAACGAGGATGTCTTGTCAGTCGACCTTGAGTATCGGCTCAAAAAGGCTATAAATTTTGAGTCGACCGTTGGATCGCGCTCAAAATTTTCCAGGGGTTTCCAGGGGTTTCTAGAGGCAGTTTTGCTTGGGGTAGCTATGGAATGGCAACTCGGTAACTAGGATGTCTGGTCGCCCGTACTTGAGTATCGGCTCAAAAGGGCCATAACTTTTGATCCGACCGTTTGATCGCATTCAAATTTTTATAAGGTTTTCCAGAGGCAGTTTTGCTTGGGGTAGCTATGGAATGTCTACTCGGTGACGAGGATGTTTGGTCGCCCATACTTGAGTATCGGCTCAAAAGCCTCATAACTTTTGATCTGACTATTGGATCGCGCTCAAAATTTTCCATAGGCTGTTTTCCTTGGGGTAGCCATGGAATGACTACTCGGTGACGAGGATGTCTGGTCGCCGTACTTGACTATGTCTCAAAACCGCCATAACTTTTTATCCGACCGGTGGATCCCACTTAAACGTTTACAGGGGTTTCAACAGGCCGTTTTCAGTGGGGTAGCTATGGAATGGCTACTCGGTGACGACAATGTCTGGTCGGTCGAACTTGAGTATCGGCTCAAAAAGGCCATAACTTTTGATCCTACCGTTGGATCGCGCTCAATATTTTCCAGGGGTTTCCAGATGCAGTTTTGCTTGAGGTAACTATGGAATGGGTACTCGGTGACTAGGATGTCTGGTCGCCTGTACTTAACTATCGGCTGAAAAGGGTTGTTTTCAATGGGGTAGCTATGGAAAATTTTATAGTGGTTTCTAAAGGCTGTTTTCAGTGGGGTAGCTATGGAATGGCTACGCGGTGATGACGATGTCTAGTCGGTTGAACTTGAGTATCCGCTCAAAAGGGCCATAACTTTTGATCCGACCGTTGGATCGCGCTCAAAATTTTACAGGGGTTTCTAGAGGCTGTTTTCCTTGGGGTAACTATGGAATGGCTACTCGGTGACGAGGATGTCTGGTGGTCCGTACTTGAGTATCGGCTTAAAAGGGCCATAGCTTTTGATCCGACCATTGGACCGCGCTAAAATGTTTACAAGGATTTCCAGAGGTAGTTTTGCTTGGGGTTGCTGTGTAATGGCTACTCGGTAACGAGGCTGTTTGGTCGTTTGAACTTGAGTATCAGCTCAAAAGGCCCATAACTTTAGATCTGACCGTTGGATCGCATTCAAATTTTTACAAGAGTTTCCAGAGGCAGTTTTGCTTGGGGTAGTTATGGAATGGCTACTCGGTGACGAGGATGTCTGGTCGCCCGTACTTGAGTATCAGCTCAAAAGCGCCATAACTTTTGATCCGACTGTTGGATCGCGCTCAAAATTTTCCAGAGGCTATTTTCCTTGAGGTAGCCATGGAATGACTACTCGGTGACGAGGATGTCTGGTCGTCTTGAGTATCGCCTCAAAACCACCATAACTTTTGATCCGACCGTTGGATCGCACTCAAACATTTACAGGGGTTTCCAGAGGCCGTTTTTAGTTGGGTAGTCATGGAATGGCTACTCGGTGACGACGATGTCTGGTCGGTCGAACTTGAGTATCGGCTCAAAAAGGCCATAACTTTTGATTCGACCGTTGGATCGCGCTCAATATTTTCCAGGGGTTTCCATATGCAGTTTTGCTTGAGGTAACTATGGAATGGGTACTCGCTGACTAGGATGTCTGGTCGCCTGTACTTGAGTATCGGCTGAAAAGGGCTATAACTTTTGATCCGATCGTTGGATCGCGCTCAAAATTCTATAGGGGTTTCTAGAGGCTGTTTTCAGTGGGGTAGCTATGGAATGGCTACGCGGTGATGACGATGTCTGGTCGGTCGAACTTGAGTATCGTCCCAAAAGGGCCATGACTTTTTATCCGACCGTTAGATCACGCTCAAAATTTTCCATAGGCTGTTTTGCGTGGGGTAGCGATGGAATGACTACTCGGTGACGAGGATGTCTGGTCGCCCATACTTGAGTATCGAGTCAAAACCAACATAACTTTTGATCCGACCGTTGGATCGCACTTAAACATTTACAGGGGTTTCCAGAGGCTGTTTTCTTTACGGTAGCTATAGAATGGCTTCTTGAAGACGAGGATGTGTGGTCAGCCACACTTGAGTATCGACTCAAAAGTGGCATAACTTTTGATTCGACCGTTGGATCACGCTCAAATTTTTCCAGGGGTTTCTAGAGCCAGTTTTGCTTGAGGTAACTATGGAATGGCTACTCAGTGACTAGGATGTCTAGTCGGTCGAACTTGAGTATCGGCTCAAATGGCCTATAAGTTTTGATCCTACAATTGGATCGCGCTCAAAATTTTACAGGGGTTTCCAGAGGCTGTTTTCCTTGGGGTAGCTATGGAATGCCTATTGGGAGATGAGGATTTCTGGTTGCCTGTACTTGAGTATCGGCTCAAAAGGGAATATCTTTTGATCTGACCGTTAGATCGCGCTCAAATGTTTACAAGGGTTTCTAGAGGCGGTTTTGCTTGGGGTTGCTATGGAATGACTACTCGATAACGAGGATGTTTGGTCATTGAAACTTGAGTATCGGCTCAAAAAGGGCATAATTTTTTATACGACCGTTGGATCGCGCTCAAAATTTTCCAGGGGTTTCCAGAGGCAGCTTTGCTTGAGGTAGCTATGGAATGGCAACTCAATGACTAGGATGTCTGGTCGCCCGTACTTGAGCATGTGCTCAAAAGGGCCATAACTTTTGATCTGACCGTTGGATCCCGCTCAAACTTTTCCATAGGCTGTTTTCCTTGGGGTAGCTATGGAATGGCTACTCAGTGATGAAGATGTCTAGTTGCCCGTATTTGAGTATCGGTTCAAAAGGGCCATAACTTTTGATCCGACCGTTGGATAGAGCTCAAAGGTTTCCAGAGGCTGTTTTCCTTAGGGTAGCTATGGAATGCCTCCTCGGTGAGGAGAATGTCTGGTCGCCCGTACTTGAGTATCGACTCAAAACCGCCATAACTTTTGATCTGACGGTTGGATCGCGCTCTGACACGACCAAAAGATTGATGTCTTCTCCCAAGTGCAGGAGTGTCGAAGTAATAAATAACCCGGCAAGACCGGGGTCGAACCACAGGGAGGTTAATTGTATAAATTATAAACAAAAATAATACAACAACAATAGTAACAATAATAATAATAACAATAACAATAATAATAATAATAATACTAGTAGTAGTAGTAATAATAATAGTAATAGTAATAGTAGTAATAATAATAATAATAATACCAATAATACTATTAATAATGATAATAATAAAGATGAAGAAGAAGAAGAAGTTGATGAGAGTTTTGAGATGAAAGATTAACGTAAGGATTAAACAATGATAACAACAAATGTCAAGGTTAGAGGTTCCACTAATGGTATTTCAGACAAGTATAGTATAAACTCTTATTATTCAATTGGAAACCACACACAAAGGAGGTTCCAATCAGATTATAAATTGTTAACATAATTACATTAGTTATCTTATTCGAATAATGCTAATACTTGTAAAT
>Ga0307517_10006959_pt1 | contig 16618 bp, 15 predicted proteins | sample 23_EM_MG_FD_194515 | JGI IMG/M metagenome (GOLD analysis project Ga0307517, IMG submission 194515) | Populus trichocarpa ectomycorrhiza microbial communities from riparian zone in the Pacific Northwest, United States - 23_EM | ecosystem: Host-associated > Plants > Roots > Unclassified | place... | reverse complement strand
GCGTTTTGACCGCCGCAGACCTTTCGAATCGCTATTCATGACAGTCCTTGCCAGAACTTGTAATCTGGAGTGACTTGATTTCGCAATACCTCCCCAATCCTCCTCCTCGGAATTTTCTAGTCAGTCCGAACGCCTCTGGAGAGCATAGAGGCAACCGTTACTTTTCACCCATTTACCGCCTCCGTGTAAGCTACCTCTGACATCCCTTCCTTCGCGTCACAGGAGGTCCCACAGCAATACGGATCCCCCGCTCCCGGGCCCGAGCAACTGGCCCCATCCCGGCTCGAGTGATGTCGGGCAGGACCCCTCCAGCGGTTGCCAATGCCAACTCTAGCGCGTTCCTTCCTCTGATATGTACATACCCCAGCCCCCTGGACACCGGCGGGCCCGCGCCGCGCCGCGCGTGGAAAATGCTGACGAATCCACGACGTTGCAAAGCCGAGGCGTCGAGTTGCAAACCACTATGTTTATCGCTACCCCATTGGCGATTTTCAGCGGTATTACGTGGTCTGTTTGAGGACACCGAGCCTCCGTCTACCGAGGAAGTTGGAACAGGCGCTGGAGATGATACATCCAAGTCGAGACGAAGTTTGGATCAGGGAGTCCTGCAGGTTTGTGGTCCTATCGTGGGTAACGCAACTCCACATTCAAGATATGGCAGGGTGCCGAGGTTGGAACACGGACTCACCACGGGCAATGAAGTGTTTTTCCGTTGAGGGATGAATGGTGATCTTGCGCTGAAGTTTGGATAGGTTATCGGTGAATGGTATCTGACCTTATACAATCAAGGTGGTAAAATATACCGAAGCCACCCCCATTGGCTAGTGCGTGATCCTACCTAATGTTCCCTCACCCTCCATCCTTTTGATACTGATCCGAGTTCCATATGTCACAATCAGCCGAAGGTCACTTCGACGAGTAAACGCTCAGCTGTCCCCCGGCGACTCCTACCATGGATGGACCGATATCTGCGTTCGTATTCTTGGTCGCAAAGTGATCGAGAGGGCGAAACCCTTCATCCTATCCATTCAAACCTTCCACCCGGTGACCCGACCTCTTTGGATGCGTGCGACAACGTTGGGGATGGGGTAAACACGCCGTGATACCATCAGGAGGAGGCGCACTGTAGCGATGAAATGCCTTCTCCCCAGTGCCACAAGCACATGCTCACCGGTGGGATCAAATCTCAATCCTCCGAGTGAAACTGGGATGGATCTTGCCGGTCCGCTTGCACTTGTAGTCCCCTCCTCCATGTCGTTGCGAGCCGTTCGCAAGAAGTCGAAGAGCCACTGTGGTTCTCCTATTACATCGAGAGAATGTGGAAAACCATAATTCCAAGACTGGTGAACAATTCAACACCACCGTCGAACCTCGACCCACCGGAATCCACACCTGCTGACCATTGACTACAATTCATTCCCTGATCTCCCCTCTGTCAGGCAGCTGCGACGAAGACATAAATATGTATCGTCGGCTCTCCACCGGGGGTTCGTATTAAAGTCTATGTGTCCAGAGACACCACTCCTTCCTTTATTCCTCCCTCCCTCCCTCTCTCCCCGCACGCCCCTCCTCCAACACAAGTGAACCTGTTTCTGACCTTCGGGTAGAATGGAAAAGGAAAAGAGTCGTGGGTTGCTCATCTGCACTTCTTCTGGTCACCACACACGACTCACATTCAAGCCCTACCAGCTTCGGGTTCCCCAGTTCTCTCTGTGGACGGACAGCTCTCCCAGCTCGGATCCGGTGGGAACGTCACTATCAAGGAGGCGTACCCAGACATCAACGAGTTGGCGTTGATCAGGAAGATTGATCTCCGTATCATTCCGATGCTCTGTCTGTTGTACATCTTTGCTTTCTTGGACCGGTTCAACATCGCAAACGCTGCCGTCTATGGGATGGGCAAGGAGCTTAAATTGATCGACAACCAGTACAACGTTGCCCTCACCATTTTGTAAGCGATAGCCGCGCTTCGTAGCAATGTGTGGCCCACTGAATCCCGAAAACAAACCCGCCACCTTCATCTTTCACACGTTCACACCCAGCTTCGCGCCATACATCTTTTTCGAAATTCCTGGCAATTTGCTGCTCAAGCGCTTCCGTCCCAGCGTCTGGCGTAAGTTCAACTCGTTGCTTACGTTCATCATCTATGTGGGATACTGACTTGCTGTTTTGTCAGTCCCTGCATGGATGTTTGTTTTCGGATGCGTCACCATCGCCCAGGGTTTTGTGAAGAACTACGCTGGCCTCCTGGCTACTCGTTTCCTCTTGGGCTTGGCCGAGGCAAATGTCGTCCCTGGATGTTTCTACATCATTGCCATGTGCGTCTTCTACCCCTCACACCAAAAGTACAATAGCCCTGAGCTTTTTGGTTAGGTGGTACAAGCGGAGCGAAGCCCAGAAGCGGTACACTTTCTTCTTCAGTTCTACAAGTCTTGCTGGTGCTTTCGGTGGCCTTTTAGCGTATGCCATTTCCAAGTTGGAGGGTAAGGCTGGATTAACCAGCTGGCGATGGGTTTTCATCATTGGTTTGTCTGTTTTTCCTCTCTCGTGGTCGTGCACTGAACCGACTTCGCGATTTCAGAGGGTATCATGACCGTCATATGCGCCACTGTCGTATTTTTCTTTGGCCCTGACTTCCCCGAGGAAGCGAAATGGCTGTCGGATGACGAGAAGGCCTTTGTCAAGGCGAGGCTCGCTGAGGAAATGGGTGACTCTCAGCTCATCGCCAAGACGACCTGGAGGGATGTTCTTGGCGTCTTCAAGGATTTCAAGATCGTCCTCGGTGGTCTCATGTACTTCGGTCTCATCGTCCCTGGATATGGTTATGCCTACTTCGCCCCCACTATCATCCGATCTTTCGGCCTCAGCCCCGTTAAGACTCAACTCTATTCCGTCCCCCCCTGGGTTGCCAGTTTCGTGATGGGTATGATTGTTGCTACCGCATCCGACTATTACAAGAGGAGGTACATCTTCGTCCTCCCGTTGATGCTCGTCTCTGTCATTGGAATGATCATCCTCTTGACCGCCCGCGATGATATGCACGCGAGGTACGGAGCGTTGTTCTTGGGTATTATGGGTCTGTACTCCGCTGTTTCAATTATTGTTTGTTGGCTTAGTACCAATCGTGAGTCAAGATCGATACATTCCACCGATTCCATCGCCTGACGTGCCTTCCGACAGTTGGTGGGCACTTGAGGCGCGGCATTGGTACCGCCTTCCAGATCGGTTTCGGTACCTGCGGTGGGGTCATTGCTACCTTCAGTTTCTTGGCCAAGGATGCTCCCAGATATACCAAGGCTTACTCCCTCTCCCTTGGGTTCATCGGTCTCTCCGCCATCAGCACTACCATCTACTTCTTTGCCCTCATCTCCGAGAACCAAAAGCGTGCTAGGGGTCAGAGCGAGCATTCCGGGAAGAGCGAGGAGGAGAAAGCGAGGCTAGGTGACTTGAACCCAGATTATCGCTACATGCTGTAATTTTTTTCCATCCCAGATCTCAGTGACAAATGTATTCGCGGATTCCACCTGATAACGTACCTCTCCACAGCGCGTCGTGGCACACCCTTAATGTAACATCTATCGGCACCATATCATTACCGTTATTGCGACCCTTCACATTAATAAACAGGGTGGCCTGTTAGAGGAACCACAGGTTCTCCGGCGAGACCTTATGGAGGAACGATTGATTTTGCTCAATCCATTCCAGGGACGTGCGCCCAAGCTGATCATGATCGACCTGACGAATTTCGCTTTGAACCATGGTAAGAAGTTGAAATGGATGTGGCTCCACCGCCGTGTGGTTTGATCTCTTCTCAAAGTATGTCCCTGTTGTTTGCGATCAACCGGCAATGTTGTGTTAAACCAATCCCCAGTGAAACACCACGACAAACTCGGCGCCGATTTGGTTCGCTTCCGACCAGCATTCAACGAGCGTGTTCTGCGAGTGTCCTCCCTGGTCCCGAGGAGTCTTCCTCTGACTCCCGAGTCGAAAGTTACTTCCGAAAGCTCCAGGAAATCTCCGATTCGGTTGTCGAAGGCCACCGTTGACTCTTGGGGTTAATACAGTTTCAATTTAATCCAGGCGCTAGCGCTGAGGGTGAAATTCTATCTTGTGGGGAAAGTATTCTATGTGACAAGGTGGACCGCATGAATGTGAGAGGAGGACATCGTGATGGGCGCCGATGTAAGAAACTTGACGGAAAACATACGCAACACACAACGTGGACAAGAGAGAACGGATCATGCACGATATCGAGGAAAGCACGAAAAGAAAGGAATGAGGGAAAATGTAACACCGACGACCCAACTTAATCGGGATACATAGCGTACACTCTAAACAGGGTATCTTCGTCGAGGGCTTTCAACCTCAAACACCTTTGGAATAACTTCTTATCGATCGGGAACTGCAACTTGCTCGCCAGATGCTGGCCCGTAACGAGACTCTTGATCACCCCGGCGATGCGTCTCTGCTTCTGAATGTTGATGAGAGGTTCGAGCTGCATCAGAGGAGGGAGGGGGGCGAGAGCGGCGAAAACTTCTGGGTGCGCTGGGGGCTCGAATGTATTGGTTTCAGGATCGATGCAGACAGGTTCTTTCGGTGCAGTGGGGTCGATCAAATCCGGCAACTGGGAGTGGCGGTACAGTTGGGATAGGTATTGACCTGGGCCGAGTAATGTAAAGTCATGTGAGAGATCAATACCAGAGCGATGCTTACCCAAGAAAGGGACGCAGGCAGTGCGAGGCTGAATCTTTCCTTCCCCCTTCCCTTTGCCCATCGGCGAAGCATCTGCACCAGCTGCAGAAGAGTCACGGGGATTGACGCTAATCGGTTCTGCTTCGATCGCGGCCTCCACTTCTTGACGAAGATACCTGAAGTCTCCAGACGCACCGGTGACGAGCCTGAGATCTCGATATACCCGCGCCTCCGAAGAGCCGAGCTTCTCCCAACGTTTGCCTACAGCTCGGGCAACCCACTCACTCTGCAGACCTGCGAGGAGTGATATCAACGTGTTGAACGCGCCACGTTCGTACAATTTCTAAAGAACCCGCATTAATTAAGGGAGCAGTGACAACGACGTGAAGCGTACCCATGCAACACGGATGAACTTGGAGACAAGGTTCAACCGCTCATTTGGGAGCGTCATCACGATCTCAGAAACAACGAACTTCGCAAACAGGTTGAACCTTCCCCTAAACGCGACCAGGGCGCTCGTCTTCGCGGTGACCCTACCCTCGGCCTTGTATCTCGCCCGATCTTTCAAGTACTGCGCCCAATCAAGAATGCTCGACTCCTCCACAGAGTTTCTCCAATCGTCAACCACGAGCTCCTCAAACTTGAGCCCGATGAACAGCTCTCGTTCAATGATCGCAAGATGTTCGGCCAGTGACACAGCTCTGACCGTCAGGAAGAACGACCTGTGAGCCTTGGTCGGAACAACGAAAGTGGACGGAGTGGGTGACTTGATCCTCCCGCTCGCTGGACGCTCAACCCCGGAGCCAGTGGATGGGGATGGCCAAGTAGGGACACGACTCTGCAAGATCTCGAGGGGAACGACGTCTTCGATAGCCGGCATGGACTCCCTACCCATCATCGGCGACCCAGGACCGGACCTTGTGGGTTTGAACGTAGCCTTCGACGTGTGTGTCTGAGCCATGGGGGTCTCTATGTCCGGAAATAACCCGTCGTTCGCAGATGAAGACTGAGAGGACCTCTTGGTGTCCACGAACGTTCCTTGCACCGGACCTCGCTCGGTAGGGTTGGCGGGCTGGTACGGCCTGACAACTCCAAATTCGTCCACCTCGCTCTCGCCAGAACCCTCGTCCTCGTCAGAATCGTCCACCGGGAACCGCGGTTTCTCGTCTCCATACAACCCGTTGGCCATCCTCTCCCGGATGGACTTGACCCACGTGTCGACCTTGCTCTGTTTCAGTATCTGCCGCGGCTGATTGATCCTTCCCTCGAGCCTGTTCAACGCTGCGTCCACGTCACCCGCCCCTTCATCGTCACTCAACGAATCGACGATTGCATTGACCTGCCACTGCTGGATACCGCGTCCCAATCGCGGGTGCTCGCCATCCTCTGCCCCAGTGGATGAGGTGTATCTGTTATCCCCGGCGTCATCCGTAGCATTCGAAGAAGTGATAGAACTCGACGCGGCAGAGACGATGCTCGTATGGCCCCCGGCAGCACCAAACGAAGAAACGCTTTCAGGCCGGACGAACTCGAATTCCCTCCTCAATGGTAACTTCCTCGGGAGTCTCCTCAACCCATGTGGGGACGCGGTGTCCGAGGTGCCCGTGCCGATCTTCCCAGTATCACCTTCATTTTCCGATGAAGACATATCAGATAGGTCAAGCTCGTCGATCGAAACAACATCAATCTGCCAGTCACCGTCGTGGACCTGTCCATTTCCCGGTGAGTCCCAATAAGAATCGTGCTGGAACCGATGCTGGTATCCACCCCTCATAAGGCTACGACCGCCCGAATGGCTGGAGATACTCGTAGGTGGTAATGAAGCAGGAAGTTCAGTTGATGGGCCACTCATCATGGATTCGCGAGCCTGTCTCCTTGATTTCTCCGAATCGTAGGATTCTGGCGAAGCGGGTCTTGAGTCCGGCCGGAGAGAAATTTCCTCGTCTGTAGGTAGACCGATGGGGTGCGGAGTCGCATCCGCCTCACGATCTAGAACATCATTGGCGGGCACACCTTCCTCTACCTCAATATCAACGTCAGCGATTTCCTGGACCTCTACCTTGATACCACCCCCAGCACCCAGAACAGGGGAAGAGGTATCACGAGTATTGTCCATCGGGACGGTGTTCGAGTCTTCGTCCGTACCAACGCGAAGAGGAACTTCAGCATCATCCTGATCCTCGGGTTCTTCAGATACAACGTCGAGTCTCTCGGCCACATCCCTATCCCCCGCACTCGACGCGCTGGGTGAAACTGGGACCGTCGAAGAAACGCTCGGCGTCATCCCTCCATCATATGGGTTTCCGATATCCTTTGCACCGACCCCGGGCGTTCCTGGTAACGAAATCGTGGGAGAGATCATGTTGGGGCTCGACGGATGACTCGAGCTCCTGACGGAGTTCGATGATGTGGTAGACGACGCGTGTGATGAAGCCAGTGAAGAAGGGTTGGTTGTCGACTGCTGATCGATCATCTTGAGGTACTGTTCCACTCCTCCCTTGACCATCAACAGGTCTCCTGTCGCGTTCGGTTCGAGGTTAAACGGAGATATGTCGGGAGGATCCACTGGAGTCGCTTGTAGTTGCGCATTCCCGCCCACGCCAGCTGCAGTTCGAGGGTTCAGAACGCGCTTCCACCTCCCAAGCCTTCCAATCGTGTTCACGAACGCTCGAGAAAGTGGTTTGTGGTGGAATGGTAATGTAGAAGGGCTAGGAACGAAAAAACCGTTGTGTGCCCGCAAAGTTGAAGACGAAGACGAGCTTGTCAGCTCGGTTGGCTGAGCATGAGAGAGGATCGCCAGATGCAGTGGTTGTTGAAGAATGGCAGCATCCGCAGCTGATGGAGAGGCCATCCCCGAGCCCTTCACTGCAACACTAAATGGTTGGGGGAGGCTCGCCAAAGCAGCTCCAGAGCCGGGCAAAAAGTCCAGATCCACGTCTGAGTCCTCATCAACACCGCCAGATGGGTCGGACTTGCGAGACTGGTGGTTTGAAGCTCGCCGACTACCAGAGGTCCGCGAATATGGAAGTCCAGAGGCACGAGACTTGGATGTCTGAAGATCGATGCAATCCTTGGCCACTTTCTTCAACTTCTTCACAATGTCCTGAAACGAGGAAGGAGTTTCGGTTATGGTTGGTGGAAATCACAAGGGAAACAATGACGCACCATAATATCCTTCTTCCCGTGCAGTGTTGGATCCTTAGCGAGCGTGTTCAGCCAATTCCCAAACAAGACCCTCAGCTCCCTGTTCGGCACGAAGTCGATCGCGAAGAAGGTCAACAACCAGTACCTGATTGCGATAAAGGTCCGAACTCGAACGATGCGTTTGACCATATCATCGTTGCTCAAGTGATCCTTGACGGTGAGATTTCTCCCGAATCCATGTCCGTTCCCCGTCCCTGTATTTGAGGAAAAACGATACGAGCTCCGAGCTGACCCAGCTGCGGAGGGAGGAGAGGAAGACGAAGATTCGAGAGCCCAGTGGAACCGGCAGATCAGGAGGTGACATAGGTCGATGGCACTGACGTAGGTCCTGTATGTGAGGAAGAAAATGAGCAGCTCGTCGTAGTTTAGCTCCGAGGTCAACTGGGCAATCCATCGTTCGATTGTGGCTGCGATCAGCACCTTCCTCGGAGCCTCTGAGTTCGGAGAACGATCAAGATGGGATGAGGGGGGAAGTTGCACGGGAGGGGAGCCGTTCGTCTTCAGCCGAGGTGGGATGCTGTGTGTGGACGACGTCAGACTCATTGCAGATAACGTCGTCGTTGAAGTGGTAGTCGCCGTTGTCAGTGCCTGCTGGTTTCCCGGTCCGGTGAGTGATATCGAACGTTTCCCGCCCTTCTTTGAACCGAGCTTCTGGTCAGTCGAGCCCTGTACGACCATTGATCCATGGTTTGAGACGGATTCGGCGCCAACTATGGAGCCTGTGAGCCTCGATACCCCTCCAGTACTTGCATTCACGTCCATACTAGCTCCATCTTCCTCGCTCGGGCCAAACCCGCTCAACACCTCACCCCACATGACGAACCTCGGATCGTCCTTAGGTGCCGCATTCAACTCGTTCCGAGCACTCAATCGAATCACGGTGGTTTCCAGACACTCGGTGTCTTCAGACAACTTGTCGAGCAGGGGTATGCCACGGTATGACTGAAGCACGTCAAACACCTTGGTGGAGTATCTCGAGTGCGAAGAAGTCTCCAAGCTCGGCGACTGCGTCTCTGGGGACAACACTGGGACTGGAGTAGACATAGAGGCGTGCCGAGTGTGGATCGGCAAAGTCTGCCTGGCCGGAACGGGAGTAGTGGGAGGGAAAGCCGACCCAAGGCCAGATGATCCTGAGGATTCGTACCCATCTACAGCAGCGCTCACGATAGCCGCGTCCACCTCCGGCTCGGATTCTGGGATTGGTCTTGAAGTCAGAATGGATAACTTCTCCCGTTCCTTCCCCTTCAAACCCGTCTGCCGAGGTGCGGAGTCTGCCCTGGCCGTGAGACCCGATTCGAAGCTTTGCATCTCGCGAAGGACAGGTCCATTGTTGATTTTGAGGTGGTCGGCATACCTGTAACCCTTCACCTCGTCTGCGTCCCACACTTCACTGTCCCCTCCCACCATATCCAACCCCAGACTCCCCTGACCGTCCACATCCACCTCCAGACTCTCCCTACTGTCTCGACTCCAATTCCTTCCCCCACATCTACCCTTCTCTCGTATCACTGGAGGGTCAAAATATACACCCCTGCCAAATGGATTCTTCGCGTGTGGTCTTGAGTAGCCCTGATTCTGTGAGCTTGAGCTCGTTCCACTCCCAGAGATGTTCACGTCGGGTCTCCAACCAAATCCTCCGTACCCAGAGCCGTAATTGGAAGAATCATCAAACGAGCCCGTTTCCGAGAAGGTTTCTGTGTTCCATCCCATTACGTCACTGAACACGTCCCTTGTTGGTGGCGGAGGAGGGAGAGGTTGTTGAATCCTTGAGGATATCGAGCCCATGCTCGCCAACCCGGTAGTTATCGTCGCAATAGTGTCGGAATGCTGGAGGGCTGGTCGAGGGATGTCTGCCCCCGTGACACTGTGCGCGTGAGGTCTCCCGACAGCAAGATTGGGGATGGTCGGACCCTGCACAATCTGGGGAGGCGGGTTGGACGGAATGACTCCAACATGTGGATTCTGTGGATTCGCCATTCCGAACATGTTCGACAATGATCGTGCCTTCCTCAGCCCACGACCTGGAAGCAAATTCGTTGGTTCGTTTACTAGCTGGGTGGAGGGACCCGGCTGTTGATGGAGTTGTGGAGGAGGAAGGGGGGGAGGCGAGACAGGTTTGGGTGCAGGGGGCTTAGGTAATGTGCTGGTGCTGGCATGGGAGCTCTTGAATATTGTCGGTGGTAGGAAGGTATGCATGCTCATGCGAGATCGGCGCTTGGCAGGACCAGAGGAACCACTGGACTTGGTGGTGCCAGTGCTTTGGGACGATCGGGTCGGCATAAACGCTTGTCGATCGACATCCTCGCTGGAGAGTGCTGGCGGGGAGAGTTCCCGGTGCCTGTATCCAAAGAGTTAGAACAGGAACTTTCGCACGCCGTGTTAAAATGATGGGATCATTAAAGGAGGGACTCACCCGACGCGATACATTTGCTTCCCATGCTGATTAACGAAGGCTGTGATAGCGTACGGGGATATGGCATATGACCCGTTTGCCGAGCTTCCCACTCCCAGTCTCTCGTCATATCGTCGCTTCAACTCGCGGGCGGCCGCTCCCGATGAGGTCTCGACGAAGCTACCGTCCCCTACAGCGAAAAAGGGTTACAGGATGTCAGAAATTAGGCGCTCGGTGTCGGTGATTTATGTCATTTGGGAAAAAACAATAGACGTCCGCCGGCTAGAAAGCCTCCGTGATCATGTGTAAAAGGAATCTGTAGCCCGCGTGTCCGGAAGGGCTAGGATCCGTACACGTTGCAGGAAAGATTCGGAGGACAGTGCAAACGGGCAAGTCGCCCATGGTGTGGCGCGCGTAGCTTTCCCCCGTCCGACGGGAAAACGCGCACGTAAGGTCGAGACTTTACTCAGTCCCTTCCAATGCGACACGTTGGGAAGAATAAAAAGAGCGGTGACTCACTGGCAATGGATATATCGGCGTTAGCTATCTCTGGGGGCAGTCCATCGTCGGAGAGAACGAAGCTCGACCGGGATTTGTTCGTTGGGGGATTCGGAAGGGGCAGAAAGAGGGTGTTGATGGATGGCTCGGAGGGGTTGAAGCATGTGGAAGAGACTATGGACTCATCGTCGCCAGAGGATTGGCGATCTAGGATGGCGGGGGGAAGATCTCTGGGTTTGTTTGGGGTCGTTGTGGGTCTGGTCGGGGATGCGGAAGTCGTGGCGGTGGTCGTCGCTGTCGTCGTCGTCGTCGGTGGTGGTGGTGGAGAGGTTGTCAAAGTCATTTGCTTGTCGTTGTCGTCATCTTCTTTGGCCTTGGTGGTTGTGGCCATGGTTGGGTCGCTCCGGCGGCAGTGATCGACTCGAAGTCTACCAAGCACGACCATGGACGGAGACTCACCGACGACCCTCGTCCCCACAAAAGCTGCTCCCTCTGCCTCAGCGTTGTCCACCGACTCGGCAACAGCGGCGACGACGAGCTTCCAGACCCCAACCCAGACGATCCACGATCCCGAGGTGGCCCTCCCACTCATTTATCTACCCTGGTGCTAGCTAACCCACCCCTTCAGATAGACATCTTCATCTCCTCTCAGCGTGGAGAAGTAGACATCATCCGGGACCTCATCGAGTCTGGTAGAGCCTCGGCGACCGACAGAGACCCTCAGAACATCACCCCCCTTCACTGGGCAGCCATCAACGCGCAGCTGGCGGCATGCCGATACCTCCTCGAACAGGGCGCGGAGGTTGACGCTCTCGGTGGCGACCTCGTTGCCACTCCCATGCAATGGGCCGCTCGCAATGGATACATTTATATCATTCAACTCCTCATCGCACACGGTGCGGATCCCAATGTCACAGATTCGCAGGGGTATAATACCCTACATCTCGTGACCCACTCCAGCAGCGTCATGCCTTTGCTGTACATCCTCCACCAGCCCATCGGTGTCGATTCACGAGATTCGGCTGGACATACATCCTTGATGTGGGCTGCGTACCAAGGGGATGCGTTGAGTGTGGACATCCTACTGAAACATGGGGCGAATGTGAACGTCAAGGACGACGTTGGGCTGACTCCTTTGCATTGGGCGGTCGTACGGGGAAACCGGGTTTGCATTCGACGGCTGCTTGAACAGGGTGCTGAGATCAACGCCAAGGACAACGAAAGCAGGACAGCACGAGATATGGCGGTCGAGCTTAAAAGCTTGGGTGCGTGGAAGCGGGCTCTTGAGGAGGGGGACTTTACCGAAGATGGTCTGAAACGGAAGAAACCACTATCCGATGTGAGTTCAAGGTACATTTCGTTTGTGTGCCCGCTAACACGGGAAATAGAGAAATACCAAGATCCTGATCTTTATCCTGCCGACAATTTTCTTGTTCTTAATATTTATGACCCTCACAATCTTACCGTGGTATACGGGTGTCATCCTGGCGATGGCCTTGTTCTTTGGCATGCACCACGTGCGTTCTAGCTTCCCCGGTTGGATTCGTTGATGAACTGATGAACAATACTGAATAGATTGTCACCCGCGTGCTCCTCAACGCCCATAGTTACACTGATAGTGTGACCCAAAGCCCGTACTTCTGCGGGATAATCTTTGGCTCTTTCGTGTGGGTCGGTTATTGCTGGATCACCCGTCTTTTACATCGTATGTCCCTGGGATGGAACCCCGAACACCACGGATCTGATTGGATACGCCTTAGAATCCGAATCACACCCCTTCTCCCACCTACTCTTCGCACTCTCCCTAGGATTGTGCGTGTACAACTTCTTCCGAGCGATAACCCTGGACCCAGGCACCGCCCCAAAACCAAGCAGCGATGCCGAGCTTAAATCCGTGGGTCTTCTTTTGTTCCTGGAAACCAAGTTCCGCTGCACGCTGATCTAATTGATTGCAACTGATAGATTATTGAAGACCTGGCTTCTGAGGGGAGGTTGAACGGCCAGACTTTCTGTGTGACCTGTATGGCGAAGCGTCCGCTGAGGTCGAAGCACTGTAGAGTCTGCGATAAATGCGTGGCTCGGCATGACCAGTGAGTACCCTTTCTATCAGACCCTGCGTTGGAGCGGAGATTAATCATCGGGCAGTCACTGTCCATGGGTATGGAACTGCGGTGGGTGTAACTGGAATCGACAACTCTGGCTTTTTGACTCACGTTGTTGGTATTAGTGGGCATGAACAACCACCGACAGTTCGTGATCTTCGTCACGACCCTCGTTCTTGGTATTGGCCTGTTTGATTACCTCTCGTATGCCTGTACGTCCCTACCTGCGACCGTTCTCCAAGCCTCGTCTCACATTACATGCCCAGACTTCTCAGCGGTCACAGTCTCATCGAACCCAGCTGACATATCCCCCTCATGTTTGTTCCCTTCCCCGCTGTGTTACGTCATCTCCTACGATACCTTCCTATTCGTCGTTGTTCTCTGGTCCACGCTTCAGCTCTCGTGGACGATAATCTTGCTTGCCTCGCAACTCTGGCAGGTCACTCGACAGATGACCACTCTCGAAGTCTCCAATCTCGGCCGGTACGGCTTCATGGGAGGGCGAGGAGCCTCGATGAGCACCCAGATGGGCGCCATGCAGCAGGCAGGTGGCGTGAGCGGGATCGATTCCCCTGGCGGGGGAGGCGAGCATGGGCATAAGCACCATCACAAGGGATGCTGTGGTTCTGGGTTCCTCATGCACCTCCTGGGATTGGATAGGTTTACCAAGGGAAAAGCTACGGAAGGTCTCGCACGCTCGAGGAAGGCGCACAACCCATTCGATTTAGGATTCATTGGGAACTGCAAGGACTTCTGGACGAGAGGAAGAGAGTTGGGTGTGGAGTACGAGAGGGTGTATGACGTGCCTAAAGAAGGATTTGTGGAGGCGAAGAAGAGGAAAGAGATTGAGGAGGATTCCACCTTGAGCGCTGGGTTCGGAAGTGGAAGTTCTGGTGTGGGATCTCTGAGGAAGAAGTTGACGATGAGTCTGGGGTTGGGTTCGTTTGGAAGGGGGAGGAGTGGTTATGAACCTGTCAGCCAGGTGTAACGAACTCTTCCTCCTCCTGTTCGACGTTTCCTAAAAATGCTATTTCTTTACCTCATATTTTATGCAGTTATTGCGCACGTATTTGTTGTACTGTTCTTCCATTGCGTTGGCGATGTCCATGCCTTTACAACCGCCCCTTTAGGACCAAGCTCATTGCCGATACCGGAGTTAAGCAGACCGATAGTGGTACCATCGGTGCCCCGTTGGCGCCGGAATAAGCTACGCGGGAGTAAAACAGACGGTTGCTTGGATGTGCATGTGAGCGATCGTGGGAGCGTCACCACTTGTTCGGCGACCCTGCGCGAAGAAATTGGTTCGCGGGGATGATCTAACGCTGTACACAGAACCATAAGTCGCAGTTGTTGCATTGAACGCCAACTGCTTATCGATTATCGCTCGACCGGCGATGATTCGGTTCCTTTGAATCGTCGAATCTGCGGAGGCTCCACGGGATACAGAGGGCCAAGACGAGAGGACCCAGAGCAAGACTAGAACCCAGGGACCACGGACGACAGAAACGCGATCGGGGAGAACTCTGAGCGAGCCGGGCCGAGGGTCAGACACCATGTGACATACCGTCTTTCTAAATACGGCAGGTGGCGCGCACAAACAGAGCCAAACAAAAAGGGAAAACCCGTGACTTATAGCGAGTGACTTCCCCGTGACCAACTCTTTTCTCCCCGTGATCTGTTTTGCACCCCGTGCCTTCGCCTCTGTCTCTCCCGCACAACGCTTGGCTCAGCTTCGACAACGACAACTCGTCCTCTTTCCTCTCGCTTTTTTGCAACATCGGGGACTTGTACGGCCACACTTGACGTCTAGAGGGGTGTACGTACGCCTTTTTTTTTTTCGTCGTCGCTTCGCTATCCAGGGGATTCTGAAAGAGACCCATAATCTAGACCCAAAATCGGCACCGTCCAAACCGTAACAACAACACTGTTAGCCATACAACATTGGGCGGAGAACCCAGACGATATGGCGTCCACCTCCGCTCCCCAGCAGGGCAACCTACCCACCGAAGTTATGGATCAAATCCCCAGCCTGGATAGCACCCAAGTCGCCCAGATTCTACGCAACCTCCCTGGTTTAATCCACAAGGTGAGCTATCATTCCACCGCCGGTTCGTCGCGCTTTTTTTTGTCGTTGGTGATGTGGCTGGCCAGTGCGATTTGTGAGTCGGGTCCTGTGGCTCCAATCGCAGGGATGGAATGACATTTCGATCACTTGAGCCGAATGTGATCGCTTTTGGAACAAACATCCGCTTTTTTGATCTTCCCCACACTCCGATATGACATGCCCTCGGTGTTTCTCTTTTCGACTATGGGTCTCGTGCTGATGAACATCGTTTCGACAGCCCGAAGGCGATGCTGTCCAGCTCCTTTCTAATCTTGCCCAACAACAACCAGGGTTTCACCACATACCTCAACACCAATTAGGTCCCTTCCCAGGTAGCGATCCTGGACCATCTACGCACCCCCGGGGACCACCGAACCTGAATCAAATCTCAGTCGTGCCTCCTCCCCAGGGCCTCCCTCAGAATTCTGTACCGGGAGGACAGAGACGGCTGCGAACCCCCCCAGCCCACCGGACACCGGGAAGTGACGAATCGCCTGGCGATGCCGGGGATAACGCTGGTGCAGACGGTGATGGCATGGGTCCTTCCAGCCCACACGATGGCGTTCCTGGTGGGAGGACCAGAGGGGGACGCGCGGCCGGGATGACGAATGACGAGTGGGCGAGACAGCGGAAAGATAACCATGTGAGTCCAGGAGACTCATCAACTTTGTATGATGTGTTTTCGGAGCTTTCTCCCCTTCCTTCCCCCGCCCGGTTCCTTGCTTCTCTCGGTACCGCCCGTTCCTCGCTTGTTCAGACATTGCCATGGCGGTCGTCGCTGTGCCCCGTTATCACGCCTACCATCTCGTTTTTTCTTCTTCCGCTGATTCGGACCTACGGGGTTACTGATCTATCGATTCATTTCGAACTCAACAGAAAGAAGTGGAACGCCGAAGGCGAGGTAACATCAACGAAGGTATCAACGAACTTGGAAGGATCGTACCAAACGGGTCGGGGGAGAAGGCAAAAGGTGCCATCCTCCAACGTGCTGTGCAATACATCCATCACCTCAAGGAGAATGAGGCGAGGAACATTGAAAAGTGGACGTTGGAGAAGCTGTTGATGGATCAGGCCATGGGTGACCTCCAGGCACAGTTGGACGAGATGAGGAGGATGTGGGAACAGGAGAGGGAGGCGAGGCAGAGACTCGAGTCAGAGGTCACGACTCTTAGATCTGACAAAAACAACGCGGTGGCCGCGGCCACATCAAACGCCAATCCCGGCGCGGGTGGATCGGAGGAGGATGGGGATCGAGGTGGGAAGAGGAAACGAACCGAGTGAGCTCCCTCTTACCTCTCCTCCTGCGTTTCTGTTGTTGTGTCAAAAGGTAAATGACTGGGACGTTTTGCGTTTGTGTTTTTCTTGCCCTTCTCTCTCCCTCTGCCCCTCCTGTCTTGTATTTTTATCGTACTCAGGTGTTCTGTGTATTCGATCGATCTGATGGCCAGTGGCTTGGTTTGCACACCCTTTGGTGCGATGGATGGTCGACCCTGGATCGTGAGACCCCCTCGTTCAATGGGTTGTGATCTGATGTCCGTCCCAACTCGATGCATCTCTAACGCAGTTGCGCGGACTGTGGAACTATATGGGTCGCTTGTCTGCTTCGTTTGGTCTGATGAAGAGTAT
>Ga0307517_10006958_pt1 | contig 16619 bp, 16 predicted proteins | sample 23_EM_MG_FD_194515 | JGI IMG/M metagenome (GOLD analysis project Ga0307517, IMG submission 194515) | Populus trichocarpa ectomycorrhiza microbial communities from riparian zone in the Pacific Northwest, United States - 23_EM | ecosystem: Host-associated > Plants > Roots > Unclassified | place... | reverse complement strand
GCGGTCCGAGGACAGCGTCCTGCTGTCGATCTTGAGCGCGACCTCCCGGCCCACGGCGAGCTGGCGCGCGCGGTAGACGGTGGCGAAGCCTCCCTGGCCGAGGACTTCGAGGACCTCGTAGCCGGGCAGTTCCAGGTGGTTGATCCGCATCGCGCGACTTTAGCCCAGACCACCGACACGCCCCGCCGCGGGCTAGGGCCCTTCTGATGGATCTCCGTGGGGAAGGAGCGGGGTCTGGCGCCTGTGATCGCAAGGCGCCGGAGCGCCCACAGGGTGGTTTCCTGTGGGCGTTTCGGCAACGCCGCGAGCGCTGGTGCCAGGGCACGCGACGCCACGGAGATCCATCAGAAGGGCCCTAAGGCAGCCCGACGCCGAACAGGCGGAGTTGGAGCGCGAGCGTGGCGTAGTAGCCGACCAGGGTGGAGAGGTCGAAGAGTGTGCGCTCGCCGAGGGCGTCTCGGGCGGCGGCGTACCAGGATTCGTCGAGGATGCCGGGGGCGGCGGGAGCGGCCAGGTCGCGGGCGGCGGACCAGGCGGCGCGTTCGGCGGGGTCGGGGAAGCGGGGATCGGCGCCTTCGCGCAGCGCCCGGATCTCGGGCTCGGTGAGGCCGGCGGCGCGGGCGAGGGGTTCGTGGGCGTAGCGCTCGAAGTCGCAGTCCCAGGCGGTGGCGACGACGAGGACGGCCGTCTCGCGGACGCGGGGCGGCAGTTCGGTGGCGTAGCGGATCGCCGAGCCGAGGGCCTGAAGGGCCTGGCCGAGCCGGGGGCTGAACAGCATCGCGTTGAAGGGGCCGTTGAGACGGCCGCCGGGGTCGGTGAGGGCGAAGAGCTGGGGGCCGGTGGAGCGGGGGCCGCCGGTGATCGCCTCGTAGAGGGCCCGTTGTTCGGCGTTCAGCTCGCCGGGGCCGAGGAGGGGCAGGCGGCTCATCGCGCGGTCACTTCCCCGGCGAGGGCGGCCAGGTCGGCGTCGGTGAGGAGGCGGCCTTCGCGGGACATCAGGTCGCGGGCCTTGAGCAGGACTTCCCCGACCTGCGCAGGGGTGAGGTCGTCGATGCCGAGGCGTTCGAGCTTGTCGGCGAGGGTGTAAGGGCCGCTGTCGGGGGTGAAGGGGATCCGCCGCTCGTTGCCGACGAGGGTGGGTTCGAGGCAGTTGTGGAGGAGCGGGTCCACCGCCGTCTCCTGGGTGACGATGTCCATGCCGCCCCAGGAGAAGGCGTTGGCGCCGGTCACCGGGTGGTTCCAGGCGAGGTGATAGCCGGTCAGCGCCTCGCCGGCGCGGGCCAGCGCGGTGAGCCGTTCGGTGCGGATGCCGGTGCGGACGCCGTAGAGCGCCTCGAAGGCCAGCGCGGTCGCGGCCAGGTCGGCGTTGCCGGGGCCGCCGCAGTAGCCGTTGACGGACAGCTCGACGACCTCGGCCCCGGCGCGGGCGGCGGCGACCGCGCAGCCGACGGCCAGGCCGAAGGTGTTGTGCGGATGGAGCCCGATCCGTACGGCCGGGGCCAGCTCCTTCGTACGGCGCACCAGGTGGGCGTAGGCCTCGGGGCTCATGGCGCCGGGGCCGTCGAAGAGGGTGAGCTCGGTGGCGCCCGCGCCGGTGAGGGCGGCGACCGACTCCGCCAGCACGGCGTCGGTGAGGTAGGAGACCATCAGCAGCGGGACGATCGCGTCCAGGCCCCGGGAGCGGGCGTGCCGGATGAGCGGGACGGCCCGGGCGAGCACGTCGGCGCGGCTGCGCGGGGTGTGCGGGGTGCGCCACTCCTCGCCGCGCCAGGCCTGCTGGTAGGCGGCCGGCTGGTAGATCAGCGAGGTCTCGCCGAAGCCCTGGACCCAGATCTGTACGGCGTCGTAGCCCGCGTCGGCCGCGCGATCGATGTCCTGCGTGGTGCGCAGCAGCGGACAGACCGCCCGGCAGCGGGAGTCCGCGCTCCTGATGACCTCGACCTCTGCGCGCAGCGCCTTGTCGTCCCGTCCGGCGAGGCCCGCGGTGACCACTTCGCCGACGCCCGCGCCGACGAGCTGCCGCAGATACGCCTCCTTGGCCTCGCCGGTGGCGACCACCCCGGGCAGCGTTTCGACCGAGCGCAGGGTCGCGTCGCGCAGCGTCACGGACTCCGGCAGCTTCCCGGCGACGTCCGGGCGGCGGTTGAGCGGGCTGACCGACCAGCGGCCGGGCTCGTAGGCGCCGGGGGCGCGCCGGCCGGCCAACTCGGCCCGGAAGCGGGCGATCTCCTCGGCGGTGAACACTTCCGGCTTGTCCATGAGCAGCCCTCCGGGTTTCGAAGTAACGCACCTTATCCAAGCATTCTGTCGACACTCACAGCAACAACCTTGCCGCGATCCCCACTATTTCCAGGAGATGTTTACTTTGTGTCGACACTCGGCAAGACTGTCGACACATCGGACCCGACCGAGGGAGACCACCGTGACCCAAGACGTGCCCGATCCGGGGCATGGCCGCCTGGCGGGCCGGATCGCCGTCATCAGCGGCGCCGGCAGCGTCGGCCCCGGCTGGGGCAACGGCCGTGCCACCGCCGTGATCTTCGCCCGCGAGGGCGCGACCGTGTTCCTGACGGACCGCGACGAAGAGGCGCTGAAGGTCACCGCCGAGCTGATCCGCGAGGAGGGCGGCACCGCCCACACGCACCTGCTGGACGTGACCGAACCAGCGGCCGTCCAGGCCTTCTTCGAGGAGACGCAGCGGCAGGCCGGGCGGATCGACATCCTGGTCAACAACGTGGGCGGCTCCCGGGCCGGCGGGGCGGTCGAACTGAGCCTTGAGGACTGGGAGAGCCAGCTCCGCACCAACCTCACCAGCGCCTTCCTGGCCTGCAAGTACGCCATCCCGGTCATGCGGCGCGGCGGCCGCGGCTCGATCGTCAACACCGCCTCCGCCTCCGGGCTGCGCTGGACCGGCGCGGCCCAGGTGGGCTACGCGGCGGCCAAGGCGGCCGTCATCCAGCTCTCCCGGGTGACCGCCGTGGAGCACGCCCCGCACGGCATCCGGGTCAACACCGTGGTCCCCGGGCAGTTGCACACCCCGATGGTCGAGGCCAGGCTCGCGGGCCAGCGGGCAGGCGGCGACGTGGACAGGCTGCTGGCGCAGCGTCAGGCGCGGATCCCGCTGGGGTTCATGGGGGACGGCCGCGACACCGCGTACGCCGCGCTGTTCCTGGCCTCGGACGAGGCGCGGTTCGTCACCGGCACCGAGATCGTGGTCGACGGCGGAATGACGGCCCGCTGTGACTGAGCCCGCCGTGACCGACACGGCAGCCACCGCCCCATCGCCCGGCTGCCCGCCCCCGCACCCGGCCCCCCGCAAGCCCGCCCTCGCACTGCCGCCCGGCAGTTGCGACGCGCACTGCCACATCTTCGGCCCGGCCGCCGTCTTTCCCTACGACCCCGACCGGACCTTCACCCCCCTCGACGCCCCCAAGGAGCAACTCGCCGCCCTGCACAGCCATCTCGGCCTGTCCCGGGCCGTGGTCGTGCAGTCCTCCGCCAACGGCTCCGACCACCGCGCCCTGCTGGACGCCCTGACGGCGGCCGACGGCCGGCTGCGCGGCGTCGCCCTGATCGGCGAGGCCACCACCCGCGGTGAGATCGAGGAACTGCACCGGGCCGGCGTCCGCGCCTTCCGGCTGAACTTCCTGCCGCACCTGCGGGCCGCCCCGACCCGCGAGGAGATCGACTCCGTACTGGAACGGGTCGACGGCCTCGGCTGGGGCGCCGAACTCCACGTCACCGGCCAGGAGGTCGCCGACCTCAGCCACCTCATCCGGTCCCTCCCCGGCCGGGTGGTGATCGACCACCTCGCCCGGGTCGACATCACCGAGGGCCCGGACAGCCGCGCCCTGCGGGCCCTGCTCGCGCTCCTCGACACCGGCGACGTCTGGGTCAAGGTCAGCGGGGTGGACCGGGTCTCCCGGCAGGGACCGCCGTACGCCGACGCCGTCGCGCTGGCCGCGTCCCTCGTGGCGTACGCACCCGAACGGACGCTGTGGGGAACCGACTACCCCCACGTGAACATCGAGGGCGGGACGCCCGACGACGGCCTGCTGGTGGACCTGCTGGCCCGCATCGCGCCGGATTCCGATCAATTGCACAGGCTGCTGGTCGACAATCCGGCCGAGTTCTTCGACTTCCCGAAGGAACCCGAGCGGCAATAGTGTCGCCAGAAGTGTCGACAGACGGGCCGAATTCTCAGCTAAAAACCTATTGACCATCACTTAGTGTCGACATTAACGTTCGCGATGCCCGCACAACGCGTGAGGAGTCAGAGTTGAGAGAGTTCTCCATCTTCCGTCGTGGCGATGGCGGGTACGAGGCAGCCCGCCTGGACGCGGTGTGGAACGAGCGCAAGCCGGCCCGCTTCCCCGAGGTCATCGTCGTCGCCGAGGACGAGCAGGACGTGGTCCGGGCCGTACGCCTCGCCCGCGCCGAAGGACTCGCGGTCGGCATCCGCTCAGGCGGCCACAGCTGGGTGGGCAACGGCGTCCGCGACGGCGGCCTGCTGCTCGGCCTCTCCCGGCTGACGGAGATCACCGTCGACCCGGTAGCCGGCACCGCCACCGTCCAGCCCGCCGCCAAGGGCCCCGCCCTCAACGAACTCCTCGCCCCGCACCGGCTGTTCTTCCCCACCGGCCACGCCCCCACCGTCGGCCTCGGCGGCTTCCTCCTGGGCGGCGGCTACGGCTGGAACTCCCGCGCCCTCGGCCCCGCCTGCCTCGGCATCCGCGCCATCGACGTCGTCCTCGCCGACGGCACCCTCGTCCACGCCACCGACACCACGTTCCCCCATCTCCTGTGGGCGGCCCGGGGCAGCGGCCCCGGCTTCTTCGGCGTCGTCACCCGCTTCTATCTCGACGTCCACCCCCGGCCGAGCAAGATCCTTCGCACGGTGCACAGTTACCCACTGGAACTCCGTGACGAGGTGCTGGCCTGGGCCTACGACACGCTGGAGACGCTCTCCCCCGCCGTCGAGTTCTCCGTCAAGGTCGGCTTCTCTCCCGGGCTGGACGGCCACGCCGTCTCCTTGACCGCCACCGCCTTCTGCACCCCGGGCACCGGCGACGACCTCCTCGCCCCGCTGGAGAGCGCGCCCTTCCGCGACCGGGCCGTACGGGCCCTGGTCGCCCAGGACACGACCCTGGCCGAGCTGTACGACATCGCCGACCGCCTCACCCCCGCCGGTCTGCGCTGGGCCGTGGACGGCGTCTGGGCGGAGGGTCCCGTCGAGGAGATCCTCACCGCCGCCCGGCCGGTCCTGGACGCGATCCCCGGCGGCAGCAGCTTCGTGCTGTGGATGCTGTGGGGCCACTACCCGCCCCGCCCGAACGCCTGCTGGTCCGCCCAGGCCAAGGCCTATCTCTCCCCCAACTCCGGCTGGACCGACCCGGCGCGGGACCTGGAGCACGAGAGCTGGGTGCACGGCTCGCTGGGCTCCGTACAACACCTGTCCAAAGGGCTGCAGTTCTCCGACAACAACCTCGCGGACCGCTTCGACCTCGGGCTCAGCGCCGCCAACGCCGAGCGCCTGGAGGAGCTCCGGGCCGCGTACGACCCCGACGGGCTCTTCCGCACCTACATGGCCCCCGACGAGTCCACCACCGCATACGCCCTCAACACCCGCCCGTAGCGCCACCCCCTGTGCAAAGGAGCACAACCCTCATGCTCATTCCGAACTCCGCGAGATCCCTGCGGGGCCGCCTCGCCCTCGCCGCCGTGGCACTCGCCGTCGCGATGCCCCTGACCGCGTGCGGCAGTGACAGCGGCAGCTCGTCGGTGGGGGCCGGCAAGGACGGGCTGGTCCCGGTCACCGTGCTGCGGTCCAACGGCGCGATCTTCGAGTCGCTGTTCATCGCCGAGGACCAGGGCTACTTCAAGGACGCCGGACTGAAGGTCACCATCAAGGCGGGCGCCCAGGACACCTCGCAGAACGCCCCGTCGATCATCAACGGCGAGGCCCAGTTCGCGATGACGGACAGCTCGGGCTTCCTCAAGGGCGCGGCGGCGGGCCTGCCGGTGCGGATCGTGACCGGCCTGCAGTCCGCCATGTCCGGCGGCAACCCCACCGACGGCCTGCTGGTAAAGAAGAGCAGCCCCATCACCTCCTTCTCCGACCTGGAGGGCAGGACCGTCGGCCTGGCGGCGCTGGGCGGCACCATCCAGTTCATCACCGAATACCTCGTGCAGAAGGACGGCGGCGACCCGTCCAAGGTGAAGTTCGTGGCCCTGCCCACCACTTCGCTCAACGACGCGGTCACCTCCGGCAAGACCGACGCCGTCTTCTCCTTCGGCGCCTTCTACGCGGCCGGCAAGGCCGCCGGACTGCGGTCGGTGGGCAACGGCATGAACGAACTGCCGGGGATACCCCAGGGGCTGCTCTTCGCGAGCCAGAAGTACCTGTCGGCCAACGCCGACACCGCCAAGAAGTTCATCGACGCCGTCGCCAAGGCCCTCACCTACGCCAACGCCCACCCCGACGCGGTGAGGGCGATCGACAAGAAGTACACCCAGCTGCCCGCCGACTTCATCGAGTCCTCGACCCCGCCGACCCTCGACAAGACCATCAACACCACGGTCATGCGGACGGTGATCACCAAGATGAACGAGTTCAAGCTGCTGGACGCCGCCCCGGAGGACTCCGCCCTGTACTGGGACCAGGCGCCCGTCACCACCGGCAGCTGAGGGCGGCGGCGATGTCCACTGTTCACGGAAGGATCCGCGGCAGGATCCTGCTGCTCCAGGTGTCCGCCGTGCTCGCCGTCCTCGCCCTCTGGGCGCTGATCGGCGCGGCCGGGCTGGTGAGCGCCACCGCGCTGCCCGGCCCGGCGGCCGTGGCCGCCCGCTTCCCGGAGCTGGCGGGGAGCGGGGAGTACTGGCAGGCGGTGAGCGACACACTGCGCGGGGCGGTGACCGGCTTCGGGGCGGCGGTCGTGATCGGGGTGCCGCTGGGGCTGGTGACCGGTACGTATGCCGCCGCCGAGCAGTCCTCACGGCTGCTGGTGGACATCCTGCGGTCGTTCCCGGTCATCGCGCTGCTCCCGGTGTTCCTGCTGGTGCTGGGGTCGACGCCGTCGATGAAGGCCACCGTCGTCTTCATCGCCTGCGTGTTCCCGGTGTTCCTGCAGGCCCAGTACGGGGCCCGGGGCGTGACGCCCACCATCCGGGAGACGGCGGTCAGTTACCGCATCCCGCGCCTGCTGCGCTTCCGCCGGGTCGTGCTGCCGAGCGCCACCCCGTCGATCATGACCGGGCTGCGGCTGGCCGCCACGACCTCCGTGCTGGTGGCCATCGGGGTCGAGGTGCTCACCACGCTCCCGGGCATCGGCCACATGGTCGTACAGGACCAGCAGGGCGGGGCCTCGGCCGAGGCATACGCGTACATCCTGACCGCCGGGGCGATCGGCTACTCGATCAACCTGCTGTCACAGCTGGCCGAATCCCGGCTGCTGCGCTGGCGTCCGCCGGCGCACACGGAGTGAGGCGGAGAGATCATGTTCACAGGCACACTCTGGAAATCCTTGCTCAAGCAGCTCTGGCTGCCTGTCCTGGTGTTCGCGGTCCTGCTGGTCGCGACGGCCGGGAGCACCAGCTTCTACTTCCCGCCGCTGACGCGGGTGCTCGCCGCCTTGTGGACCGGGCTCACCGGGGGCGGGCTGGTCGGCGACCTGCTGTTCTCGCTGCGCAACATCGCGTTCGGGCTGACGCTGGCCACGGTGGCCGGGGTCGGGGCGGGCCTGGTGATCGGGGAGGTCAGGCTGCTGCGGCAGGCGACCGCCCCGCTGCTGGACTTCGCCCGGGCGACCCCGACTGTGGCCTTCGTGCCCGTCATCATCCTGACGCTGGGCATCGGTTCCGGACCGAAGGTCTTCCTGATCTTCCTGGGCTCGGTGTGGCCCATCCTGCTCAACACCGTCAGCGGTGTGCACGGCATCAACCCCGCCGTCCACGAGACCGCCCACAGCTACCGCATCCCGTGGCGGCTGCGGCTGCTCAAGGTGGTCCTCCCCGGCGCCCTGCCGCAGATCTTCGCGGGCATCCGGGTCGCCCTGTCGGTGGCCGTGGTCCTGATGGTCGTCAGCGAGATCTACGGATCCCCGGTCGGCCTCGGCAACTTCATCCTGCAGAGCGGATCGAGCTTCAAGGTCGCCGACACCTGGGCCGGCACGATCCTCATCGGCATCCTCGGCTACGCCCTCAGCGTGCTGCTCCTGGCTGCCGAACACCTGCTGCTCGGCTGGTACCACCAGCGTCCGACCCGGGCGCGGCGTGCGCTGCGCCCCCTGCGCATGCGCGAAAACCGGAACGAGGTACTTTCCCCATGAAACGCGGATCCAGTCTGATCGTCGAGGACGTCCGCAAGTCCTTCGGCGAGGGCCCGGACGAGCACCGGGTCATCGACGGGCTGTCCCTGCGGGTCGACCCGGGCGAGTTCGTCTGCGTCGTGGGCCCCTCCGGCGCCGGCAAGACCACCCTGCTGCGCTGTCTGTCCGGGCTCACCCGCCCCACCTCGGGAACGGTCCGCTACGGGGACAGTCCCGTCACCAAGCCGGTCGCCGACATCGCCGTGGTCTTCCAGGACTACCGGGGCTCGCTCATGCCCTGGCTGAAGGTCTGGGACAACGTCGCCTTCCCCCTGGAGGGCATGGGCGTGAAACGCACCGTGCGCAAGCGGCGTGCCGAGGAGTGCCTGGCCGCCGTCGGGCTGTCACCGGCCGAGGTGGGCGACAAACACCCCTGGCAGCTGTCCGGCGGCATGCAGCAGCGGGTCGCGATCGCGCGCGGGCTGGCGTACGAGGCGCCGGTGCTGCTCATGGACGAGCCCTTCGGGTCGGTGGACGCCCAGTCCCGCTTCGACCTTGAGGACCTGACGCTCAGCCTGCGCAGGCAGCTCGGCATCACGGTCATCGTCGTCACCCATGACATCGACGAGGCCGTGTACCTGGGCGACCGGGTGATCGTCCTGGGCGGCAGGCCGGCCACCGTCATCGACAACCTCACCATCGACCTGGGCACCGGCCGCGACCAGATCGGCACGCGCGCCGACCCGCGCTTCGCCGAACTGCGCACGCGCGTCCTCACGCAGATCCGTGGTGAGAAGGCTCCGGAGCAGGTGCCGAAGGCGGTGATCTGACGTTGGTCCGCTTCGACCACGTCGGGATCTCGGTACCTGATCTGGACGCCGCGATCACCTGGTACCGCGAGACCCTGAACCTCGCGGCCGGCCCGGTGTTCGCGGTGCCCGGCACAGATCTGCGCGGCGCCATGCTCCTGCACGCGAGCGGCTGGCGCGTAGAACTGCTGCACCGCCCCGGCGCGCTGCCGGGCCTTCCCACCGGCAGCGCGCCGGAGGCGGCGGGCACACTCGGCTACGGCCACATGTGCCTGCGCGTCGACTCCCCCGAGGAGGTCGACGCCGAGTTCCGGCGGCTGGTCGCCGCGGGGGCCGGCGTACGGATGCGGCCGCAGGCGGCTCCGCGCGCGGGGGCGCGGATGGCGTTCGTGGCGGACCCGTACGGCAATCTCATCGAGCTGATCGACCGCCACTAGCCACACCTCGCGTCGTGTCGACAGTCGTGGCTGAGTCCCTTTGCGCACGACGCGATTCGTCATGCCCGAAATCACTGGACGACAAAGGAGTTCACGGTGACAGGCAACAAGACAGTGTCGACAGATCTCACGGACCGCCAGGTCGCGATGCGGGCCCGGCCCCGCGCCCTGCTGATCGCGGTCGCCGCGGCGTTCGCGCCGGCGCTGGCCGTACCCACCGTCGCGAACGCCGCCGCGTGCAAGGAGAGGACCACCGCGGCCGCCACCCGGATCACGGTGGCGTCCGGGGAGACCCTGGAGCTCACCGCGACCACCACGGCCTCCGTCCTCACCATCGCGGAGGGCGGCGCGATAGCCGCCCCCGACGGCTACAGCCTCACCCTGACCGTCAACGGCGTGGAGGCCGGCAGCAAGCTCGCTGCCCTCACCGACGGCTACGGCGGGGCGGCGACCGCCATCGCCGCAGGCACCTACCGGGGCACCATCGTGCTCACCGTCGCCGAGGCGACGGAGGTCGCGTACAGCACCCTCACCTTCCCCTTCCGCCAGGCGATCTACGTGGACGCGGACGGCGTCGACTCGGCCAAGTCCGTCCTGTCGGACGTACGGGGCGGCTCCGCCACCAGCACCGCGGCCACGAACATCCGGCTCAGCTCCACCGGTGAGGCCTTCAACGGCGTCTACGTCGCCGGCGGCGGCACCTACACCCTCACCTCGCCCAGGATCGCCTTCAACGGCAACGGCCGCTGCGACTTCATCGGCTACGGCGCCGCCGTCGTCGGCACCGGCTCGGGCACCACGCTGGTCCTGGACGGCGCCACGATCCGCAACACCGGGGTCGTCCGCACAGCGGTCATCGCCGACGCCACCGCCAACGTCATCGTCAAGAACTCCACGATCCACTGCGCGGACGGCGTACTGCCCGCCGAGTACGTCCCCACCGGCGACACCAAGTACATGATGGACGTCCCCTGGATGCTCGGCCTGTCGGGCAACGTCCGCGCCACCAACCTGCTGGGCGCCTCCACCAGAGCCTCCTACGTCAACTCCTCGATCTCCTCGGAGAAGTGGGGCGCGCTCTCGGTCGACGGTGGCAGCTACTGCACGCTGACCGCCATCAACAGCACCATCGCCAACACCGGCGGCCAGGGCTATGGCTCGTACGCGATCGGCAACGTCACCGAGCACTTCCTCGGCTGCACCTTCGACGTCGGGGACTACGCGCTCATCCACTGGGGCGCGTCCGCGCACTACGGCGACAGCACTGCCGCCGCGGTCGCCGCGCTCAACACCTCGCTGGAGATCGGCCTCACCGCCGCCGAACTGGCCGCCCTGCCCGAGCAGCCCACCGTCATCGACGCCGGCCGCTTCATGGTGCTCTGGTACGCCGCCGGCTCCGTCACCATCGACGGCGGCACCCAGGTCACCACCGGCGAGACCGCCTTCATGAACAAGGCGGTGGCAGGCGTCCTCACCGTCGACGGCTCCCAGGGAGCCTCCATCACCGCCGGCAACGGCGTCATCTACCAGCTGATGGACACCGACCGCCCCAGCAGCGTCGCCGTCTCCGGCAAGCCCTGGTCGACCGAGACCATCGGCACGTACACCGAGCCCACCGGCGACGCGACCAAGTCCACCACCTGGACCGTCACCAGCGCCCAGACCGGGGACGCGACGGCCACGTTCACCGACATCGACCTGGCCGGTGACTTCTACAACTCGGTGCGGGGCGGCGGCAACGCGAACCTGCAGGGCAAGAACCTGGTGCTCACCTTCGACGGTTCCGGCGTCGAGGGCGTGATCTCGGCGACCTCCACCGTGCACAACGTCTCGACGATCACGTCGGCGCAGTACCGGGAGATCAGCGAGGTCACGAACACCGCGCAGGCCGTGGTGAACAACGGCGTCATCGTGACGCTCAAGAACGGGGCGCGGTGGACGGTGACCGGCACGTCGTATCTGAGCGCGCTGTCGATCGGGAGTGACGCGTCGGTGGTGGCCCCGAGCGGAAAGACGGTGTCGCTGACGGTCGGGGGCACGGCGCAGAGCCTCACACCGGGCAGCAGCTACACGGGGGCGATCACGCTGACCGTGGCTTAGCCATCGCGGACCGGACCCACGAACCTCGCCCGAGGTTCGTGGGTCCGGTCCGTCACGCGCCGACCATGTTGTAGCCGCCGTCCGCGATCAGGAACCCTCCGGTGATGTGCTGCGCGTCCTGCGTGGCCAGGAACAGCGCCGTTCCCGCCAGTTCGGCGGGACCGGGGATCCGGCCCATCGGCGTCGCAGCCCGCAGTTGGTCGCCGCGTCCGCTCTTCCAGTCCTCGCGGCCGAGCGTGGCGGCCGTCTCGATGAAGCCGGGGGCGAAGACATTGACGCGTACGAGCGGTGCGAAGGCCTGGGCGTATGACTTGGTGAGCCCGATGATGCCGTACTTGGCGGCGGCGTACTGGGGGGCCCGTGCGCTGCCGCGCACGACCACGGTGGAGCCGACGTTGACGATGGCGCCGCCGCCCTGATCGAGCATGCGCGCGCCGAATTCGTGGGTGCACAGGAGGGTGCCCTTGATGTCGACGGCGAGGACGTGGTCGATGGACTCCTCGGTGATGTCGCGCCAGGACATCTGCTCGCGGGCCACGTCGCCGACGTTGTTGACGGCGACGTCGAGGCGGCCGAAGTACGACCAGACCTCCTCGGCGAGGCGCTGGATCTGGGCGTGTTCGGCGATGTCGGCCTGGACGACCAGGGCCTTGCGGCCCAGCGCGGTGACGCGCTCGGCGGTGGCGTCCGCGCCGGCGCGGGAGTTGCGGTAATGGATGGCGACGTCGGCGCCCTCCTGGGCGGCGCGGACGGCGATCTCGGCGCCGAAGCCGGTGCCGGCGCCGGTGACCAGGACGGTCTTGCCGGTGAACCGCTGGGGGAAGGACATGCGGGCTCCCATCATGAGGATCCGGGCGGTCTGGGCGGTCTATACGAGGGTCCGGCCGCCGTCGGCGTAGAGGACGTGGCCGGTGACGAAGGAGGCCTGGTCGGAGGCGAGGAAGAGAACGGGCCCGACGAGGTCCTCCGGGCGGCCGAGGCGGCCGGCCGGGACGAGCTCTTCCAGGGCGGCGCGCATGCCGGGGCGGGCGAGGTAGTCGCGGGTGAGGGCGGTCTCGGTGTAGCCGGGGGCCACCGCGTTGACGGTGACGCCGCAGGGGGCCCATTCGCGGGCCATGACGCGCATGAGCTGGTTGACGCCGCCTTTGGTGGCGGCGTACGGGGCATGGTCCTTGTGGGCGAGGAGCCCGGAGACCGAAGACAGGTAGACGATCCGGCCGTGGCCCTGGGCGACCATGAACGCTCCGGCGGCCCGGCCGAGCCAGAAGGCGCTGTTGAGGTTGACGGCGACGATCCGCTCCCAGACCTCGTCGGTGGTGTCGAGGACGGGGCGGCGGTCGTTGGCGCCGACGGCGTGCACGAACACGTCCAGTCCGCCGAGGCGTTCGGCGGCCTCGGTGACTGCGGTGCGGCAGGCGTCGGCGGAGGTCAGATCGGCGGCTGTGCCGGTGATGCCGGGGCCCGCGAGTTTTCCCAGCTGTTCCCTATCTATGTCCAGTACGGTCACTGTGGCTCCGGCGTCGGCCAACGCCCTTGCGACGGCTGCTCCGATGCCGCCGGCGCCGGCGATCAGCGCGCACGTGCCCCCGTAGTCCCAGGTCGTTTTCATGACGTGGACCGTAATCGACTTCTGCGCGAGGTGTCCACACTTGAGCCCCTCTTGACGTAAAACCCAGCTCCCGGCAGGCTGAGTGTCGACAGTTAAGGGAGGCTTTATGAAGTTGGCAACCTTCGACAACGGGCTTGTGGGGCGGATCGACGGCGACACGGTCGTCGAGCTCGATCTCCCCTCCACCCGCGCGTTCTTCGAGCGGGGAGGGACGGCCGGCGAGACCGGCCGGACCTTCCCACTCGCCGGCGTACGGCTGCGGGCGCCCATCGTCCCGAAGAAGTTCTTCCACACGGCGGGCAACTTCCGTGAGCACCACGACGATCTGGTCCGCGTCGACTGGTCGCATCCGGTCAACAAGGGCATCGTGTTCTTCCAGAACGTCGACGCGATCATCGGCCCGGAGGACCCGATCGTGTACCCGGAGCAGCTGACCCGGGAGCTGGACTACGAGCTCGAACTGGCCGTCGTCATCGGCAAACCCGGCAAGTTCTTCTCCGCCGAGCAGGCCGTCGAGCACATCGCCGGCTATCTGGTGTTCAACGACATCACCGCCCGCGACATCCAGCGCAAGGAGATGGAGTCCGGGGTCTTCTCCTTCTCCAAGGCCATCGACACCTTCTGCCCCATCGGCCCGTACATCGTCACCGCCGACGAGATCGGGGACCCGCACGACCTCGGCATGGAACTGCGCGTCAACGGCGACATACGGCAGAAGTCCAACACCTCGCGCATGTCGGTCTCGATACCGCAACTGGTCGCCTACCACTCGCCGCAGGTCTACAGCGCGGGCGACATCATCACCACCGGCACGATCGCGGGCGTCGCCGCCAGCACAGCGGACCCCTTCGCCAACTACCTCAGACCCGGTGATGTCGTCGAGGCGGAGATCGAGGGACTGGGCGTCCTGCGCAACCGCGTCATCTCCTGGCAGGAGGCGTACGGGACCCCGGCGCCGCCCGCCGAGCAGTGGGTGTGACGGCATGCGCATCGCCAATCTCGCGGGGCGCGCGACCCTGCTGACCGACGACGGCGCCATCGATATCGCCCTCGGCAGCGGCGGACGGTTCCTGGCCGACCCCCGGGCGGTCTTCCGGCAGTGGGACAAGCTGCTCAAGTGGTCGATGACCGCCGACCCGGCGCTGGCCCAGCCGTACGACGACGCCACGCTGCTCACCCCGGTGCCCGAGCCGCGCCAGATCTTCGCGGTGGCCCTCAACTACCGCCCGCACACGGCCGAGGCGGGGTACGAGGAGCCCGAAGAGCCGCTGGTCTTCACCAAGTTCCCGACCTGTCTGACCGGGCCGCACGGCACCATCGGGCTGCCCGCCGGCCATGTCGACTGGGAGGTGGAGATGGTCGCGGTCATCGGCCGCGAGGCCTACCGGGTGCCCGAGGAGAAGGGCTGGGACCCCGTCGTGGCGCTGGCCGTCGGCCAGGACCTGTCCGAGCGGGTCAGCCAGCTCGCCGGGCGGCCCGCGCAGTTCTCGCTCGGCAAGTCCTTCCCGGGCTTCGGGCCGGTCGGCCCCGCCCTGGTCAGCGTGGACGAGGTCCCGGACCGGGACGACCTGGAGCTGGTCTGCAAGCTCAACGGCGAGGTCGTGCAGCACGACCGCACCTCCAGCATGATCTTCCCGGTGCCCCGGCTCGTCTCGCACATCAGCGCCGTCTGCCCGCTCCGGCCCGGCGACCTGATCTTCACCGGCACCCCGGCGGGCGTCGGCAACCGCCGTACCCCGCAGCGCTTCCTGACCCCCGCCGACACCCTGGTCAGCCGGATCGAGGGGCTCGGCGAGATGCGGCACCGGTTCCGTTCGAGGGGAGGCGAGTAGATGGCCTCCGCCGCTGTTCTTTACGTCGACGTACGGGTCTTCGACGGCACCGGACGCGACCCCTTCCCGGCCGAGGTCCTGGTCCAGGGCAACCGCATCACCGCTGTCGCCGCCCGCGTCCCGGCGGACCTGCGCACCGACGCCCTGGTGATCGACGGCCACGGCGGAACCCTCATCCCCGGGCTCGTCGACGCCCACGCCCACCTCGGCTTCGGCTCCACCGTCGAGCACCGCTCCGCCCGCCGCGACGAGCCCGAGGAGGAGAAGGCCCTCCTCGTCGCCCACGCCGGGCGGGTCCTCCTCGACCACGGCATCACCAGCGCCTACTCCGGCGGCAACCGGCTCCCCCGTACCGAGACCGCCGCCCGCAAGGCCTTCGCCGAAGGCTGGATGCCCGGCCCCCGCCTCAAAGCCGCCTCCTGGGAGGGCAGCGCCGGCATGGTCGAACCCGGGGTCTACGACTTCCCCGGCATCGACGGGCGCGCCTCCGACCCCGAATCCGTCAGCCGCTTCGTGGGCGACATGGCCGCGCTCGGCGTCGACATCGTCAAGCTCTCGCTCTCCGGCGAGAGCGCGGTCGTCGCCGGCACCTCGCGCATCGTCCAGTTCACAGACGAGGAGGTCGCCGCGGCCTCCGCGACCGCGCACACGAACGGCGTCTGGCTCACGGCTCACGCCCACGCCGCCGAGTCCGTCAAGATGGCGGTCCGGCACGGCATCCGTGCCGTCTACCACTGCACCTTCGCCGACGAGGAAGCCCTCGACCTCCTCCAGGCCGCCCGCCACCGGGTCTTCGTCGCCCCCACCCCGGGCATCATCCACGCCAACCTCTGCGAGGCCGCCGGCGAGCCGGAGCCCGGCATGGAGGTCGAGGCCACGGCCAAAGCCGTCCGGGAGGTGGTCCCGGAGCTGGTCCGGCGTGGGATCCGGGTCGTCCCCGGCGGCGACTACGGCTTCGCCTGGAACCCCGTCGGGCGCAACGCGCGCGACCTGGAGCTGTTCGTCGACTGGTTCGGCTTCAGCCCCGCGGAGGCGCTGCGCTCCGCCACGCAGTACGGCGGCCAGATCATGGGCATGGGCGAGGAGTTGGGGCTCGTGAGAGTCGGATGGCTGGCGGACCTCGTCCTCGTCGACGGTGACCCCTTGGACGACATCCGCATCCTCCAGGACCGGGCCCGGCTGGCCGTGATCATGAAGGACGGGCGTCTTCATGCGCTGCGGCGGGGGGTTTGACCGGTGCGGTCTGTCATGGCCGAGGGTTCCGTCCTCAATCGCCGGACGGCTACGCCGGTGCCGTTGCGGTGCCGTCGGTCGGGGTTGCTGGTTCCGTCCTCAAGCGCCGGACGGGCTGGGTTGGCCTGGGGGTCGGGGCCACCACCGGGGATCTCTCCTCGGCGCTCGCGACTCTGGTCCCTTGCTTGTCCGTACCCGGGATCCTCGCTCGTCGCGCTGCGGGAGAACCCCGGCATGTCCCCTCCCGGCCGGGACGGCAGCATAGGGCCCGGCGGCTGGAGGCCGGCGCAGCG
>Ga0307517_10006957_pt1 | contig 16620 bp, 11 predicted proteins | sample 23_EM_MG_FD_194515 | JGI IMG/M metagenome (GOLD analysis project Ga0307517, IMG submission 194515) | Populus trichocarpa ectomycorrhiza microbial communities from riparian zone in the Pacific Northwest, United States - 23_EM | ecosystem: Host-associated > Plants > Roots > Unclassified | place... | reverse complement strand
TCCAGACATGCGGGCCTGAGCTATAAGACCACGTGCTTGGGCTTTTTAAGCCTAGGTATATTGGCCTTCCAAGCCAGGCCCGCGTGTCTGAGTCTTTTTTTTGGTCTATTGATTATGTTTTTTATCCTTTTAGTTATTTTTTTCTAATTTCATCATTAAATTTTGGTTTTTTGTTATTTTTTTTTAAATAATATTTTATATTTGTTTTATAGAATATTATTTAATTTAGTGTATGACCTGTTTGTTTGTTTTTTTAATATCTTAATTTGATGTGTTTTTAATCCCATAACATTAAAAAAAAATCATTTCATTGTTTTTTTGGATTTGGAAGGTCTTTCTAATTTGACTTTAAAAGAAAACCATTTTTTGTTATCAAACTTCTAAAAAATAGGGTTATTTTTTTTTTTTTTAGTCACAAGCATTACCCTATATTGTTTTTTTTTAATTGTATTTGATATAAAAAAAATCTAATGCACCTAGTTGACATATAATTAAATGATAAACATTTTTAAAAATAAAAAAAATATTAAATTTAATTGGTTTCATGACTCGGTTTGCGAGTTTGACAGGTTAACCACAATTATCCGATGTCTTTTTTTTCCTTTTAAATTGATTACTTTTAATTTTAATTTCCATATTTCAACATTTGTTTTTGCATTTGCTATTAAAAGACTTATAGAATAAATTTATATATATTTTTTACTAAAAACATTATTCCACCAATGGTTGAATAACCGGTGATGTCTAAATAATGTTAGATTTTTAGGATCTGAAAACAACAATTTTCTTTCCTTCTAAAATACCTTGGTAGGAGCAAGGTTATCAATTCCATTCCGGTTGATGTTCTGTTTTTTCAATTGGAACAATATATTTTGGTTTTGGAGCGTTTTGACGTGTTGTTTCGAAGTTATACTGTTCACACACACACACACACAACTCAAAATATTGATTCAACAAACATGATTTTAATTCAAACTCAAAGATAAATTAACTTGAAATTGTACAATTCAAATTTTCAACACAAGTAAAAAAATGAGAGTTGAACCGATATGACCTGATCGACTCGACAAGTCTAAAAATAACATGGATGATTGATATAAATCTAGTTTGACTAAATAAATCAAGACGACATTGTTTTTTTAATAAACTAACTTGAAAACAAATTACGAAGCTCAATTCTTAATAAACTCATTATTGAATAATAAAATTGAGAAAAAAATTAATCTAATAAAATGACACAATAAAATGACTTTTCTAAATAAAATTATGAATTTGAACAAAATTATGAGAATGTCATCAACAGTCTCACAAGGTCTTCCTAATCTCTGATTGCTTTAACATTTTAACCTGAGATATACCAATATGTTAGGAAACTCTTCGTAAAATTTCAGTTCAATACAACAATCGGATTGAGAGATATGGTTGATACCGTAAAACTAGATATTTTTTTTTTAAAAAAAAAGCAAAAAACACACTATTTTAGTTGGAACGAAACCAGAATGTTCCGACCGGAATTTAAGTGGAATTTCCGGAACAAACTGGAATTCTGAGCAAGATAAAACATGTTCCAATTTATTTTGTTTTTTTAAACTAAAATAAGGTATACTGGTAATTCCAAACGGACAGAACAAAATTAACAATATTCAATAAGAGTAATTGGATAATATCCCGCACCAATCATCCCTTAAGATCCTAAGCCGATTTGAAACGAGTTTGAAATTTGAACTCTTATGAAAATTTGCATTTGGAGCGGAGATTTTTGTAGGTGTCCATCATGGCAATAGTGATGATGTCCCAATTTGCACCAAATCAAATATATGGCAATTAAGTTAAACACCGATGAACTTTGCAAATCTGTAGCCCCGTAAATTTGTAAGAATACGGAGAATCAGGGATGGTCAGGGGAGCCCCGTAGCCATTAAAGGTTGGGGCCAGTAATTGTCCACGCCAAGAACCCAATCCATCCCCATCTTCTCTCCACCCCTCCCCCAATCAGCGACCAGACCACATCTCCTTATCTTCCTCCACCACTGAGCACATGTAAGATAACTGAAACCAAAAAACTTTAACACTTTGGTTGCTACTGTTGTTTCCTTATCCTTGTCGAAATGGCTTCCATTTCTCTCCCTAAACACTCTCTGCCCTCTTTGCTTCCCACTCTTAAACCCATAACCTCATCTTCTCAAAACCTCCCAATTCTCTCCAAGTCATCGCAGTCACAGTTCTATGGCCTCAAGTTCTCCCATTCTACTTCTCTTTCAATCCCATCTTCTTCTTCTTCGGTGAAGAATACCATTTTTGCCAAGGTACATTTTGCTCCACAATGAAAACTGTGTGCTTTATAGCATTCATTTGTTGATTGATTGGTTATTTCCGGTGTCTTTAGGTAAACAAAGGACAGGCGCCACCATCCTTCACTTTGAAAGATCAGGATGGAAAGACTTTGTCCCTCTCCAAATTCAAAGGGAAGCCTGTGGTTGTCTACTTTTACCCTGCTGATGAAACCCCTGGGTGCACCAAACAGGTGACTAAATCCCTGTCCAATCAAAGCTTTCATTTTTCTTTTCATGGGGAGACTACCAACTACGAGGCAAAGTTAAGATAATGTAGGCAAGATAAACGATTATAATTGCATTTTGAGTATCATCACAAGGTGTCACTGTGAGCTTGATTAGAATATGCTAATTCCGCTATAAGAAAGTTTGGTTTCTAGGTCTGCCACTTGACCAAGAGAATCTTTAACTTTTTTCCATAACATTTATAAAACATGTTCAGCAGCCACTGCCCAGGAAGTTTGGTGATCCATTTTAATACTTTAGAAGGCACTATCTATTAATAAATTTGCAATTGTGTGTGTGTGTGGCTCCCCAATTACTTCAAAGGCCATCGTTAATGTAGGTAGGTTTTGCTTAGGAGTTTTCACTAGGAAAAAAAAAACTAATTACTAGAAATTGATGAGAAGAGAGCTGGGTTGGAATGTTCATCAATTACAGGCATCTTTAGGTAGTGAATTTATATTAAAAAAATGAAGTATTTTTGCAGGCCTGTGCTTTTAGAGATTCTTATGAGAAGTTCAAGAAAGCAGGCGCTGAGGTTGTTGGAATTAGTGGTGATGATCCATCATCGCACAAGGTAAAACCAAGCTTCCTTTTATCCCAGAGCAGGTTAACATAAAAGATCTTATTTCTCTTTCCATTTCAACACTCAACAATTTGATTGATCAGTCTTAAATTAGTTATGTGTGTCTTTTACTATCTTCTATGAAATGCTAGATGCATCTGTGAGTTCTGCAATTTCAAATTGCAGAACAAATTTCTTGAATGACATTGTGCTAACAAATGGTGCGATGACTATAGGCATTTTCCAAAAAATACAGACTTCCATTTACATTGCTGAGCGACGAAGGTAACAAGATAAGGAAAGAGTGGGGAGTGCCAGCAGACCTGTTCGGGACCTTACCTGGGAGACAGACATATGTTCTGGACAAGAAAGGGGTGGTCCAACTCATCTACAACAATCAGTTCCAACCTGAAAAGCATATTGATGAAACTCTTAAACTACTTCAAAGCCTTTGAACCATCCATTCTATGTTGTCTTGCTCTCGTCTCCACCTTTTCCCCCATTAATCTATTTCTTGAATGTATGAATAATTCTTGCTGTATCCAATCCCTTGTAATTACTAGTTATTATCTGGGTTTGGACCCTTTGTTTCGTGTAACAGAAATACTCTTTTTTCCCTTCTCTTTTGTTATGAATACTTGCTAAAATGTCGGTTGTCGTAGCATAATGAAATTACATATAGATTCAATTGTTTGCAAAACCTTTCAAAGTTTTACAGTGTTTCTGGTGTCAACCAAAAATAGGAAGGAGAACAATGGCCGAGGTCCATGCACATAATGTTCATGAGATGGATTTGTTTTTTAACAGAGGGACTAGTTTTTATAAACGCACTTTAAGTTGCTTTTGGTCTTGTAAAACACGTCTTCTGTTGCTGATTTTATGGCATATAACTTATTTTTACTGCATGTTCAGAATGATGTATCCTCCCTTGTCGTTCTCTGAATGGCATGATAGCCATCTGCAAGATGCGTAGTCTTCAATGAAGTTTATAGAGGAAATATGAGAAGATGTATGCCTCTGTAAAATTTCATTACAGTAGAGCCAACCGGTGGCACATTAGAACTTCAAACACATTTGAATGGGATACGATATGCGAGTCACTACATAATAACTATCAAACTATCTGATATATTTGCTTTGTTGTGCTTGCTAGTTCGTGTGCTCTCTTGCAGTCAAATTCTTCGCTATCAGCAGCTACTGATAAACTTCAAAATCATATGCAGCAGAAATTTTCAAAATAATTCCTCATTCTTTATTTGAACGGCCCAGAACTTGGATTTCTCCTCTCTTTTGTAAAGTTAATTGGAGGTAATTTTTGATCGGGCCCAATCCATTAGAAACTAGCCATAAAACAGCCTACTGTGGTTTTTGGAGCGGGTTCTGAGAATTTTTAAGAGTGTAGTAAGATTGTTTTTTAAAGTGTTTTTTTTAAAATATATTAAAATAATATATATTTTTTATTTTTAAAAAATTATTTTTAACATAACACATCAAAATAATCAAAAAACATCAAAAACATATTAATTTAAAATAAAACTAAAAAATTAAAAAATTTTAAATTTTTTCAAAAATACTTTTTAAACGCAATCTCACCGAATAGTTAGTTTGCATTTATCACTAGCCATTGATGGTGAACCGATTGTGGATATTGGATTGAATATTTATTTCTTTTAAAATTATATAGTGTTTAGAGTAATATTTTATTAGTTATTTTATGATCCACTTTAAAAAAAAGATAGACATAAAAAAAGATGAAACTTATCACTAATTAAAAATGAAAAGAACATCTCCATCAAGCATTTCTTTCTTATAGTTTATCTATTTTCTTCTTTAAAGTGGGCTTGTGGAATGATTAATAGGATGTTTCTAGTTAATTAATATGTAATTAAGTTATATTTTATTAAATAATAATAAAATAAATTGGGACTTATTTTACTAAAAAATCACTGAATATACCAATCAGGGGATAATAGTGGTTGGTTGTGATGATTTATTTTAGAGTTGTATCATTGAATGGAATTTATTCTTGTGCTGGGATGGAACAAGCTGAGAATTCAGAGATTCGGAATTTGAATATATCCACGCGTGAATCTCCAGCCACACGGTGTCTTACTTTGAGGAATGGAAATATCCAAGAAATTTGGAAGGCAAAAAAAAAAAAAAAAACTCTCGGCTGACAAATGCATTGCATTTTGAACGTAGATTTGAAAATGAAAGTGCACAGGTCTCAAAAGTCCAAATTAAAACCACAGTCTAGCTAATGCATAAAATGCAGCGACCACATTTTGAACATAGTAAAGAAGTTCTGCCATCAAATTCCTGGCAAAGAGTCGATCGGGTTAATATTCAAAGATTCATCAATCACCACGAAGAACTGCTTTTCTTATATTTTAATCTTTCTTGAAGAGAATGTTTCAATACCGACCCAAAGATGGACCGAAGAAACCAGGAGATGCTTGCAAGTTGCTGTACAAAACTGGGAGAATACCCTTTTTCACGATAGCAAAGTTGCGAGTCAGACTACCAAATAATTGTTTTTAATTTTATGAAGACTGGTCAGATTTTGACTTATTTAATTTAATCTCTTTGCAAACCTTTCTTGTACATGAGCATTTGAATTAATATTGTACGTAGCAATGTATAAAACCTCAAATGTCCAATTAGCTACAAATGCAATATACATCAATCAAGTTGCAAATGAATTTTTTTATAGTTTTAAATTATTATTTTTTAGTATTTTTGGATCGTTTTGATGTGCTGGTATTGTAAGTAAATTTTTTAAAAAATAAATAAAAAATATATTATTTTAATGTATTTTGTAAGTAAAAAACACTTTCAGAAACAACATCTAACACACTTCTAAACAAGCATTTAGAACGTGAGTGTTAGTGCGTTTAACATGTGATGTAACTATCGTCGAATGTGATAACATGCAAGTATTAGCAAGTCATATGCTGATATATAATTCAATCTCTTAAACTTTGAAGCACATGTTGATTGAGGTTCATTATGAATGGAGAAAGCTCTGTTGTCTCGGAATGTTGAGCAATCCACCATTAGAGAGTGCATAAGGTTAGGCTAACCTTTGAATTTAACCTAAATTTAATGAGAAGTACCTTATTTCAAGGACCATTGTTTGATATGTTTTATTAGAATAAACCTCTTAATATTAGAGTTGTTATTACTTAGTTCTCAATTTCTTTGTTTCATGAACCACGTAGCAATAGTTGAGTTATAGTGTGCTGTTTTTACTCATTTAGTTAGGATTTTATAAGGCTATAAAATGCTAGACACATTTGCTTTCATAAAATAAGTCATTCATTCAATTTGTCTTAAGTTTTTCATCACTTGCAATTCTCTTGATCATCTGTTCATAACAAATTGGTATCAAAGCCACCACTCGACTTGAGAAAAAGAAGAGTCGCAGTCTTTTGAGTGACTTGCAAACACAGGAGAGTAAGATAGAAAGATGGTGAATGAAGGCAATGGAAATTTCATCCAACCATCCATACCACACTTTGATGGTCACTTTGACCATTGGAGCATGCTGATGGAGAATTTTATAAGATCCAAGGAATTTTAGAGCTTAGTTGAGACAGGTTATGTGGAGCCAGAGGCAGGAGCAACTATGACTGAAGCACAACAAAAAAGACTCGAGGAATTAAAGCTTAAGAACCTGTAAGTGAAGAATTACTTGTTTCAAACAATTGATAGGACTATTATAGAGCCCATCCTAAAGAAGAACACCTCTAAGCAAATCTGGGATTCAATGAAGAGGAAACACGAAGGGAATGCAAGAATGAAGCGTTCAATTCTTCAAGAGCCGAGGAAGGAGTATGAGACCCTCGAGATGAAAACATGTGAGAATATCATTGAGTACTTTACTAAATTTATTACTATTGCCAATAAAATAAGGATTTATGGGGAGCAGATGCAAGATGTAACAATTATGGATAAGATCCTTAGATCTTTGACTGACATATTCAATTACGTACATAGTCTATTCAATCAAAGAATCCAAGGATATTGATGTGCTCTCAACCAATGAGTTGTAAAGCTCATTGATTGTACATGAACAAAAGTTCCAGAAAAGTAGTAGGGAAGAACAAGCCCTAAAAGTGACACTTGAAGATAGGTTAGGAGGTAGAAGTCGAGGCAAAAGAGGTTTTAGAGGAGGGGAAAGAGGCAGAGGGCGTCACGCCTTTCAATAACACCACTATGGAGTGTTATAGGTGTTCTAAGCTTAGCCACTTCCATTATGAATGTCCTACTATGAACAAAGAGGTAAATTATGTTGAATTGGATGAGGAATATGAGATATTATTAATGTCTCATATGGAATTGCATGAAGTTAGGCATGAGGATGCATGGTTTTTAGATTCTAGATGCTCAAATCATATGTATGGAGACAAAGCTATGTTCTGTGAGTTGAATGAGGGGTTTAGAAAGCTAGTAAAACTTGAAAACAATACAAGGATGACAGTGCTCGAGAAAGGAAAAGTCAAGTAGTAATTGGATGGCTTTCATCATGTTGTCACATATGTGCTTTATGTACCTAAATTGAAGAATAATCTTCTAAGTGTAGGACAGTTACAGGAAAAAAGTCTAGTTATTCTTATCGAAACATGAATAAGCAAGATCTACTATCATGTGAAAGGTTTGATTATTCAAACTAGGATGACAGCTAATAAAATACTTGTATTGTTAGCAAGGGCTCAAGTCAAAGAAGCTTCTTGTTTCCATACACCTACACAAGACCTTTCACATCTATGGCATTGCAGGTATGGCCATCTTAGTTATAAAGAACTAAGAACCTTTCAATATAAGAAAATGGTTCAAGGATTACCACAGCTTCTTACACCATTTACAATGTGCATTAGTTGTGTAGTTAGTAAGCAACACAAATATCTCATCCCAAAAAAAAGCCAGTGGAGAGCATCTCATAAGCTACATCTCATTCATGCTGGCATCTATGGCTCAATCACACCAATCTCAAATTGCAAGAAATGGTATTCCTTATGCTTTATTGATGACTATAGCAAAAAAGTATGAGTTTATTTTTTGGTAGAAAAATCAGAAGTTTTCCAGTCTTTCAAGTATTTTAAAAGTTTGTTGAAAAAGAAATTGGCTAGCTTATTAAGTGTTTAAGAATTGATAGAGTTGGTGAATTCGACTATATGGAATTCAATGAGTTTTGTAAGTAGAATGGAATCAAAAGGCAGCTCACCACAGCCTACAGTCCTCAGCAAAATAGAGTGGCTAAAAGGAAGAATAGGACAATGATGAACATGGTAAGGTCCATGCTTTCAGATAAAAAGATTCCCAAAACCTTCTGGCCTAAAATAGTGAACTAGACTATGTATGTGTTGGATAGGTGTTGCATTTTTGCAATTAAAGACATGACTCTAGAAGAAGCATGGAGTGGAGTGAAGCCCTCAGTTAAACACTTTAGAGTGTTTGGATGTGTGGCACATGTCCATGTGCCTGATGCAAGATGAACCGAACTTGAAAACAAGAGCTTTTGTTGTGTACTGCTAGGTATGAGTGAAGAATCGAAAGGTTACAGGTTGTATGATCCTATTGAAAAGAGAGTTATGATTAGCACAGACGTAATTTTTGAAGAAGAAAAATAATGGGACTGAGATATGAGTTATATGAAGCAGTTACTAACGAATTTAGAATGGGGAGAAGAAGAGAATGACATTGATGAAGATGAAGCAAATGGTGGTGAAGGTAATGAGACAAGTGAGAATGATACTGAAGGCATAAAAAATGCTTCTTCAAATACAATAAATAAAGAGGATGTCAGACCGAATGAGATAAGAGAGATAAATGCTCCTGTTTGGATGAGAGACTATATCTTTAAAGAAGGATTATCAGAGGAAAAAAATGAGTTGAATATAAAACTTGTAGCTCATGTTGATCCACTAAGCAATGGAGAAGCAGTGAAGAGTTCCAAGTGGAGGCAAGCTATGGATGCTAAATAAGGTCAATTCAGAAAAATAAGACATGGAGTTTGACTGAATTACTAGTTGGAGATAAGAGGATTGGAGTGAAATGGATATATAAGATCAAGCTTAATGAGTTTGGTAAGGTGGATAAGTTCAAAACCCGGTTAGTTGCAAAGGGTTATGCTCAACAACATGGTATGAACTCCACAAAGGTATTTGCCCTAGTTGCAAAGATGTACATTGTACATATGATCATTGCTCTAGCTGCTCAAAGAAGTTGGCCTATCTATCAACTCAATGTTAAATCCACTTTTCTTCATGGAGAATTAAGTGAGGATGTGTTTATGAAGCAACCAAGAGGCTATGAGCAAAAGGAAGGTGAGCACAAGGTTTACAAACTACATAAGGCATTGTATGGATTAAAACAAGCTCCTCGAGTTTGGGTTAGTTGCATTGAGGCTCACTTTACTCATGAAGGGTTCTAGAGGTGCATTTGTGAACAAATCTCATTTGTCAAGCAAAACAGTAGAGGTAAAATTTTAATTGTTAACGTTTATGTCGATGACTTGATTTTTACTGGTGATGATGAGCAAATGATGTTAGAGTTTAAGAAGTCAATGATGAAGGTATTTGATATGACTGATCTGGGAAAGATGAGGTTTTTCTTGGGTATAGAAGTGTTACAGAAGGATAATGGGATTTATGTCTATCAAAGAAAATACACACTAGAGATTCTGAGACATTTTGGAATTGGAGAAAGTAATGCAGTGATGAATCCTATTGTTCCTAGTTTCAAAATTAAGGAAAATGGAGAAGGTGATAGAATTGATGAGACCTACTATAAAAAACAATAGTAGGCAGTCTTATGTATATCACTGCTACAAGGCCAAATATGATGTTTGTTGTGAGCTTTGTAAGCAGGTTTATGGTCAAACCAACAGAACTTCATTTGCAGGTTGCAAAAAGAGCACTACGATACTTGAAGGGCACTGTTGATTATGGAATATTTTACAAGAAAGGTGGGAACAAGGAGTTGATTGCATTTACTGATAGTGATTATGCATGAGACTTAGAAGATAAAAAGAGCACATCTGGCTATGTTTTTATGCTAACTGGAGAAGCAGTTTCTTGGTCTTCAAAGAAACAACCTATAATCACTTTTTCAACAACTGAAGCCAAGTTTGTGGAAGTTGCAGCCTATGTTTGCCAAACATTATGGATGAGAAGGATTCTAGAGAAGTTGAGTCATGCACAAGATGGTTGCACTATTATGAGGTGTGATAACAGCTCAACCATTGAGTTCTCAAAAATCCATGTAAGCACATTGATGTGCAATTTCATTTTCTATGTGATTTTACTCTAGATAGAGTTGTTGAGCTTGTGCATTGTGGTTTTCAAGATTAAGTGACAGATTTATTGACTAAACCACTTAAGTTAAAGGCATTTTTAAAGCTTCGAGATCAATTAGGAGTGTGTATGATGCTTGGAGTAAACTAATTAGTTATACAATAATTAGTTTAAGGGAGGGAATGATAAGAAGTACCTTATTTCAACTATTTGGTATGTTTTATTAGAATAAGTCTCTTAATATTAGAGTTGTTATTGTTTAGCTGTCAATTTCTTTTTTTCATGTTCCATGTAGTATTAGTTGAGTTATAATGTGTTGTTTTTACTCATTCAATTGCTTTCATAAAATAATTGAGTTCTTGATCAAAAACTTTATTCGACTGATTATGGGTTGCTAGGTTATATCTATGTTAAATAAATAAATTATTAATTCTAACATAAACGAGCCAACAAAATATATATATATATATATATATATATATCAGCATGAGTAATATTTCTCCAAACATGTATACTTTGAATTTAGTTGTCTTTTACATAAGATATTTATAAGAAATAACTTGCGAAATAGAAGTCTACATCCATGCAAGAAGAACAAAAGGAAAATAAATAATCATTCAGGTCACGAATTTGTATTTCACAATAATGTAAGGGTAACTATTCTAGCTAGCTAGTTTATTTAACATGTAAATATGAGAACCCTGCAACAAAATAACATAACATAACGAATGTATTCCGTTATTGTTCTTGCGATAGACTCTTATTTCAGTTCATAGTCCCTACTACCGTAAGGGCTGAATGCTTCTGATAACATGTTATTCTTCCTCCAGGAGCTCCATCCCATTTCTTCACAGATCTCATCACTGTGGTTGATACTGAAAGTTGAGATGCAATGCCTCTTATAAAACCTGGTAGTCCTCTTTGCAATTTCAATCTCTTTAGAAACCTGATCAAGCATCTTGTCAATAGTCGGGAGCTTAAATTTGTTGTCAATAAGTCGTGCCAGCCAAATGCTGCGCAGCTCTGATGTGTGAAGGTTCGCAACACTCTCTATGAATCCCAAAAAAGCCATGTTTGGTATCAATGGATGAACAGTTCCCCTGCAACGAAAATCAAGAAGATATTATTTGGACCACCTCTTCTGATAAACAAGTTAAAGCTATTGCCACGGATTTAGGTTTTAAAAAGCTTACCTGTACAGGGGCATAACACCAGAACGGGCATCCTCTAACAAACTGCAAAAAGGATCCGGTAAGATGTCTTTGAGCTTTCTCTTCCCATCAAAACCAGTTGCAAATATGACAACATCAGCCTCCACTTTAGTGTTGTCCTCAAATTCAAGTCCTTCCTTATTGAACCACCATTTTGATGCCTTTTTGAACACAATCTTCCCCTTGTCTGCCTCAGAAAAGAAATTTTCTGGCATGATTGCCATCTGGCAAGATGCATAGTCTTCAATGAAAGGGTGATCTGGTTTTAATCCATATTTCTGCAGAGGAAGTTTGTGGAGGAGATAGGACTCTATAAACTTGGAAACTACATGCCTCTGTGAAATTCCATTACAGTATTAGAACCAGTCACACCATTAGCATTTTAGGACTTCAAAATGAATCGAATATGTCAAGATGTGCTCACCATGGGAGATAGCAGCAAGCAAAGCATAGTCCTGAGGAGACTTTGGTTTGGCCTTTCGTGTATGAACTGAGAAGATCTTGTGGAAAAGAACAAGAAAAATGGCAAACCCCATACCCAGTAATGGGGCACAGTCCAATGTAATGTCCTAACAACCATGGTGCACGGTTGCCCTTCAGGACCTACAACACATTCAAACATGACATCTTGATTTAATTAGTAAAACGGAGAAGAATAGTTTCTGAAATTTCTGTTTTTGGAAATAAAGAAAAGAACTTGATCATCCATTTCTTTTCAGCGAAAACAATTCCATATATTTTTGCTCCACCATCGCCAAAAATCATGTGTGCAAATTAAGTATGTGAAGAATCAAGATTATCATCCAGATATGGGGCAGGTGGTTTTCTTTTTTCTTCGTGGAAAACTGTCCCTTGTGCTTTGATCATCAAACATGCAAGAGTCAAAGCTGGAACGTTAAATGGCTGAAAACATGTGCAGTCAATAAGTCCACACATGATCTATACTTTCATTGTAGATTCTGAGAATTGACCACGAGATGGCTTTTTTTCTTTCCATTAGCATGACTTGTGTTACCATGCACGCAACATCAATTTAACGTGGAACATCATTAATTCTAACCATTCAAAGATTTATTGCTGTCTCTGCTACTTTTTCTGGGACCAAACTATGACGCTATCAACGCGTAAGATCACACAACAACAACAGCAGCAAAAATGTCCAGAGGTGTCTTTATATATATTATATTATATTACACCTTAGACTCGAAATATGGCCCAATAATTAAACAATAAGTGGAGAAACTGGTGAGGCCATCACTTGTACCAGAAAAGGAGGAAATTGAAAGCAATTGCTGTGGGACTTACAAGAGAGAACATATATTTAAAAACTACTTGCTAAAAGTTCGTGATTTACGTGTATGGATCATATAGCATATAATTAAACCAGATTTTAATCTTTTTTAAAAAGAGAGAGAGAGAGAGAGATGTGGAAATTAATAAAATTTAAAATTGATCAAACAAATTAAATCTATTGAAGATTAATACTTGTGTTTGTGTGGGTGTATAAGAAAAAAGAAATGAAAATTCTATTTAAGATCCTGTGAAACTTATATATTAACATAAGAAAGAAACAAGTTGGCCGTTGACATGCAGATAAGTTAGTTCGTGTAATATTATGAATATGCAATTCATCAAAAGCATGAATGAAACATATTTAATTAATTAAGCCGAGCTTGTACCTTGGTTTGCCTCAGCGCACTCAAGAGCTAAATCAATAGCTGATTTTTTGAAGCCAACGACTGCCACCTTCTTTCCCTTATGCAGTTGAGTAGCCGCTTCCTTGTCAAGCTTGCAGTAATCTAGGGAATGCATCACCTTGCCCTTGAATACTTCGGGGCCTTTCTTGAGTGGGAACTCAGGAATCTTAGGTATATCTCCATACTTTCCAGTGCAAACGACAAGAAATTCGAACGCGTACCACTGAAAGGAAGCAAAATACGAATAATCAGCAAAGAATATTGACAGTATATATGTACAATAGCCAAGACAGTTTTGAAGTACATCTGTATATTAATTAACTAGCAATAGAGTTTTGAGCTATGTTGATGGGATAAAAGAAAATAGCAGTATTAGTTTTGAAGCTACTGTAGGAATTAAAAAAAAAAAACATTATTAAGGACCTGAATGGTATCAGATTGTTTGCTTTGCACAGCAACCTCCCATACCGGCAGTCCAGGCAAAAGGCTGCCATACTCCCCGGGTTCGCCGCTATCAGCTGGTTCGCGGCCACCAACAAACCGGACCTCCACCACCTTTGTGTTGAACATCACGTACTTCATCACATCAAAATGCTCAGCATAGGATTTCAAGTAATCCAATATCTCAATATAAGAAGGAAAACTTGGGTCATCTCTGTTAGGCCAGGGAAAATCAGTGAATTCATAATCACCGCGAGGGGATTGAAGTTTTGTAGAGCTGTAAGAGCAACTTTTCCACACCCCTCCAATGGAGTCACTCGCTTCAAAAACCACTGGATTGTAGTTAGATAGCTGCTTAGCAACAGCTATACCACTTACGCCAGCTCCAATGATGCCTATTTTTGAGACCATCAGATTGCTTTGCCTAGCCATGGAAGTAATAATTTTGATAAAAATTATAATTGAACTTAGGTAAGGTGCAATGTGATGCTTGAGGTTTAATTCCTATTTATAGAATTAGAAGCACGTGAATTGACTTCAAGGAAGTGAAATAGAGGATATACGACCATTTCTAATCCTAATATTAAAGTAGTTGTGAGAAATTGGTTCGAGATCGAGACGAAATTTCGCCAACACATGGTTTCCTTTGCCCCTTTTGATTAAGATGGACGCAAGTTTTAGATCAATTTCCTTGCACCTTCAAACCCTAATTAATAGAAGACTGCTCCACATGCATTTTATATACATGAATGTATATATACACACAGTAAATACATGTTGTGCGTAGGGCTAATAATAATCACAAGAATAATAATAATAAAAAAAACAATAATAATAATAATAATGAAGTGAGAAATACCAAGACGACAAAAAAAGCTAAAAATTCCGTCATATGCAAGATTTTAATGCACGGGAACGCAGAATCTAAACGTAATTAGAGCAAACCTTGAGTATTTTGAGTTATTGCTAGAATTTAAGTGGAGGTGGCGAGTATCTATGCAGCTCTGCTTTTAAGGGTCAGAAATTTGAATCTAGTTGCTTAGTAATTAATTGCGATTTTAAGAAATTAACTTGGTGATTAAGAAAAAAAATTGTTCATTATTTCAATTAAGAGATTAAATCTTTAGGTCACCACTCAAGGAAAAAATAATAATTAAGTGTACTCTAGCTGTCAAAATTGCTGGGACTTCTGGCATTCAATCAGCTATAGCTAATAATCTGTAAACTCACGTGCTGGAGAAATTTCAACTCAATTTTGGAAGAAATTAAAAGAATCCATGCACGAGTTAGGTTTCTCTATCTTTTCTGTATTTGTCTGGTACTAGCAGCACGTTTGCGATCATAGCTGGAACCAATACTCTTGCTTGTCTTGTAACCTAATATACTGCTCGGTTACAAGGGTTTCCTCCATCAAGCCATCAATTAAGACTTATTTTGAGTGAAAATCTTATGAAGATTTTAACATGATATTTCTCGGCTTGTTACAAAAAATGATGGCTTAATCAGCACGCTTTGAATGTTCCTTGTTTTTAATTGTGCTCATGTTTTGAGCGACTAACTTTCTTTCTAGTTTGTTTACCAGTAGTTGAGTGTCTTGATTTTCTTGCTTGTTTGTTTTCTAATAAAGTGGCTCTTCTATGTAATGGATCTCAATATATAACATCAAGAGTAATGCTAATTTTAGAAAATATTTAACCTCCAATCACCATATACAACAATGAAATTGATTGAGGTCATTGTTGATGCACCTTTAAAAGAGAAAAACCCACACAAACTCACCCTAAAATCAATGAAAGCTACAACTTTACAATTTTCTTTTTCTTGCTCTCTTTGATTCTCTTATCATTCCACACATTTATTAATGTATATTACAAACCTATTTATAGAAAAATAAAATGCTCCAAAAGTCATTGATCATGTCACTTAGCCTCGAAAAATATCTTCTTCATTCTTTCAACAATGGTTACACCTGCCATTGAAAAACGCTCTCCTCTTTTAGAATGCAAATCTACCGCAGATTGGTAGGGAGTCAAGTTTAGTCATCAACACCCCCATTTAAATTTGACTTTCTAAACTTTTTCAGTACAAGCATCTTTTTCATTCTTGTAAATACATCATACTTGAGTGGCTTTATAAATATATCAGCAAGTTGATCATAAGTTCTGCAAGATACAAGCTTTACTTCTTTGTTTTTTACATGTTCCCTAATAAAATGATATTGAGTATCAAAATGCTTACGTTTTTCATGGTACATTGGGTTCTTTGCTAAAGCAATCGTGGAACATGTAGAGTTCTATAAGATTATCTTGCAAGAAATTTAAAAACTTTAACATGTTCCTCAACCAAATACCATAACATACAACTACTCTAACAACAACATACTCGGTTTTATACGATGATAGTGTCACGATAGCTAGCTTATTAGACGTCTAAGTAAATGTTGTATCTCCTATGAAAAATATGATACAAGTTTTGCTTTTTCTTTCATTCAAGTCACGTCCCTAATCACAATCAAAGTAACCAATAAATTTGAAATATTCAGAATATATGTAGAACATTCCATCATTTAAAGAACCTTTTTTGTACCAAATAATTATTTCAGTGGTACTTAGATGAGACTAATCAAGATTCCATGTACCTACTCTTTAGTTTGATTCCATAGAGTGTATCTGGTCTAGTGCATGTTAGGTATCTTAAACTTCCAACTAGATTCTTAAAGCAGGTTGTGTAACACCCCACCTCACTAGCAAGATATTGTCCGCTTTGGGCCTCCCAGTCCACCCATGTCCAGGGCTTCCACCCAGGTCCCCCTCACGGGTTTGTTCTTGGCAGCCACGCATGGCCCCAAAACGC
>Ga0307517_10006956_pt1 | contig 16621 bp, 21 predicted proteins | sample 23_EM_MG_FD_194515 | JGI IMG/M metagenome (GOLD analysis project Ga0307517, IMG submission 194515) | Populus trichocarpa ectomycorrhiza microbial communities from riparian zone in the Pacific Northwest, United States - 23_EM | ecosystem: Host-associated > Plants > Roots > Unclassified | place... | reverse complement strand
TATGCTCTCAAGGATCTGAGAAGCCGGCTTGACCACGTCGCTGGCGCCTCTTGTGCGAGATTAGGAAGCCAGGCTACGTGGCGGGCAAACAAGGACAAACACAGCGGTGTTGGGATAAATTCATTGTCTGCCAGCAAACTCGAAGTTTCGAGTCTATTTCCTTCATCCTCTCCCTATCCCTTCCATCCCTGTCCCCGGTCCTTCGTCAACAATGCGAAGTGTAGCGCTTTCTGCCGGTCTTCTCGCTCTCGCCCTCGTGGTCGCCGCCGACGAGCAGAAGCCAATCTTCGAGGTAATGAAACCCCATTATGACGTTCACCGCTCGTTATCGCTAACACGCGTTCCTTGCAGTCTACCTCCATCAAAGCACCCTTCCTCGAGCAGTTCACCAGCGACTGGCTGTCACGCTGGACACCCTCGGAGGCCACCAAGAAGACCCCCGTTGGCACTGAGACATTTAGCTATGTCGGTCAGTGGAAGGTCGAGGAGCCCATCACCCCCATCATCGAAGGCGATGCGGGTTTGGTCGCCAAGAGCAAGGCTGCCCACCACGCCATCTCCGCCCCACTGAACGCTCCTCTGGACTTCAAGAACAAACCCCTGGTTGTTCAGTACGAGGTCAAGTACCAGAAGGGTGGAAACTGCGGTGGTGGATACATCAAACTTCTTGAGGATGGTTTCCAGACGAGCCCCAAGGAGTTTTCTGACAATACTCCCTGGGTTGTCATGTTTGGTCCTGATCTCACTTGCCCTGGTACCAAGGTGGGCTATAAGCGGGCTTTACACGTGTCGTCGCACATGCTAACCACTCCACATAGGTTCACTTCATCTTCCGTCATAAGAACCCCGTTACTGGTGAATACGAGGAGAAGCACCTCACTGGAGGCCCCGCGCCCTCTATCGAAAAGGCCACGAAGCTGTACACTCTTGTGATCAAGTACGCGTCTTACATTCATATAACGTGTTGACAAACATCCTTACGTCTATGTTTAGCCCCGACAACACCTACTCCGTCAGCGTTGATAACGAGAAGCCTGTGACCGGTAGCCTACTCTCCAACTTCCAGCCACCCGTCAACCCACCCAAGGAGATCGACGATCCTGAAGACAAGAAGCCTGCCGATTGGGTTGATGTCAAGCGGATCTCCGACCCTGCCGCCACCAAGGTACGTAGCGATAACAATATGACAGCTCCCTTGTGTCTAACTCCCCGCACAGCCTGACGACTGGGACGAAGATGCTCCTTACGAGATCGTTGACGAAGATGCCGTCAAGCCTGAAGGTTGGCTCGATAGCGAATCTTCGACTATCCCCGACCCCGACTCCCAGAAACCTGAGGAGTGGGATGACGAAGAGGACGGTGACTGGATTGCCCCGACCGTTCCCAATCCCAAGTGTGCTGACGCCCCTGGGTGCGGTGAGTGGACGAAGCCATTCAAGGTCAACCCTGCTTTCAAGGGCAAGTGGTACGCTCCGATGATCGACAACCCTGAATACAAGGGAGAATGGGCCCCGCGAAAGATCTCCAACCCCGGCTACTTCGAGGATAACGACCCCGTCAAGAGCCTCGAGAAGATCGTAAGGCGTTTGGTTCGTTTCAATCTCCTTTCCCTCACTGAACACGATACCATATAGGGCGGTGTCGGCATTGAGCTCTGGACCATGACTGAGGACATCATGTTCGACAACTTGTACATCGGCCACTCAGCCGAGGATGCTAAGAAGCTCGCCGAGGAGACATACGAGGTCAAGAAGAAGATCGAGGAGGATGCCAAGAAGGCTGAAGAGAAGGCCGAGGCTGAGGAAGCCGGAGACGTCCAGATTGTCTTCAAGGACGACCCTGTCGGTTTCGTCCGTGAGAAGGTCCTCGAGTTCGTTGAACTCGCTAAGATCGATCCCGTCTTCGCCGCCAAGGCCAAGCCAGAGGTCGCCGCTGGTCTCGGTCTCGTTGCTTTCTTCTTCATTGGTGCTCTCTTCAGCCTCCTCTTTGGCGGTTCATCAAAACCTGTTGCCGTGAGTCTAAATTCCTTCCATCTTACTCTCATCTGACAAATGCTTATCATCGCTTTCCTACCAGCCATCCAAGAAGACCGATGCTCCCACACCCGACGACAAATCAAAAACTGAAACTGCTCCCGTTTCAAAGGCTGGCGAGGACAAGAAGGCTGACACCCCTGTGAAGAGGCGAAAGTAAATTCCTTTACTGATAGTGATAGTTATAGTATGCATTTGGGACTTGGTTCATACTCTTCCTATATAATACAGACATAAGCCCAAAACGCCTGCGTGTGATCCTGGGTGACAAGAAGCTGTGAACATCATCCTCGAGGAGCGAGAGGAAATGTTATTATGTCAAACTTCGTGAATAAGTAGGTAAGAAGTGCTGAGTGCTGAGTGGGCGTGTTCGCAAGGTGCTTAATGCAGTAGTTCGTGGAGAACAGGTCTATCTAACGGCAGTGGATGATAATTCATTTAGTCCGTTTCACAACGCGATCGCTGAGCGCATATAGCGCGTTTTTGGCATCACTGTCTGGCAAGTGCAACAAAAGCTCCTTGGCCTTGTCAGCGTGGGCTTGTGCGAGCTCTCTCGTTCGCTCTACCCCAGAAGAACGTCGAACGTAATCCCGAGCCTGTAGGATTCCAACGTCAGGATAATCCGACGATAATACAACATAACGAACGACGAACCAATTCTACATCTCCGGGTTGTTTGAACTTGCGCTCGATAAGTGGACCGAGCTCTGGGTGTTCCTCCCACGCGAACAGAACTGGACCCGTTGCGAGACCGAGTTGTAGATCGGCACCGCCAGGCTTGCCCATCGTGCTTTCTGCGGATTCGTAATCCATGATGTCGTCCACGAGCTGGGAGGAACGCGAAAGGGTTAAGTCAATGCCCAAACAAGATGTTCGTGAACTTACCTGGAAGGCGATTCCAAGATTACGGCCGTAAGCGTACGCGACCTCTTTCCAAATCTCGCCCTCCTTGCATCCGCCCAGAACGACGGCAGCCCTGGCGCCCTTGGCCATGAGACTGGCCGTCTTCAAATAGGTCTTCCGCAGATAGATGTTCCAGTTCTCCTTTCCAAGGGCGGGTCGAACCTGCTCGGATTCATCCCTCCCATGGACAGCCTTCATCTGCAAGATCTCGCCCTCAACCAAATTCGCGATCACGCTCGAAATGAGCTCAACGACCTCCATAGAACCCAACCGAGACAACGCCGCGCTAGCCCTTCCCAACAAGAAATCCCCACCCAAAATCGAGTACTTGTTCCCGAACGCGGCAGGGGCGGACGCGGCGCCTCTTCGAAGAGGTGATTCGTCGATGACATCATCGTGCAGGAGGGACGCGACGTGTATCATCTCGACGATCTGAGCGAGACGCATCTGAGTGGGTAGGATTGAGAGCGATGAGGCGACTTGGCGGGGATCGATGGGTGAGAGGAGTTCTGGAGGCGGGATTGGGGGGATCGATGTCGGTCGGGGCGATCGTAGGGCGAAAACGGACTCAAACGAAGCTGTGTGGTCTGGCATGTTGGGGTTCCAGTCGTTCAACGCGTCGGGACGCGTCAAAGGGCGATCGAGCTCATCTGCTCGACCGCCAACCCCTTCACACTCTGCAGCCCACGATTTGAGTCGCCAGTCGTGTCCAAGCCCATTCGCCGCTTGTGACCAGAGCAACACGAGCAACGGCCTGAGTTGTTTCGATGGATGCAGGAAGTAGTATCGCGCAATCTCCGTCAAACCCGGATGTGATGAACCGAGAAGGCCCAGCAACGACTCTCGCAGTTGCGCGATTTGCGGTGCGAGTAACTTGAGCGGGTCTGAGTTGGATGGAATGGATGTGGGTTTCCTAGGCGTCGTTGGGGCATTCTGGGGGGAAGGGGAAGGAGGGGGAGACTGAGAGACCACATTAACCTGCGCAACGGCTGCTGGTGTGTAGTGACGCTGGCAAACGTTCCGGGGGAGTGGGACGAGCGAAACGCGGGTACATGACCGTGGTACGGAAGATGGCCAGCGTCGCATTGAGAGGGTAACCAGTCCCCGGAGGTCAAGGTCAAGAGGATGAGCAAGCGGCTGCGCCAGGCGTCAATGAAATTTCGCCGTATCTCCGGTTAGATGTACAACCGACCTCAACCCCAACCAAAGTATCACGTTCAGAAATGCACTCGGGCAATGTATGACTACAAACTAGCATAAAAAGTCTAACGTGGCTTTTGTGCACGAGGGGCCACCAGTGGTCGTGCGTTGGGATTCATGGGTGGGAGCTGGGCAACCCTTGTAGTCAGCCTTCCTTTAAGTCGGTTCACGGGCTTTTCGAGATGATAAACGAGTTCCTTAGCCTAAATGAACTCGATGTCAGCACAGGGTATTTCTGGCAGGAAAGAGAAAGACAACACACCGAGATCCTCAACCTATCCCAGTCGACCGATTCCTTCGCATTGAGAGCTACCAACATGACTGGTTCTCCTTCATCGGACACAGGCTCTTTGTTCGCACCACCGTTGTCCTTTAGTGGGAGAACCGGGAGGACGATTATGCGACCAATCTGGGATTGCGGTAGTTGTTAGCTTGAACAGGCAAAGTGGGTATGAGATGCCCACAAACCTCGCTATCGACCATCCCTATCCCATGCTGCTTCGTCTCCTGCCATACTTCGCCACTGACCCCTACAAGCACTCGGATTTCATCCTTCGGTGTCGATGAGTCGGACGCGTAGGACACCAGTTGCCCCTCGGGAGTAAATAACACGGCGGTGTGCAACTCCGGCAAAGACAAAACTTGCTGGAGAAGGTTGTGCAACGAAGACAGCAACAGCATCTGTGCATCGGGAGAACCCGAAGAATGCACTTGCTGCTCCCACTCCGTCTATGACGATCCGCGTGATCCGGCAATGCTCTACGTATTTTAGTCTGCGGAGCGATGTACCAAGAGCAGGGGAAATCAAGTATCGAACGTGATAACTTAGACTACGATAGTTTACCGAACAAGCAGGGTCCATGTCCGTAATAGCAGCACGGACCACTCGAACTAAGCATACTCACGGTGTTTGTAACGTTCAAGGAGAATGGCAGTGATCACCGATTCTACTTGGCGACGATGAGCGGAGGCCCATTTTCAAATTCGTGGGTTGTACTTACCTGGTATGGAGGTTGCCCATAAGTCGGAGCGGGACCTGAGGGTGGTGGCACTCCATACCCACCAGACATTGGTGGGGGTCCAGGCATCGGATATCCACCCTGTCCAGGAATTGAAGTGGGTGACTGAAGTGCTGCCAACAAGTTGGGTGGAAGCCCGGGGTAACCCGACGGCGGTCCACCTTGAACGGGTTGCTGTTGCGATGGGGGTGAATATTGGGGAGGAATCCCAGGGTAGGGCCCAGGAGGCTGTTGATAATACTGAGGCGCCTGATGTGGCTGAGGCGTAGTAGTCGTCGGCGGCTGTGGGGTTCCACCGGTGCTTCCAGGTTGTTTGAGAGCTGCGAGGAGCTGCTGTACTTTACGGGCTTGCTCAAGTCGATCGTCGACTGCCTATATCATTGGTCAGAATGAAACGGGCCAAACCACAGGTTGGACCACACTCACAGGAGGAGACCCATGCACGGGAGGGGGCGGAGCAGGTTGTGAGTACGATGGCGTAACAGCTTGAGGTGGTGCTGAGTACGTCGTGTGGGGGGGCGCCGGAGGTGGAGGGAGTGGGTTAGGGCCATAATCAGGAGGGGGTCGTCCGTGACCGTGGTCGGGGTTTGGCCCATGCCCCCCGCGTCCCCTTCCCCTTCCTTCGAAACGATTTCCGCGAGTAGGCGGTCCACCCCTGTTGTATTCCCCGTCGTAGCCGCCGCCACCACCACCACCACCACCACCACCGCCGCCGCCGCGTCTTTCTCGCCCGTATTCGTCAGCGTCAGGTCTCCTGTCCCACTCGTCCTGGGCAGGAGGACCGCCGAAACCGCGACCACCTCTGCCTCGTCCGCGTCCGCGTCCCCTTCGTCCTCCTCTGTCTTCCCATTCAGGGCGATGAACATTCCGCTCTTCTTTCATAGCCCTTTAAACATGCGAGTGAGTTGATTGTGTGCGGCACATTGTTTGCGCTTACCGTTGTTCCCGCGGCTGCTCATCCGTGTCCCACGCGAGTGCGATTTCCATGACACCATCTTGTAGACCTTGGTGCCTCAACCTATCATGGGCCTCCTCGGCAGCCTAATAAACAATCAGCGTCAACATTTCAAAGCAAGAAGATGACAACGCCCTACCCGCATATCGTAGAATTCAACAAGGCATTCATCGCTCCTCTCACCAGGGGTGACAGACTTGACATCACCAAACTGTTGGAATTTGCGACGAACTTCATTGTCGTTGATGGGCTGGCCGGAAGCGGAATTTCTTAGAGATACAATCAAAGTTCCCTGGCAAGTCCAATTAGGTATGAGATGCAAGGACAGATGTGAGCGGACCACTCCACCTGATTTCTGTCGCGGTCCGGACCCTTACTGTCGTCTCGGGGGAGTGAGTAGTGTACATCGATCTGGGAAGAGTTTAGCACGTGATGAAGGGCACTTGAATAGCTAAAACCTTACTGGCCGGCCGCTGATCTCAGACCCTTGTAAGCGCTCCCGAGCCCTCTCAGCCGCTCGAATATCGAACTAAAAAACAGGGTTGAGTCCCCCTGCGCGCGGAACCGTCGTTGTGGACGCACGTATGTTACAAAGACCATGCCCCTGTTTGCGATTAGGTCGAAAAAGGTCTTGATATCTCCATGCTCTTCGAACATGCGTCGAACCTCATCACTTTGGGTTTCGTACTGTATGCATTACGAAATCACCGATCAGCATACCATGTAAAAACGAAACACCCTGCAAGGGAAACCCAAGGCAGCGGATTGGCTCAAGTTTCCCCGACGGGATTAACTTCTGGATATGAATTTACCTTGATGTTTCGAATGAACAGAGTTCGGCACGGGCGTTCACGGCCAATTCTCTCTTCGATGAGTGAATCGTGAACTTTATCATCTCTTTCTCGACGCATCGGACGTTTGGGGGGTTGGGGATCACCGAATCCTCCTTGGGAATAGCTAGGGGTTTGATCTGAACGAAAAGGAAGAAGCCACAGTGAGATTGATGAAAATGGGAGGGGAATTGGAGGGGAGGGACAGGGACGGAAAAACAGGGAAGCCACCAAAATTGAATTTGAATGGCAATGAGATGACGAGCTCTCAAGAGTGGCGCCTAAATCTTGACAGATCGTGGACAAATCATGTTCACAATGTCACTTGTGATTAAAAATCCCCCTCACGCGAAAGAGAGGAGAGCTCAAATGCCTTCTCAATGGAATCTCATAGGATATCCTCTGAGTATCGGTGGACTTGATGGAAGAGAAGGAAGACAAATGACTCCTTGGGAAACGTGGCCATGCGTCGAGAGGGCAAAGAGCGAGCCAATGCAACCGACAAAAACCTCAATTATGGCTTCAGAGCGTACCTTCGTAGGGTGGGTAATCTTGATAGGGACCGGGTTGTTCTGAAACGGGGGGATATGGACCAGAAGGGGGATAACTCTGATAGTAAGGGTCTTGAGGTGGTGGACCACCATATCCGTTGTAGTCGGGTTGTATCTGGCCTTGATCATAGGGACTGGGACTGGGACCAGGACCAGGATCATTGTATGAGGGATAGGTTGGTGTTTGGTGACTCTGACTCTGCCCCCCTCCTCTGCCACGATAACCGCCTCTCCCGCGCGAGCCACCTCTGTCACCAGAGAATCTGTGGGATCTGTCTGGACCGCCAGGAGGACCGCCCCTGCGGACAGGATTTTCGTAACCTCCTCCGCCGTATGGATGATGTCGGTTCATGGACTCAGTAAAAAGGACTTATGAGGGGGGAGAGACTTCGACGCGCGCGTGTGGTGAGGGAAAATATGCTCTGACAACGGAAAAATGACCAATGACCAGGTTTTCACGGGCAGACGGACAGAGCGCTGGACTCAAGGAGTTGAGGCTAACGCGAGGGCTGTCGTTGAGGGGTCGAAACCCGGCTTTACTTTGGGAACGGTGAGTTGATGGAAAGAGAGACAGTCGTGGTCGGAGAACAAGGAAAGGAAGAAATTTGACGCGAGACGGACGACAAGTCCCAGAAAACCACGTGGCTCCTGCCCAAGTCCAGCACCGCCATAATCACTCACCCTCACGCTCTTCCTCGACCACGGATCCCAGCCAAATGTCGAAACAGTTCCAGTTCAAGCTCGTCCTCCTCGGTACGCATCCATCTCGTGCTTTTTGGCGATTCCTAACCGTGGCGTTGCAGGAGAATCTGCCGTGGGCAAGTCGAGGTGCTTCCACTCCACATCCACCCGTCACACCCACACACCCCAGAAACTCATCTGTCTTCAGTTTGGTCCTCAGATTCGTCAAGGATCAGTTCGACGATTACCGGGAAAGCACCATCGGAGGTGAGGATTTCCCGCGTTCCTGGACCGGTCCATCGCCGACCAACATCGACGCTCCGCAGCCGCATTCCTGACCCAGACCGTAACGCTCGATGATCAAACGACGGTCAAGTTTGAAATCTGGTATTTGCACCCCTCTGGAAATTCTTTCGTATTTTAATCACTGCTGCGAACGTAGGGATACCGCAGGACAGGAAAGATACAAGGTGAGAAGATCTGTTCTGGCCTATCCCCCCCACACGACCGCTTACAACCTCTTCTCCCCCCTAGTCCCTCGTACGTATTCCCTACAAAACCCTTGGCCAAGTTTCCTAAACCCATGCTCTAAGGCACCCATGTACTACCGAAACGCCAACTGTGCCGTAGTCGTGTACGACATCACCCAGTCCGCCTCTCTCGAGAAAGCCCGGTCGTGGGTCAGGGAGCTCCAGCGTCAAGCCGATCCCTCCATCGTCATTGCGCTCTGCGGCAACAAGACCGACCTAGGCGCCCGCCGCCAGGTTTCGCAAGAGGAAGCCAAGAAATACGCTGACGAGGAGGGGTTGATGTGGGGAGAGACCAGCGCAAAGACGGGCGAAGGTGTTTCAGACATCTTCACTGCAATTGGTTAGAACCCTTCCATAAGCGTGCGATTTCCTGCCAACGCTGATCATTCCGGCAGCCAAGAAGTTGCCATTGTCAACCCCACAAACCAGGCCCGGGGCCAACCGCGGGTCTGCTCCCGGTGCGCAGAGTGGCGTAGACCTTAACAGGAGACAAACTGCCACGGAGCAAGCTGATGCTTGCAGCTGCTAGACGGGGTCGCCTCCCTTCTCATCCTCAACACGCCACAGCCCATTTTGCATGAAGATGTAGCCTCTCTTTCCTTTCCTTGTGCCACTGCTTCGGTTGTCCACCAGGTCCCGTCTACTTCGGTGCCCCTTTCACGCCTGTTGTACATATGCTTGCGCGCTTTAATATACATTATACGGACCTTCTCCACAACCCTCGAATTCCCAGCCTTTGGCATTTACCCTACCAATCCTGGGGCGCATGTGTTGGTTTGCGAGTTCATTGTAACGACAATTAGTCTACGTGTTGATAAGAAAGCAAAGGCAGGAAGCAAAAGCAAAGAATCACAACCAAGCACTAGTAAGGCTTGGCAATAAGGACAAATGGTCAAGAAATTAGAAGAAAATAATGTTAGGGCGGAAGCGAATGGACGAGAATTCACTATTTTCAAGTAACCTACACCATCTCCTGTTGGACAATCTCTCTACTCTTTGTCTGTAGGAATTCCGGGCTCAGCCCCACCGCGTTGACCAGATTCCCTTCGATGTACCCCAAAGTATGCGGGATCTCCGCAAACGCATACGGCTTGTTCTGGAACCTAAGCATCTGTTCCATAATATCGAACCACTTGGCCCTCTTCGAGAAGTTGATCAATCTCGAAGTCGCAAGGTCCCGGTTATTCGAAGGTACGGTGTCCGGATATCTGTCGTTGATTTGTGTAATCTCGGTAAGCCACATCCCGATGTAAGGTACGCAGGGGCCCTGAGAAGCCTGAACGGCGGCTTTATAGGTGGCGAACCGATTCGCTGGGTTACTAAAGGTCAAGAGGTTGTCCAGGACAGTGGCTCGGGTCGTGTGAGCCCAGGTTTGATCCAGTCGCGAGATGACGTGGCTCGAGAGAGCGTTGATAATGGCGTGCATCGACGAGATATTGCTTATCGCCCTGCATTTCTGTTGGCAAGTTGACTATCAATGCCGGGGGTAATCACATGGTGGGAGTGGCGTCATACCTCAGCGCAGGTAATCCAGAAATCGATCATCTCCCCTCTTTTTCCTACATGGGGAAGATTCAGGATGCTCATTTTCACCCAAGACGCCAGTTTCTCATGGGTTGACATGAAGTCATGCAATTGACCCCCCGTACGTCCCCACTCCCAACACTCCTGAACCCGTATCTTTGCGTACAGCCTGTGCTCGATCAAAGCCAACTGTTGAGCAACATCCTGGGTGTCCATCTTCGCAAGTTCGGTGACGGGTAACTTTGGCTGTTTTCGTCGCTTCGGGGTATGTGCGGGTGTAAGAGGTGTGAGAGGAGCAGGAGGGACATAGGTCTGGAACAGCGTCAGAAAGGAACGTAGGGTAAACAGAATCATTATGCATACTAATCGTTCGATTGCCTCAATAATCAATCTGGCTGGGATTGCCAACGGATGTGGATCGACGACTGTCTGGAGGAACCCTTGTAGTCGGTGGACGATATGGGGGTCTTCCTTGATCATATTGTGGTCTTCAAGCCACATGGTGAAGAGGGTTAGCACGCGTTGCTGAGTCGACCTCTGCTTCTTCTCCTTCCACTCCTCGAACTCGTCTTCGGATAGGTGTGCCGGCGGTGCCAGCTTAAATCGTCTCACGAGCTGATCAAAAACCATATCCGCTGCCGTGAACGACTTGAAAGTTGTAAGGAAGGCACGCCGGAACTTAATCTCCTGGGAAGATTCTGTAGTATAAACAGTAAGACCTCGGTCAAACGGAGTGAATGGTGGGCGGGCATACTGAGGTAATCCAGCGTCAAGCGTTCTATCAGAGCAGGTAGGGTTCCGGCTTTGACTGTACCATCATAATCAAGGGTGATGTCATCGTCGTCGTATGTGGGTCGGAGGAACCAAGTGGATGCTGTTCGGTTTTTCTTGCCAGTCTGTCCCGAGGCCGGTGAGAACGTGGCAGATGGCAAAGGTTGCATGGTCTCCCTGATTGGCGTTTTTATCCGCCCCGTTCTTAGGGCGGGTGACTGCAATGCAACTCTGTGGAACGCATCGAAAGACTCGGTCACTACGGGACTCTTGGAGAAATTGTCAATCTCTGACACGTTGTTTGATTCTATGAGCGTCGAAAGGCGAGAGAGGTGTGACCTGTCGTCCAATAGCATCGGTCTCCTGCGAAGGTGCCTATTTCCCAGCATAGTGGGGAGGGTTTCGGATCGGCTACGATGATGGTGGACATCTCCAGGAATGTCGTTGGCCGGGACGGAAAACGGCCTGGGGGAGACTGGTATTGGGGAGTTGGTCGAGTAAAATATCGTTCTCGCCGTTGGAACAGGCAGTGGGGTAGTCGGTGATGGAGGGACTTTCGGGCTCAAGTCTGGGGAAGGCCACAAGGCAGCAGAAGTAGCCGAAGAAGCGGAATCTATGGCGTCGTTTGATTCATCATATGGTTCGACGACGGTTGGGAGTGGTGATGGTGGGAACTGGAGGTCCGGTTCACATTTGTCGGCAATTATCCTGATATTGATGATAAAGTCATACCTTCTTCCCAACTGCAGGTAACCAACTGTCTCTCTCGGAAAAAGACAGCGATGAGGCAGGAGACGCGAGATCGTAGGCTTCCAAGGACCTCGCGGAAGCTGCACCAGGAGCAAAGATGGTCTCGTATTCGTAGGATCGTGAAGAAGCGGGCACGGAGAGGAGTCTCTCTGCGACGGAGTCCGCGAGTCGCTCCACAAAGGCGCTTCGTTGGAGGATCAGAACCCCGTCGGGAAACACTCGTACGCGTAGCTAGGCTCACCTAGAAATCCACCCCACTTTATCTTCACCAGGTCTCATTGCGGCCCACCAACCGGTATCCTCCTGGGCAATTATCTCCAAAATTTCGCTTCGGTCAAAAGATAGATGAGCGGGGTCGTCCGAGAGATAGTCGTGCAGACATAAAGCATAGCAGATTCTGTAGCTCTGGCCCCCTGCGGATGACTTTGAGGACCTTGCCGAAAACCCGGAGCTGCATGGTGAAGCGGAATCCGGAGCGTTGAATGGCTGGACCTGGAGGTGATAGGGAGAGGCGTCGATGGAGAGACGGAGGGAACTACGCAACCTGGCGTTGCCCTTCATGGTTTTTGTTGACCAGAGACCGGCTTGGAGCGATGGGGAGGATGCTTTCCAGCAGCAAAAGGAGCGAATTTAGCTTTCCACACGTTGTCGGCCGCCTAGCACACAGAAGCGAGCCCGGCACAGGTTCACGGTGATCGAGTTGGCGGTCGCATCTGATTGTAGGGCACAGGCATCATCCGGTGGCTGTCAGAGCGAGACGTCTCTTAGCCCATTACCCTACAGAAACTACGAAGTAACAGTTGTTCGAGGATTCTTGATTGTCTCAGAATCAGAGTCGCCCGTGGAGTCTGCTTTGATCTCCAGTGTCATGAAGACCGGTCGGAACGTCATGATCAGTTTCCCCGGGTCTTACACGCTACCAACGGGGTCGGCAAATCCTTCCTCCTTGTCATCAGATCGTCGTCTAGGTGCTGTAAGCGATGATGCAGATGTCCGCAAGGAGTGCTCAGGTACTCATTTCTGTAAGGGAGGGTTAGTGACCTCACACGCTCGATCAGGTGGCCGCGAGACGGTGATCGGGAATGATATCTAACGGACTAGGGAACCACCAATACGACCGTTTGATATGAGCAGCTCAGGAAGAATCACCTGGAATTCGTCAAAGGCCAAGGTAAGGGCATCTCGCCACACCCACTCTCCCCACCCATTACAACCTTTGATGTGATCCCCAGGTTCAGACACGGTACTTGGTCCCTCCTCTCCGCAGCAAAGTGCCATCCCACCGACCTCTCTTCTGACCAGCCTGTCCATCCAACGTCTCCGAACGCTCCAAGAGAAAAAGGAAGCGCAAGCCAAGAGCGCTAGGCGAGACATCGCTACACTATTGGAGCGTGGAAAGCTCGAAACGGCAAGAATCAAGGTCGAGAACAGTTGAGGCTATGGCATCATCGGTTACATCTCAGAAACGTCACGCTGATCTGCTGGTAAACAGTAATCAATGAGGACATTTATGTCGAGTTGCTCGAACTCCTCGAGCTGCACTGCGAATTGATCATTGCTAGGTTCGGGCTCTTGGATCAACAGTGAGGGATCCTGAGTTTCGCGAGCGGGTCATGACTCTGAACCCCATCCAACAGAGTCAAAGATCCTGATCCCCGCGTTCTGGAAAGCATCTGCAGCGTCATACATGCTGCACCGCGGACGGAACTGAAAGGTTGGAAAGTCCCCGAGAAACCATCCATCGTTCACGTTCACACCCGTGTTTCCGATCCCCAGAGCTGAACGTGTTGAGGGAGATGCTGATGCACAAGTACGGTCGGGAGTTCTCCTTGGGGGTAATGGAGAACCGAGACAATTGTGTCAGTGAAAGGGTGAGGCTTACATGACGCCGACCGAGATCTTACGTGAAAACAATTGATCCCGGGAAAGGTCGTGAAGAAACTCGTGCTGTCCACGCCCTCGTCGGAACTGGTAGACGCGTACCTATTCGAAATTGCCAAGGGGTACGGAGTTAGCTGGAGTCCTCCGACTCCCCTCGTGAAGGAGAGCGGGGGCGATGGTGAACCGAAAGAAGCAGAAGGGGATACAAAGGTGTGCCCCGGCTTCTCTCGCACCCTTTTCATCTTTGAATCGACGCTAAATGATCAACCGAAGACCGGGAAAGAGGGAAAAGAAGAGGTGTTGGACAATGTGAAGGCAAAGGTCGAGGCGGACGTGAAGGTGCCCAAGCTGCCAGATATCCCTCCAACTGAAGGTCCGGAGGAAAAGACGAAAGAAGAAAGGCCAATGGACGAATTTGAAGCCTTGGCCAAACGGTTTGAGGCATTGAAGAAGCGGTAGGACGGAAATTGTAATGAAAGCTGTAGGCGGAGATAATCCTGTAGCCTGGATTAACGGCATGAACCTTTTCCCTGGTACAGGGGAATTCTCTCCCGCATTCACCTCTAGCGCACCTTGGCGAGCATCGGCGGAGATGTCCCTAGCTAGTGTCGCCATCCGAATACCGTTCCTTCCGCTCCCTCCCCAACAATAAGTATAAGTATCCCGCTCACCCTCCCCTCACAAACACCCATGACGAGCCTGTCGCCCGTCTCACCGCCTTCCCGTCCCTCAATGTCCTGGTCACACATCACCCCTGATGTCGACATGTGCCCTAGTTCTGACGTGGACACTGCAAGCGTGATGTCCTTCGAACCATTCAGCGGCACATCTGCTTCCTCAGCAACCGACATGCAGGATCACGCCTCGATTTCCTCTGGAGCCTCCGTCTTCTCAATGTCCAGCTCCACTCGTGCCCAATCATTCAGACACGAATATGGACGCGGCCTGAATAACTATTCCGAAGTCTATCAGCTCCCAGCAGATGATGAAGAGTTGGATAGACTTGGTCAGTGAATGCGGGCTTCGGTTTGGCGCGCACATGGACTGAATACGTGATTAGATAAACAGCATTTACTGTTCATGGAAGTCATGGGCCGGTACCCACCGCTAATGGAGGAAGTACTTGCGGTACCAGCTCCTGGAGAACGACCCCTGGCTTGTCTTGATTTGGGTTGTGGGAGTGGTTGCTGGTGCGCTTCCATCTGCGGACGAATATTACTCGCGGGGCTCATCGAAGTCTTAGGATCTTGGATGTGGCGAGGGATTTTCCCCATTGCTCTTGTGTGGCAATTGACCTCGTTCCCATGCAAGCAGCGTGAGTCATCGTTGCCATAACCCCATCCGTCACTATTCTTATGCGTGGCGATTTTAGCGATATGCCCCCTAATTGCAGGTCGGCAAGAAGAGTAATCACTCACGCGTTTGGTTTTCTGATGCGGCTACAGGAGCGAAATCGACGATATCAATCTCGGTCTCCAGCATTACCAGGAAGAGTTCAATGTGATCAATGCTCGTCTGGTTTCTTCCGGAGTAAGCACACACGTTGCACCTGTTTCGTCAGCACACATTCTCATCGGGATGCAGGTCAGGGACTACGCGGGTCTCATCGACCAAGCAAGCCAGGCCCTGCGACCCAATGGTTTGGTGAACTTCGCTGAATTTGACTTCTACGTATACGGGCTGGATAAGAAGCCCATCGTGTTTGATGCTCCCGAGTTTGCCCCGCCATATTTCCCTCGATGGATGTGCATGGTCAGGGCAGCCGTGAAGCAACGAGGCGGGGAGGCAGAGGCTGCAAACCATCTGTACCGGTGGATTTCTGAACACCCATCGTTCACAGACGTCGTATACAGAGACTTCTTTTTTCGTGCTTCCCCGTGGGTCCCTCCAAACTTTCCCGACGCCGCAAAATTGAATCGCTGGGGTGCCTCTATGAGGGAGGACATTCAGGCACGTTAGTCCTTGTTGTGGTACACCTGCACCTCGCTTATCTGATCGAGTTTGCGATAGGCATTCATTCTGGGTGCCCGACCCTTGCTGCTGAGTGGTGGAGTGGACGAAGCTTTCCTCGACGCTCTTGAAAACAAGGTCAACGAAGAACTCAAAGAGGCGAAGATTCCGTATTACATTCACGTCGAGAACGTGTACGCACGTCGCCGCTTCTGAAATGACTTTTTTGGGTTTCCTTGCATTCCTTTCTCATACTTGGGCATGACGATTCTGAGCTGTCCTTCCAGATCTGATAATTATAGTGTATACTTCTCGTTACTGAGTTGTAATAATTACCTTCTTCAGTGTTGTCGTTGTGTATGATAGAAGATTAAATCATCCTTTCGGACTACAGGCGGTGATAGCTCAATCACCACGTGTAAGGAAGAACGGTTTCTTCAAGCTCATGGCGAGGGTAGGGTTCAGTAATCTTAGGCAACTCTATTTAAACATTCCTTTCATGATACGCTACTGGTTGCGGTTGAATGGATCCTCTCATCTCTCATCCAGACGTTCGATGCTTTCTACACGCTTCAGGGTGTCTTTACAATGGAATTTGAATGCGGTAACTTACAGTGAATTTCCGATTCAGAACTGGCTTCGAAAAATCCCAGGAGATCCTATCAAAGCTACGCCCTGAGTATTGAACGGGCGGTGGAAATTTTCCTCGTGATACCATCGTTTCCTCCATTCAACGGTCAATCCCACGACTCACCTCCGCCAACCACACCCCCAAATGCGCGCAAGGGCGCATCAACGGGGAACTATGGTCACCCGGAGTTCCTGCCTGATACGGATCGGTAAATCCGATCAACGCCTTCCGCTCTTCAGTTCGGAACGCCCATCTCATCCGCCGTTTCGAACCAGTCAATCCCTGTTATGGACCCTGAGACGCAAGCGAGCATTATCCAACAGATCGTGTCTCCTCACTCGGATTACGCCGCTCGGTTACTTGACAGTTTGGGCCTTTCGGAACCACCTTCGAGAGAACAGATCCACGCTGA
>Ga0307517_10006955_pt1 | contig 16623 bp, 25 predicted proteins | sample 23_EM_MG_FD_194515 | JGI IMG/M metagenome (GOLD analysis project Ga0307517, IMG submission 194515) | Populus trichocarpa ectomycorrhiza microbial communities from riparian zone in the Pacific Northwest, United States - 23_EM | ecosystem: Host-associated > Plants > Roots > Unclassified | place... | reverse complement strand
ACCAGAGATGCATTTCAAGGGTGCTTCAGTGGCTGGATGGTCACACTTCTGCGAATCCCTTGCAGGAGGCAGGTGTGGATGTCATGGAGTCTGACCAGGAGATGGGTGTGTGATACAATATTCCGTCGGCACACGTGGCAGTCTGGAGACCCCCGGATATTGCGGCCTTGAGGGATAAATACCTTTTCGAATGGATATGCATGTTATGGATCATCACCCACTGGACAACAAAGTGCTTTGACTAGGTGAGAATCGAACCGAAGATCAACGTTAACTAGCAAGTTCCAGTTCCAGTTTCTGCAGCGTGGGAAGTTCAACCTTGCCGATCGCCCCGCCCAGGTCTGAATCGAACACCCCTGTCATGACCTGCATCCAACGGAAAACGCACATCGCAAGGAAAAATGTTACGACTGATCACATAACTTCGGGGAGCGTGCTACAATTGTTCAGCGAACGCTCTGACCCTGGTTAAAAATCAGAAAATTGCCTCGGAAGGGAAAGAAAAAGTCCTCCATAAACTATCTCAACACCCTTCCCAGCCCTCTCTCTCGCGATTCCCGAATGACCCTATCTAAATAAATGAATAAAAAGCCCGCTGTTACGCTCAGCCTTGCCGTGATCCTCACTGAAGCGCGAGACAAACACAAACTTCAACTACATGGTCTTACTCTTCCCCAGCCTCAGCCCCGGTTTTTGAATCCCGCCTCCTGAAACTCTCCACTGGAACCCAGGGTCGTCTCGGCGGGAAACCACCTGAACGGTTCGGGCCTCCCGTAATCTTGGAAGGAGCGGTGGGGATGAGCTCAGAGTGGAAGTTGATGAAACGCTCGTCGGTGGCGACGGCCACCTCTCCGGTAGATCTATCAAAGGGCCAATTAAGCACTGGCGGACCTCACTAAGCCCTGGTCTCTTCGTTGGTTCCTCCGCCCGGCATCGCTCTATCAAATCCCAGGCGGGGTGGTTCGGGATTGGTGCCCATGATGGCCGCCCAAGCCGACCCCAGCCGCGGGGAGGCGGTTTCCCAGAGAGCACCTGTCAGTGTATTGAGCCTTTGCAATTGGCATATACAGTCCAGGGTAATACCTCATGAATGAGCGTACCGAAGGCGTAAACATCGACTGGCTCCTTAAGCTGGGAAACAGTTGATCGGACAGTATTAACCAAACGTTTAAACAGTTCGGGAGCCATGTAAGCCTCGGTTCCTCCTGCGTCGCTCGAGCTGGATCCCCTCTCGAACCCGGCAGGAGTGGAGACGCGTGAAAAACCGAAATCTACCAGGCAAGCCCTGTTCTCGCTGTCAATGAGTACATTATCCTACAGTAAGAGAGGTGAGCGCAAGGGCGACAAAAAAAGGTGGGCAAGCATGTACTCCTTTCAAGTCTCCATGGACGAAGCCTTCTGAATGCAGGTAATCGAGACCCTCACACACGTCTACCAACTGAAGGGAGTTAGCGCACTGTCGCATGGCAGACACGGGTCACTTGCCAAATCGAACCGATTGAAGGTGGGGTTATTTCTGACGAACTTACGAATATTCCCATTCTCCATCAACGGTGACACAAGGCAAGGGAGTCCGGGTACAATTCTGATACCGGTAGAAACACCATACAGAGGCAATAGGTTTCGGTGTTTCAAGTGCTTCCAGATAACGGCCTCCTTGGACAATTGCTGGACGGAAGTCAGCCTAACGTCAAGAGTTATGGAATAGTTACCGCGCATACCTTCATCAACTTCTCTGGATCATTAGCAATGGTTTTCTTTATGACCTTTATTGCGACCTTCTCGCATCCCAGAGTGCCGCGCCACACCTCACTAAAACCTCCACCTGCCCACGGCATCCCATCGGAAACTATAACTTCTCCCTGTAGTGTGTACGAGGCAGGCAACACCCCCCACGGCCGACATAGATAACGCAGGACACGTATCATACGCCTACGAAACTCAGGGTGATCGTTCAATTTGCTCCTTATCAACTACAAAGGGGTCGGTCGATCACAACCCAACATGATCATCGGATCTGGTTTACGCACCTCGTCCAAAAAATCTGCCGCCTCTGCCGCTGCAGAGCCCCTAAGTTGACTGAGGGCCTTGTATTCCCCACCCCCGATAAAACGCTGTAATTCTTGCAGTAACGGCCTGGAACTGGCGTCTGCGGCCTTCAACGCGATGAAGGAATCGGGCAGGACTATCGGTCCTGAGCTTGTGTGCTCCTCTGGCTGAGAGATTGAGATGTGGGGCATAACCAAGATGCACCCTCGAGGTAGGGTGAGGAGGATGGAGTGCAAAATTGCCCGCATATTTATACCCGAACAGCGATGGTACATTCGATCGCGCGTTTGCGTACAACCCAATGGGCTGAAAACCGACTGTGGCGTCGCAAACAAAGTAGCTCAGGAGTGGTCAATGATTCACAAAGGGAGCGCGCCGTCCGAGGGTGGGTTACTGGTTTCCACGGGCTACAGTTGTTCCCCCCTTCCCGCCGAATGGGCACGTCTGGAGTTCGACGACAACGATCACACGACCGGACGACCCCATGAAAGAGCGCGGCGGGGAACACCCCGATGTTGACGAACAAAGTGGCAGATACGAGCGAAGCGGCGAAAACAATTGCGTGAACTGAGCTTTCACAACAAAGAGGGGTTCAAGCCTGAAGCGCGTCGTGAGAGTCGCGGAAGAAAGTGACTGATGGTGATCGCGGTGACGGACGAGCGCCGACCGGAAAAGGTCCACTCCTCCCGAGTCGGGAACCTCAGGATTCACTGAGACGTTCAGTCTCATCGGCCAGACGCTTAGGTTACGAAAAAAAATCTGTATTCAGAATTTGGTCCATTCGTTTAAAAAAGTAGCGTCAGTCTCTGTATTTTTAGTTTCCACTGTCCTTTCCAACAAACTGGTCGAACCAGCGGAAGACTTCGTAGTGCCACTTGAGACTGTTTCCGTGGTTCAGAACCCAATGGTTCTCATCTGGGAAAATAACCAAGCGACTTGGGACACCTAGTCTACATCGTGACGGTCACATATTAGCCGTTCGACGACACAAGGGGGGTATGACAAGGAACAGGAGCGTACTGTTGTAAGGCGTGGAAGGCAGCGATACCCTCAGTCTCAGGGAGACGGTAGTCCTTGCTCCCATGTATGATCAACTCGGGAGTAGACCACTTGTGGACGTGGTTCGATGGACTGAACCTGCACGGCCGACGGGTGAGCACATTCGGAATCCAATGAAAGCGAAATGAACTGCGAACTTCTCGGCAATTTCCCGAGTGCTATTCTTCCAGGGTTGTCCACCGAACTCGTGGTTGAACTATGGTCAAACATAAGTAATGACAACGAAGCCGACGTTCAAAGTCTGGTCGGTAACTCACGAAGAAGAGTTCGTCAGTCGAGTACCCATTATACTGTGAATCAAAGACCTGGTGGTACCACGGGTCAGTCCTGAATTATGCCTCAACTATTGCCACACACCCCATCGTGGCAAACGAGAGCCTTGAACCCAAAGCCAAAGTCAGGGTGGCCCTGAATCCAACTAGGAACGTCTTTAATCACAGTCCCGAGGAGTCGACGCAAAGACACACTTGATGGCGTATCCTCCGTAACTAGCGCCAGCAGCGACGGCGCGGTTCTTGTCGATCTGGAGGGCCGGGGTGAGCACATTATAGAGCGCAAAACCAGGATCCCAACCTGAGGGTAGTTATCAAGGACATATTTCCATCCCTTACGGAGATCGACAAACGGCTTTCCTCCCCAATCTTCCTTGATGGCATCCGTGAGGTCTGAGAACCGAGCGGAATCGGTCAGCCGTAATTGAGGAGGAAAACCTCGGGGGTGAATACCTTGTCCGAAGGTGGTCGAACCGGATGGGTTGATAGCGATGACGAAGTATCCCTGTTGGGCAAACACTACGATAACCAAGTCAGCTCTCTCCGATCTTCCTCGTCAACGCAGCCAGATCCTACCATTCGGGTTCCACCTCGTCGACCACCCATCTCCCCAAGCACCCTGCGGACCACCATGAATCAACAAAAGTGGCGCCCACTTCTTCTTGTCATCCCTTCTATACCCCTTCGGCTTCAAAATCCACCCTTGGATCTTCCTCTCCGCACCGTCGAAGTAGAATTCTTCTCCGGCATCCAGGGACTTACCCTTCAACTCTTCGTCGGTAAACCTCGTGAGCTGACTAACCGTGAACGACTGAGTTTTGAGGTCCTTGGTATCGTTATCCCAGGAATCGTAGGAAGCGGGGAGCTGATTGAGTCCACGGATAATGTAGACATCGCTGGGCTTCGTGAAGGAGCTCTGAGAATACAAGAGACGGCCGCCGGACAAGGGCTGAATGGTACCAGCAGTGTGCTCATCGGTGAGTTTGAACGGCGAGACGAGTTTCTCATCGGAACCAGGCTTAGAAGCCGGGACCGGGAGCACGAAGACCTTGACACGGGCCTCGCTTCCGGCGGTGAAATAGATGTACCTGTCGTCCTCGGAAAACTACACGAGCACGTGAGCCCTCATGGCGTATAAACCAAAGACCCGTACGCACGGAAATAGCGGCCGGAGACCTGTCCCAATGAGGCGCCAGTTTGTACGACTCGTGCTTCTTCAAGTCATAGACGACAATAACTGCACGATCTGACTCATACCCGTCCTTGGCAAGCTCAGTCCAAGCGACCTTGGTGCCGTCGTTACTGAAGACCGGGGAGTGGGTGGCACCTTGTTTCCCAGAAGTGACTTCCTTTCGATTCTTACCCTCGAGATCGACGACATAGACCTTGGATACCAGTCAGCTATCCAACATAAAGCCAGAGTCCTTTGAACTCACATTCTGCTTGGTGTGCCATGCGGGAGGCAGCTCAGGGTCCAACGTGGTATACACAACGTGGGCTTTGGAGACATCAAAATCGTCCTTCCCTCCGAAGGGTTCAACGGGGGACCTCTAGAGATACTCACACTTCATACACTGAACGCATCCTGGGGGAGGGCACTCACATGCTTCGTTCCGGCGAGCAAGTTAATAAACTCCTCGCCCAAAGACCAGATCCCACTCTTCTGAGCGAGCTTTACCGAGAAAAGAGACTGGTGTTTAGGCCCACGGTAGGTATCCCAATGGCGGACATAAGTCTCATCATAAACCAACGCCGTGGTTCCCCTACCCTCCCAAGCCTCATCACCCTCCTTGACCGCCTTCAACTCACCGTCCTCATAGACGGAATCCGAAAACACGAGGATGCCGGAATCAGGAACGTACCGGAAGTTGTCCGAGGTCGAGGTGGGGAACGATCCGATCAAGACCGGAGGGTTTGGGGTGGCGATCCTGGATTCGGTTTCGAATTCAACAGAGATCGCATAGATGTCTTGAACCTTCGTGTCTTCATTGGGAACCACATGTGCGATGACACGAGGGGTCAACCAGAACACTTGTCCGCCCTTGGTAAGCGGAATCTCAAACGGTTGGACGGTCGCTTCAACAGGTGCGATAAAGATAACCTTCTTGTTCCTGCAGGATCAAATTGAGTGGTCAGCATCCGGGAAGATCGAGAAGAGCGTGTTTCCGACACATCTCTTATCTCGTGCGTCCCACGAGAACTGCTGTGCGCGAACATCGGACAGGGGGCACGAACACCCACCCGCACACCGGACACGCGCACCGGGGGTGGGGGGAGGAGAAGCTAAAGAGCTTCGGAACACGCGAACGATGATGAAACGCGGGTGTACTTTTTCTCCTCAAACGAGTACTTGGACACGGGCACGAGGATGAGATCGCCAGGAACGTTCGCTACGCCAGCTCCGGGTCTAGACAACTCGATGAGGTCCTTCGGCGTAAACACGTCCGATCCGTCCTTGAGCCTGAACGCGGCCTTGGTGCCATGAGCCCCCATAATGTTATCCGCAGGTATGTGAAACGGTATCTGGGTGCCGGAGAGAGCGCAGACGAGGCTGGGCAGCGCGATTAAGAAGGTCCACAACATGGCCGTCATGGTACAACTTGCACGACTCACCACGTTCGAGCAAGGCTTTATGACGCCAGTTGACGACGCCGATGAGAAGCTCCAACCGCACGGATCTATTTAATTCCGCCGCCTCGTCCGCGTGGTCAAAGTGATTTCTGATATCTGGCCTCGTTGCACTTCCGTTGTCCATACGATCTGTCATCTCGGTTTCGTAACAGTATGGAAAGTTATGTAGAATGACCGCAAGAACTGTAAGAAAAAAATGAAGAAAACGACGAGACAGCAAGGATAATAAAGAAACAGAGATGAGTAAATACACCCTCGCAACCTTTCAATCACCATTTGGTGCGAGGTATGATAGAGGTCAGACATGAACAGTGAACACAGAGGAAAAAAATAAAGAAATCGAGGAAATGAACAGAATAAGTCGCGGTTCCCAGACAAGGAGCTAGAAGAAAAGATAGGTGGTGACGAACACCCCCAAGGCAATGATGATGACGATTTGCAAAGGGACGCCTTCAGGTTGATAGGGCTCATCAGCGTAGCTGACGTCAGTTTCAGTTCCAGTCACCGTGGAAGGGGACCTATTATGCCTCTTTCTCGCACCACTTGGCTCACTACGAGGCTCCTCCTTGGCTTCTGGCTCTGGCATGGCAGCCAGCAGAGTTCTCAGCCTAGTAATCTCTGCCGTCGCCTCACCCAGCTTCTCATCGAGGTCCCGGTCCCGAGGAAGTGCAGGCGTTGGTTGACTAGGTGGCGGATGATGGACGGCGACATTTACGACAGGTGCTGGCTCCTCTTCCTCGCGCGTTTCTTCGAAAGATGCGTGGTCCCGGTTCTCGTCAAAGTCTGGAATCGGCAGTGCGTCACGACCGTTGGCCATGTGTGTGGTGAGGTATTGCTGTTGTGAGGTGAGATGAAACGAGGAGGAGAGAGCCGAGTTAGTAAGCGCTACGCAGGTAGACGTGTTTCACGCAACGTATGCGTACTGACCTCAGCAGGATTGATTCTTGACGGTTGAACCGGCGGTCTGGGAGCAGGCTCCTCTTCCTCAGGAATGTTCGTTCCCTCGGGTGGCAAATAGGTGACCCTTATCCTTTGCGAGTGGGTGTCACCATCGTTGGTGGTCCACTATGTTACGTAAACAGGAACGTTGCGGGAGGAAATTCAGATGACAGTTTGCGAGCAACGGATGAGAATTAGAGCTCACGATGTCGGCGAGAGACAGGGTCTCTTTTTCGGGTGTGATAGTGGTGCTTTGGATCAAAAACTTGTCCTTGCACTTGGCTGCCAAAGGTGGTTCTTCCTTCATGGCCTGGAGCATAACTGGTTCCCCGCCACACAATGTAAGCAGCTCCATTGGGATACATGACACGTTTCAACGAAGCAGACGGCTCACCTTGGACCTCGACGCTCTGACCAGGCTCCACCCGACCGGAATTTGGTCTTACGCAGTACAACTAAGGGATCATACGGAGTCGATAAGCAACCTCGAGTCGAACTCGAAACACCTGAGAATGGAGGCAGACCTTGGGAGCGGTGGTCTTAACTTTGAACGCCACGGGTTGGACATTGTTATTCGAGATCGTCAGAGTGCGTTTCACGGTCTGGGTGAGCGGCCCTGAAAACCGGGAAAGCCCGCTTGGATGAGAGGGCGAAGGCACGTAGAGAAAAATGGCTAGAGTACGTACTAGGAAAGCCGAGAGTGCTGGAGGGGTGAAGGGAGACCGACATGGTAGAAGTGGAGAGGAAGAGAGTTGGATTGGAAGAAAGAAAGACGTTTTCGTCAGTTGAGCAGCCAGCGATTAGCCCCTTGCCGCGTGTAACCCACACGCCTGATCCCGGTCGGCTACTCCGGATCAATCCTCGCCGCAAGTTTCCCACAGTGTTCTCCCAAAGGAATGCACCGGATTTCATTGTCATGGAGGGCAGTATGTAACGTCGATGCGATGACCGCATACATGGAGCGTAAGTACGTGATTTCTAGTTAGGAGAGTAAAATATCGAAAACAACTAATTATGCGATGAGCACGTGAAAAGCGCGGCGTAGGGTAAGGTTAAGACATAAAGTCATGGGGAATAAACCGAATGTCGGGATCAAGGTAAAAAGGGGGGACTGGGAAAGAAAACATATAGCGAGAGTCCCGAAGCACAGCACCGACAGCGAGTGGAATGACAGAAATACAAAGAAAGATTTTACTTTCCGCTCAGATCCTGCAACTGCACGTATTCATAGTATCCTCCCTTCAGAGCCAAAAGCTGCTCGTGAGTGCCGTGCTCGGATACGGTGCCATCGCTGATGAAGTAGATACAATCGGCGTTCTGGATCGTCGATAATCTATGGGCGATGGCGATCGTCGTTCGTCCCTTTGCGGCCGTATCTAACGCGGCCTGGACAACCTTCTCAGATTGTGAATCCAAGGCAGACGTCGCCTCATCCAAAAGCAACACCTTGGGGTTCCGCAGCAAGGCACGAGCGATGGCAATTCGTTCTAGAAAAGATAGAAAGCAAGCGAAGTCAGCGTCACATGATCTCGTCATCCATGACGTGGTCGAACGAAAATGAAACTTACGTTTCTGGCCGCCGGAGAGCTGCGATCCCTTTCCACCGACTTTCGTCTCGAAGCCCTCTGGCAAACTGGAGATGAACTCGAGGATGTTCGCATCGGCACATGCCTTTTCAATCTCCTCTTGCGTGACTTCTTCGACAGGCTTAGTGGCGCCGAGAAGAACATTGAACTTGACGGTTCCGTCGTATAAAGTTGGTTCCTGGGATACCAAAGCCAGATGTTTCCGGTATTCTCCAACGTTCAGTTCCGTGATCTTCGTATCATCCAACTACAAATACAGTTAGTCAGCATCCCGTATATTACTATCACGTGGAACGGGCTCACGTAAACGTCTCCGGCTAGGGGATCGTAGAACCTCTCCACAAGTTGGATGGTGGTCGATTTTCCCGAACCGGATGGTCCAACGATGGCGACATAGGAACCAGGCTCGACAGTAATGGAAAGCTCACGGAGGACACGGACACCGGGTCGGGTGGGGTAGCGGAAATGGATGCCTTCAAACCGAATGCGTCCGACAACCTCCTTAGGGATAATACCCTCGTCCGAGCCGGCATCGATGTCGGGCTTGGAATCCAAGAGCTCAATGATGTTGGCAGCGGCACCACGGGCAGACGAGATGTCTGGGACAAACATGAAGACGTTTCCAGCTTGGATGGCACCAAAGGTGGTACTCTGATCAGAAGTGATTCAGCAAAAGATTAAATTTCCGCGGAGATCGATTTACTCACCATCAATGCCACAAAGAAGTTGAACATTGGCAACTCGAATCGAGATATCAACAACGAACCGTACCAGAAGATCAAGGCGATGACCCAGAAGCCCATAGACTGGGAGAGAGCAAAGATTAAGTTGCTCAACATACCGCTCTTGCTGGAGCGACGAAGGGGCACGTCTAATGATGCAGAGTATTGCCGGCAGCAATCCTCTTCACGTCCAAGAGAAGCCACGGTCCTGATCGCTCCAGCCGCCTCACAAGCGAGTTGTGCCGAAGCGGCATGTGACTTCTTGTTCGTCTGATCCTTGAGCACGACGACACGCAAACGAATGTATCCTGCGGAGATGACCAATGGGTAACAAGCTGTGAAAAGGCATCACGTCAGTGGGTACTGTGGACATGTGGAAGAAGTTTACGTACCGATTCCAACAAGAGAAATCTTCCATGCAAACACAAGACCAATGACAGAACCACCGATGATGGTGGCGATAGATTGGACGATACTAGAACCTCAGATTAGTCTCCAATCCAACACATCAAATCAAAGAGCAAGAACGTACGCTCCCAAAGTGATTCCAGCAAGACCAAAGACCTTCTGAGGATTGTCAGAAAGGCCAGTGGTCAGTGCACCGGTGCTGTTCTCCTCTTTGTCGAAGAACTCAATGTCCTGAGAAAGGATGGCCTTGAACGATCTGTCACGGATAACGGCAGACAATTGAGCGGCGGCGTGGTTGTACATCCAGTTCTGAATGGCAATGGCCAAGGCGGACAGGATGGAGATGATGAAGAACCAGAGAGCGTTGCGATCACCAGAATGACGACGTTCGTGGGGGTCTGGCTGAGAGAACCCGTCGAGAGCCAAGGCGTAGACAACGCCGAAGGCGGGGTAGACCATCCCGGTACAGATAGCTGCGCATGTGCCAAAAAAGTACGCCCTGTAGCCAGAGGGGTTGAGGGAACCAATACGCTTGAAGAGGTAGAACATGCTGTAATCCTTCTTCTCTTCCCGATGCTGTTGCCTGTTCTTGTCAATAATTTCAGAGGCCAAGGAGCGGGTACCACTGGTGCGACGCCCAAGCGGGATCTCTTCGCGGGCAGCCTTTTCTATGTCATCCGCATCGTCAGCTGTTGAGCTTCCGGATTCGTCCTCCTCGACCTGGGACTCCTTGAGTCTTTGAGCGGCGACGAGACGTGCGTAAGGGCCGCTTTCGTCACGGAGAAGTTCGTGGTGAGTTCCGCTCTCCAAGATAATGCCCTCGCCCATGACGTGAATACGGTCGGCATCCTTGACGGTGGAAAGACGGTGAGCAATGGTGATAGTAGTACGTCCTGAGACAGAAAGTCAGCGACCACTCGCGCAAGAAAAGAAGCGGTAACTTACCCTTAGAAGCCTTATCCAGAGCGTTTTGTACGATGCCCTCAGATTGTGTGTCCAAAGCGCTGGTGGCTTCATCGAGGAGGAGAATGCGAGGATCTGAGACGATAGCACGAGCAATTGCGATACGCTGCTTCTGGCCACCAGACAGCAAGAAACCACGCTCCCCAACCATGGTATCGTAACCAGCTGGCAGCTTGGACACGAATCCATCAGCGTTGGCTTTAATACAAGCTTCCTTGACCAAGGCGAACTTCTCTTCCTCAGGGGCGTTCTCCCATTTGGTGCCGACAAGACCATGAGCGACGTTATTCTTGATGGTAGTGGCAAAAAGGATGGGCTCCTGGGACACGAGACCAATCTGGCTACGAAGCCACTTGACGTTAAGCTCCTTGAGATCAATGCCATCCAATCGAACAACGCCAGACAGGGGATCATAGAACCTCTCAACCAAGGAGACGATGGTGGACTTGCCGGATCCGGAAGCGCCAACCAAGGCGACAGTGGCTCCGGCCTCGATGGTGAGTGAAAGATCCTTGACAATCGGGACAGTGGGGCGAGATGGGTAGCTGAACTTGACATTCTCAAGAGTGATGCGACCTTCGCAGCGCTCGGGCTTCAACCCTCCCGGATCAGCAGAATCAATGGTGGGGACACGGTCAATAGTGGAAAAGAGCTTGGCAGCAGCTCCGCGAGCGTGTGCGACCGCCTGAAGTTCAGGAGCCATCATGGCCAAGGAGAATGCACCGATGAGAATGGCAAAGACGACGTTCACGATCTCTCCGGGTGTAGCTAATGGGGACGAGTCAGCACGGGAAACACGGAAATTTTTAGGAAAACCGCACCTTCGCCGGAATTAATAAGTGTGGTACCGAATTGGAAGGCCAGCGCATAGGAAGCATAAATAACGAAAAACATGACTCCGAGGGAACCACCCTGCCAGAGAGAAGCCTTGAGGTCGACAACTCTGGCTTTCAGGACACGAGTGTTGTAAAGTGAGTGTAGCGTCGACTGAGACCCAAAGGCGTGGCTGGTACGGATGGTCGAGATGACCTCCTCGGCGATGGATCCTCCCTCGGCAACGTGCTTGAGAGATTCCTGCATGTACTTGGAGATGAACTTGTTCATGAGACCACCGGTGATAGCAATCATGGGAATGATGGAGGACATGGCGAGGGAAAGTTTCCATTGCTGGGTGAAGGCGAGGATGAAACCGACGACGAAAGCGGCCATGAAACTGGTAGCCACCGGGATCTTCTCGGAAATACCTTGCTGGACGAGATCTAAAAATAAGAGTAAGAATCAAAGGACAGATAGATGAACGAAGGTGCTGACGGGTGTCCGTCTCAATCCTAGTGGCAACCTCTCCAGCACCAACATTGTCAAAGAAGGCGATCTCCTGACGAAGAATGGCAGCAAGATAGGATTCACGGAGACGCTTGGCGGCAACTTCAGAAGTGTGAACCCAAATCGCCATGTAAACAAGGTTCGCGACAAACATGCCGACACCTGGCAACTTGTTAAGGCATCACACCGGATATTAATTAAGAGAAACGGAATACCAATGTAAACGAGGTAGGAGGCATCCAAGGCTGCGGTTCTCCTGAGGCTGGCCGCGGCTGCTGGGAGGGCAGCGATACCGTCCTGATTTCCCTGATCAGCCACGGAGCGAACAATTTGGAAATTGACGAAGTCCTGAGTGAGTCTACCGAAGACCAAACTCATCAGCGGCTGTTGGGAGACGAATATTAGCTTTGTGACGCGCGAGGAGCGAAGACGTGATGCTTGCCTGGGCGGCACCGGCGCCAACGGCACAAATGAGACCAATGAGGTCGAGGAAGAGCTCAGTCTTTGTGGAGAACCTAGGGAGGGATGGGGTCAAACTGGAACGTCCTGGACGGCATAGGAAGGCAGAGAACTCACCGAAAGAGCTGGGTGAAGTCCACTGGTTTGACCTGTTCAGGCTCGGCGGCCGGGGCGGCCTCCACGGCGTCATGTTCATCGGACCTCTTTTCCGTGGGGGCGTCAGGGTCTTTGACGGTGGGGGACTTTTTTGAGAACAAGCCGCGACGGGGTTTCTTCTCGTCCATTGAGCTCATCGTCAGAAGGGACGGGAGGATGAGTGGGTGGGCGGAGGCGAGCCAAGCTGGGTTAACTTGGGTGAGACAGCTGGACGTTATATACCTTGGCCATTGGTAGGGTAGGCCCCCGGTGAGTCAGCTGCGGAAGGTAATCAAGCTAGAACCGCACTGTCGGTTCCCTTTTCCTTGATCGCCTTTCTTTCCGGAGCACGCAAGCAAATCCTGCGGCCATCATTTTCTGGTTGAATGTCCATCGACTTTTGTTCCGAATTTTCCCACCCATACGAGAAGGCTTCCACTCGCATATCATTGTCGGTGTCTACAGAACATACAATCGCAGAATCACAGTGGCCATGGGGATCACAACCAGATGCCGGTCACGCTCGAGCGGCTTCAATTCTCTTCCGGGCAACCTGTCGCCTGTTCAAGCCAACCAACCTGGGCTTTTCCACGTCGTCCAGGTCCTTACTCCTCTCAACCTCCTCGTCGCCAACGGACAAAATGACCTCTACGTGGCAAGGATGTCCCTGATAGGGGTTAATGCGACCATGGGCACGATACGTCCTTCGCCGGGTTTTCTAACCAAAAACGGGGATTCAGTAATTGTTTTCGGCGGCCGATCGAAACTCAATCGACGCACGGGAGCTTGTTGAACAACAATATTCTTGATGAACAGCTCCTCGGGTTCGAGGTTCTTCGAGTCAGCGTTCGCCTCAGCGTTCTTCAACAGCCTAAGGATGAATTTGACTGATTTCTCAGGCCAACGACCTGACGACGCGTGGTGGGTGTGTGAAACGTTGTGCTTTTGTCATCGCCCAACCGGAAAACCCACCCTGAGTAGCACCGAATTGCTTGGCCTGCGAAGCACGACCAACACCGCCATTGAATCGTCGGAAAGGAATGACCTGCTTGTGTTCTTTTACGTCCCCGAGGTAATTATAGGCCTTGGTTAATTTCAGGCCTGCAAGAGCAGCAGTCAGTCTCTCGCGGCCATACACCACACGAACATAAGGCTTGCCTCGGAGGGCAGCAGCAACCTCCCGCATGTTCTTGAAGTGAGTGCGGAGGTATTCACCTCGCGCGCGTGAGGCTAATGACAGACGATCGTTTCGTTCAGTTCCAGTGCCTTGGATAACGACAGCTTGACCCACTTTTTTCGGGGTTTGTGGCGAGAGCGGCGCCGGCGTAACGAACTGAAAGCAGATGAGCATAGTTTCCCCAACGAATCGATGGTTTTCTCACCCATTTTGGCGTGGAGAGGCCTTGATCGTAGGGGACGCTTTGGATGAGGGTGTGAGAAATTTGTGGCTTGTCCCGTTCTGTACAGTTGACCGGGTGATGCCGAATGTTAATTTCCAGGGGAATTCACACGGTCGCTCCATCGAGTCAGGGACAGACAATGGACACGCCAAGCCGCTGGAAAGTTCCAGCAGAAACGGACGAATCAGTGTGACATCGCAAAGGGGTGGAACGATGGTTGGAACGAGTCACTCGGTTCAACTTGTAACCCTAGACCTCCACATAATTGGAAAACTGAGAGAGGAATGTGACTCTGCGGCAGTGCCGAGCCTCTTTCGCAGAACTTGCTTTGAACCGCGCGTACGTGGACCTCCGGCCGCGTCGGGATCTCTGTCGGCACTCGGCGCAGTCCCGATCAGCGCCTTCCAAATAAGGAAAGTCAGATATCTCACACATGCTCTTGATCTGAACCAGACCCATCGCCACCGAGCGTGTCATGCCGACCGCAAACGCAGATGCACAACCTACGGCTGGGACCGGTGGCACCGCCCTGGGCGAGCTCCCACCCTCAGGGTTCATCTCCGCCGGTGCCACATCGATTACGACAACCCTAGGGGCCACGGCGAAAGGTCTGGAGGAAATGGACGAAAGACAATTAGCTACTCAGGTGTGGTTGAGTTCGTTCGGTTAGCGTGAGTTTTCATGAGCTGAGTTTCGCGATCCTCGTCCGTCGTGCCTTCAGCTTGAAAACCTACAAGCCACCCTACAAGTTGAGAACCGCATCAAGGATGGCGCGGAGAACCTTCTCAGCATGGATCTGGATGTCGGTCTCTCTTCTGTAAACCTTCTGAAGTCCTGGTACGATGACGGTGCCTGGTGTAGGATATCCTCCGTAGTCAGGTTGAATCCGAGCTGAACACTGCACGGAAGAAGATCGGGGCAATCGTAGACGAGATCGAGGCCCGTGCGTATTTCGCCTGGGTGGTGGCTTCTCCCTCATTCACCTTCGTGATAGACACGAAAGCCCTGGCAAGACAGAGAGGCTCGCCACCGACAACACGACGGGGGGCACCACAGAGGGAAGATTCACTTCGCAAAGGTCAGCGCATTCACACGTGTGTTGTTGCACCTCCTTACGATCCCAATAGTGGATGACTTCCGCACCACACTCAAGAACGCGACAAACGTGATCAAAACCCTCTCCTCACTAAACCGACAAGCTAATTCCGGTTCTGCACCGAGTTCTCCTACCGCGATCACCGCGACCCCTTCGATACCAACAGACGAATCCATCCCCGCGTCGAAAACTGAATTAATATCGCGCCTGACGACGGTGCTGCAAACGAACGTACGGGTGAGGTATGAATTGAACATGAACGACCTGCTGCAGGCGTAAGCACATCCCTCCGCCTTCTATTCCCAGCCGCGAGGCCTCACCCCACAATTCAGCGTTATTCCTTGCCTGGGAGACAAGAGCACGAAATATTGCCGCGCGATGGCATACCGACTGATCCGGCATGCTCTCATCGACATTGAGTCCGTTGACAAACTCAAGGAGCATCCGATGGATTGGTACATAGTCAAGTAGGTCAAAGTTTCCACCCCTCCCTGTCGATCCTTCCTCACTATCCCCAGATCTCTGTCACGGGACAACAAATTTGCCGTTGAGAAAGAGCAGGTCATCAAACTCATCCGGGCAATCGTCCAGATAGGGGCCGAACTGCGGATACCGTACAACGCAGCAGCTGCAAGCAGGGTACCCCTTCCCGAGCCCGTGCTGAGAGCATTCGTTGCCGTTGCGGAGCACGTCGATGAGCCGTTCCGGCAGATATGCGTTTTGACCCTCGCAGAAATTCGTGAGTACGCCGTGACGGTTGAAGCATATCGGTGATGTTTAATCCACCGACGTCCGCAGTGATGATCGACATCGACCTGTTGGCTCGGTGTGGTGGCCTAAGAGTTCTCCTACATAGCCTTGCTGAAGCTCCCGGAGAACTGACACCCCTCCTTGCTTCGACCTTCCTCTATATCGTCGATCTACCACGAACGAGAGGCTACCTCCGACCAGGGTCCGATCTTGAGGTCTCGTTGCAGCAGTTCTCGTCTCATTTGGTGACACTCAAGTGTTTGTAGATTGCGTTGACTGGAGTGACGGACGCGTATGGAAAGGGTCCCGAATACTCGGACAGGATGAGAGCCTGCACCAGGGTTGTGGCCATGATGTTGCGAACTTGGAGCGGTTCGTCGTGCTTTTACCCTATGTGGAATTTGCTCATTACGATATCAAGTTTACAGGCCTCATCTATTTCAGTATGGATGACATGAAAGCGATAAGAACGGTCATTGACACTCTGAGGATTCCCTCACTGGAAACAAGGGTGTGGCGAAAAGGTTTTCCGCGTTCTGCTATGAAAGCTGAGCCGCACCAATAGGAAATAGTCTTGGACATGTTTTTCGATCTGCTGAACATCAAGCCACCGGACTGGTACCAGACCTTCATCGATGGGAGAAGGTTGACGAGTGCGTGACCGACTCTGCGATCCCGAATGTATGCAACCCTTACCTTGTTCCGCGTAACCTAGTGTATCGCAGGAACCCGAAAGAAAAGAAAGAGGTCAAGGAAACCAAGGAACCAGACACCGCTCAGAAACAGCAATCGACGCTCAAACTTACAGATCAGTACATCGCATTGTTGATC
>Ga0307517_10006954_pt1 | contig 16624 bp, 14 predicted proteins | sample 23_EM_MG_FD_194515 | JGI IMG/M metagenome (GOLD analysis project Ga0307517, IMG submission 194515) | Populus trichocarpa ectomycorrhiza microbial communities from riparian zone in the Pacific Northwest, United States - 23_EM | ecosystem: Host-associated > Plants > Roots > Unclassified | place... | reverse complement strand
TGAACAGAGTAGAAAAACATAGCTTTAATCACTAAACATATTTTAAACAAAGACAATGTCAAGAAATGAACACTTAAAAAGATTAAAACCCCTAATGTGATGCCTTAGAAAAACATGGCTAAACAGTCCAAAAACAGCAATAGATATCTATCTATCTATACAGGACTGGTTTGGTATATGATTTACACATGAAATCCGAAGGGACAAAACATCAATCAAAGACAGGTTCAACACATAAATGGATGAGCCTAATATTATATGAACGTTAAAACTCCCTTGCATTGATTACAAGTATTGTTTCTCCAAAGAAAGATGACACCAATTCAATGCAAAATATAACAACTAGTAGAGATCACAAAACAAACAAATCATTGAAGAGACTCACCTCATAACTATACAGAGCACTCATTTCCTCCATAATGATGAAGGATTCCCTTCTCAAAATTTGTTACTCGAAAAGATTTTGTGAAGAGATTTGATGGGTTTTGTAGTAGTAAAAGGTAGTATGTCAAACCCTTCAAAAAACCATTCATCTTCCATCTCTTCCATGAATCTCTTAAGATGAATTTGTCACCCATATAAGCGTGTGAGAAACGTAAAAAACACTCATATAGAATAGAGGTAGGAAATTTATTGCCCCGTTAATTCATTAATTTGTTTTCGTAGGTCCTAGCTTCTTACCATGTTTATATTATGGAAAGTGGACTAACTCAAGATTTGTTTTTTTTTTTAAATAATAAATTTTCTCATCCTACAAGAACTCTTTTCTATTCTAACAAAACAATGGTTTTTTAGAAACAACCAATGATCCTAGTCTTTTTATTTCCTTAATAAGATTTAAGATCTTCAAAGCTATAAAATTCTACATGATTATTTTCATTAGGTCAGTATTAATCTAGTATAAAGGATATATAAAAAAAAAAGACAGAAACTTGTTTGATTGGAAAAATAAAGAAGTCGACATAAAATAATTTTGAAGACATATTTGAAGTAAACTTCTATATATACCCTTAGAAAAAAAGGGTTGAAATACATGTCTCATTTATCTTAATTATCACCATTTCTTCTATTCCAAGATAGCAATTAAAGACTATTCTATAGTTTTTTTTTTTTTGAAAAAGCAAAAACAAATCCATTGTCTTTCCGTTTCAATCCCTTTTTTTTTCCCTCTCCTCCCCACACAACGTTGTCATTTTTTTAAACCCAACTGCCAATCTTTGAGTAGAAATTCACAAATGGCATTCATTTAATCAATTTTTTTTTGGAGAACCTGATTCACATTATATGAAAATGGTATAAAACTATGATCATTATTTTTTTTTGTACAACAAATTATTACCTTAAATGATTTTGACTTAGTGGATGTGTGATATTGTGATGGAGAATGTTTTTTTATTTAGAAATATATTATAATATTTTTTTTAAGATTTTGTTTTATTTATAAAATCAATATATTAAAATTATAAAAAAAACACAAAAAAACATCAATTTAATATTTTTAAAACATAATACCAACCATGCACGATGTTTTTTTTTGTTTTAGGCTGTGTTTGTTTTCCACTAGCTTTTGCATTAACGGTGAAACAAACGCAGCAACATGTTTGATAATAAAGGAAATTGTGTTTTATGTTGCGGGATCCACTAAAAAATTGAGTTTGAAACACAGTTATTGTGCAGTATTTTTTACATATTTTTTTAACCGAGTTTCGTAAAATTTCCTTAAACCCTGTTTGTTTTTATGTTTCAAAAGCGCTTTTAAAAAAATTTAAAATTTTTTTATTTTTTTATTTGCTTCAAATTAATATTTTTCTAGTGTTTTCATATCATTTTCATGTGCTGATATCAAAAATAATTTTTTAAAAATAAAAAAATTATTTTGATGCATTTTTAAGTAAAAAACACTTTAAAAAGCAACCGCAATCACACTTCCAAACACAATTACCAAATATTTTATACATGTTTTTTTGCTACACATAAAATTCAACTATAATTTTTATCAAATATATATCTAAATTTAACTAACTTTTTTTTTTAAAATTTATTTTCTTCAAATTATAAGCTACCTAAACAATAAAGCTCTTAGTAATGTTGGATTCTAATGAAGAGGATGAAGCTTGAACTTTGACCAGCTTAGCTCCAACCCAATTTAGGCCCGGCTAATGTGATGGATAAGCTTGGGCTTTGGCTCATGATTTATAGAATCAATTTTTATTTTTTTTTATTTTGAAGAAGAAAAGAAAAGGAAAATAGAACTAAATAAATGGTCTTCTATCTCCTAGCTGGATTTAGACAAGGAGTAGGTCTAGGGCTTTTTCATCTGAAACCAGCAAGATTCTCAATCTCAAGCCGCCCCCTTTTATTTTCTCTGTTAACTAAAAAAGACAAGACCTTTCCATTTCTTCACATCAGCAGCAACAATGGAAGAGAATGACCAAACCCCTCCATCTGAAGAGATGCAATCCCTCACTGTCACCCCTTCAGCTTCATCCTCATCAAATCCCACTACACCGCAGTAATTATTTTCTCTCTATATCTTTTCTTCTGATGAAAATTTTAATTGGTTTGTGTAAAGTTCTGATCTTTTTTGGATTTTGTTGATGGGTTTTGATTTCCAGGTTGTTAAGTTTAGAGGAAAGGTTTCAACTTGTGAGAAGCGTTGGTGAAGAATGTATCCAAGAAGATGAACTACGTAATCTTCTCGAGAAAAAACCACTACCCATTTGCTATGATGGTTTTGAACCTTCTGGGAGAATGCACATTGCTCAGGTATATTCTTTCTTGTTGTTTCAGTCCAGTTTTTATTTTGTTCCTCGTGTATTTTGTTGTTAGTGATGAAAATTTAGTCTACTTGGTTAGTCTTTATTGATGATTCTGAAGCTTTAAGGTTACATCTTTTTGGAAGAGTTATCAAATTTAGATGTGATTAATAACCTGTGAAGTAGTATTGATTTCAATTTTTAGTTTTACTTTGTAAGCCTGGAGGCATTTGCTATTAATTGTGCCTCGGTACCTTAACTTGGCATAGATTTTTTCGTTAAGGTTTGATATCGTAGTTGGGCAGCTTATGTTTAGAGCTTTTGTTAAGTCTGGTTTTATTATTTATACTTTTGCTGTTGTTGAACAGGGAGTCATGAAGACAATAAATGTCAACAAACTGACTAAAGCTGGTTGCAAAATGAAAATTTGGATTGCTGATTGGTTTGCACAGCTTAATAACAAAATGGGAGGAGACTTGAAGAAAATTAAAACTGTGGGGGAATATCTTATCGAGATATGGAAGGCAGTTGGGATGGATATTGATGGAGATAAGGTTGAATTCCTGTGGTCTTCGGATGAAATTAACTCCAGAGCTCATGAGTACTGGCCTCTAGTTATGGATATAGCCCGCAGGAACAAGCTTCCTAGGATAATGAGGTAATGTGTTAGAGCTTGAAAACTGGATGCTTGCATATTATGTGATTCTATAGGCAACTAATAAAAGATTGCATTTTGGTCCTTAGATGTGTTCAAATCATGGGACGTAGTGAGCAGGATGAGTTAACAGCAGCCCAGATTTTCTATCCATGCATGCAATGTGCAGACATATTTTTCCTCAAGGTGCTTATACTTGTAGTTGTAAATCTGAATTTGAATTTTTGAACAAATTCATCAGATCTGTGCATGTGTGCTGACATTTTTTTCTTCAGGTACTTGTGCTTATAGTTGTAATTTTTCAACCAACTTCTTCTGTTCTTTATGTACAAAATTCTCCAAAAACCACTTTCAAATGACATTTATGCATGTAAAACAAATAAAATATACTCTCATGAATGTTTTTCTATTAAGCATCATGCTTATATAATTCTGTGGCAGCATCCAACACTATAAAAAACTCACTAGAAATGTGACTAGAAGGATGATTTATTATGAATACTGTTTTTAGGTTACCTTTCTCTTTGAATTACTGCATCACATTCTTTAGCTGTTATCTACAATGGTTTTGTACCAACAGGCTGACATTTGTCAATTGGGCATGGATCAACGGAAAGTAAATGTCCTTGCAAGAGAATACTGTGATGATATCAAGAGGAAAAATAAGCCTATCATTTTATCTCATCGTATGCTCCTGATTCCTTTATTCAAAAATTGTATGATGCTATTGTTTAGTTTCTTAAATGAAGTACTTTTCGACCCTGCTTTTCATGAATGCAGACATGCTACCTGGTTTACAGCAAGGGCAAGAAAAGATGTCTAAAAGTGATCCATCTTCTTCCATCTTCATGGAGGATGAAGAGGTGTGTTGTGGTTTTATACATGGAGAATTTTAAAAAGGTTGCTATGTTGGGGAATTTACATGCCTGAAAATATATAGATACCCAGCATGCTGCAGCAGTGCATATTTAACTTTACTTTCAATGCCTTGGTTTTTTATTCTTTTTATCATCTGTTTCATAGGTAGAGGTAAAAACTAAGATAAAGAAGGCATACTGCCCCCCACAAATTGTTGAAGGAAATCCTTGTCTGGAATACATTAAACACATTGTTTTCCCGTGGTTCAATAAGTTCAAGGTGGAACGGAATCCAGAAAATGGTGGAGAGAAGTAAGTTCTATTATCTTCTTATTGCTTCTTTCCTGCTTGTTTTTGTTTTCTTGAATTTGTTGTCTGTGCTCTTCTGTTTTTTGAGTGTTGGGAACTTCATTATTGTTGCTTCATTCTTTCTTAACAGTTCACTCTTTTATTTCAATGAATATGACAATAATTTTCCATCATCGGTTAATCTTATCAATGAAGGATCTACGAAAGCTTTGAAGAACTTGTCTCTGACTATGAAAGTGGCGGATTACATCCGGGTGACCTGAAACCAGCTCTTGCAAAAGCATTAAATATGATACTTCAGGTAAGCTCTCTTTGCGGGAACTTGCATGGGAAAAAAAGTGGATTCACATGGAAGACAACTCTTTTATATATTGTTCTTGACCAGAACTTTCAAGTCAGATTTATGTCTTGTCTTCCTCTCTATCATGTCATTTGGGACTCTTAGTATTATTTTCCTCAAACTAGAGGAGACAATCTGAAACATAACCAGTTAGTTGATGCTGTATTATTACTAGAAATTACTCTATCCTAACTAGTCAGCAAGCTAATTCAATACCGCCACATTTATTTGCAGCCTGTACGTGATCATTTTAGCAAAGATCCCAAGGCAAAGGATCTGTTGAAACGAGTCAAGGTTTGTGTACTTGTTCTTCATTGTTATTTTTCAGCAAAACAGTCACAACCCAGTGAAGGGAAAAAAAGAAGGAAGAAAGTAAATTGTGCATGCCACGTGGTCGTTTTTTCCCTATGTGAAACTCTGATGTTTTTTTGGTGTTCCAATATGCTGCAGGGTTATAGGGTAACAAGGTGACGAGGAAGAGAATGTGATTCCCTATCAATGCCGAACTTGGAATTATACTTCCAATACATCTAAATATTGCTAAATGCTTATTTGATAAAGAATCTTGTTAATGTTTTGGGGTTATTTTTTAGATTTTGAAAGTTGTAACCAATCACTACCTAGTGCCAACATTGTATTTGTATTCATCAGAAAACCTTGTTTCTGTGGTGTGCAAGCCATCGCCCAATCTCGACAATAAATAGCTTTGCTTTTTGACTCATGTTTCTCCCTTTTATTTACACGAGAATAATAGTTATTTTTTATTTGGAAATATATTAAAATAATATATAATTTTTTTAAAAAAAAATTCATGAAATGTGCAAAAAAAAGGTTTGAAATGAGCAATCGAGACGCACTGGGTAGGTTTGGGAGTTTTATAAAAACCAATAGTAGTAAACTAAATTTCTTCATGTAATCCCTTACTGACCCATTTAGCTGTAACTTTTTCAAGTCTTTCCTTGCAATCCAGGACGTGTTGTTGGACAGAAATGAGTAAAATGGGTTTTCAGTAGGGTTTATCTTTATTTTTCTTTTTAAAAAAATCAAAACAATATTGTATTTAGAAAAAGTATTGTTTTGAAAAAAATAAACAGGTTAAGTATTGGGTTTTGATCATATTAATGGGTGAACTAACTTGGATTTTTGACTGCCCGTAAATTTTTCTTTCTATTTGTTCTTCCTGTTACAGATACTAGATTGGTTGAGTTTCAAGTCTACTCACCGCACTGATCAAGAACTATGATGGTCGGTTGAGTTCCAAGTTCCAACTCAGACTCGCCGCGCAGTATGATCAAAGCATATCTCAAATTCTTCAGTTGTTATGTCTCGCAAAAACTAATTGAAATACTTGTCAAACTAATCCAAAACCACAAACCCTTCCATTTGAATCGTTTATATGCATTAGCCATCAATTTTCTACTCTCACCAATCAAGACAGAGAAAAAAGAAGCATTTAAAAAGGGGAATTTGGATAATTACAAAGGGATTTGTCAACTCTGATCAAAGGACTAAATTAAAACCTATAGAAAAATAGGGACTAAATCATAATTCACTAAACTATGGAGGACATAAACGTGATTCAACTTCACAACAAGAAGCGAAGCACTAAATATTTCCCAGAACCGGAGAACTTTTCTCCTTCTATCCGATCATTTTCCTGTCGTTAATCACCGGTGGAAATCGCCAAGGTTTAGCTTAGAAAAGTCTCTCCCTCCCTCCCTTTTCTACCTGGGTTTCTACGATCGTAAACCTCAAGCATCACTTGAGGTAGAGAAAGCTCCAAAAATTATGAATTTGTGCTTCGCTTAAAGTTTCTTAGTTAACCTGTTTGAAAAAATGCCCCAATGAAACTATTGTTAATAATGTTTGTTAAGAATTGGTACTTTTAACCTAAAACACAAACGCACAAAAGGGTTCTAAAAAATCTTGTTATGTTTTAAGCACTTATCTTTGGATGTTCTTAGGAGGAGAGGAAATGTCAAAGTCTTGCAAGGGGCTTGCACTGGAACTGGTCAAGTGTCTCAGTGAATCCGATTGCATTAAGGTTCTGCATTCTTTACCAAAATGATGTTTTTATTTTTAAATGTCTCTCATTGGTGAAATTCAGTCTTGTTGAGATTTATGTTTGTGCTTTATACATGTAGATGGAGGATCGACCATATAAAGAATGTGCAGGAGAGAAGAGCCCTTCCATACCAAGTGAGTGTGTGGGACTTAGAGAAACTTATTTCAATTGCAAGAGAGGCCAGGCATGTTCTTGTTTTTGTCTTCTCTTTAATTCCATTTGAATTCTTTCTGTTTTCTTGTTTGTGGGCTTTTCAATTATTCCTTACTTTTTTCGAGATGATTTTTAAGTTTTCTTTGTGCTCTGATTGCAATGAGTTTTAATTTGATTCTGAGCAATGTTGCATTGAGTTATGGGTTCTGTTTTCACATATTCCTTAACTCAAAAGTTCTAGCATTACAGTACAATTAAAGTATCAGTAGAAGATTTTGTTGATTAGAGTATAGAAGATCTGAGTAAAGTAAACAGCAGGTGTTGAGTTCAAATGGTGATGGTTTATTTTGGTTAATTGGGAAGATAATTGATTGTATATAACTATATCATACGAGAGTTTATATGAATTTTCGATAACACTTCTCTTGTTTGTTCATCAACCAAGTGAAGTAAAATTATACACATTATGAATTATTACTAATTTCCATCCTTGGTTTATAGTGAGAGATTGCTAGACAAGATTGTAAAAACCAATTAGTTCTCATTAATTTCTTCATTTGCCAGTTGGTGGGTTAAATCTGAAAGTTACATTCTTTTTCCGTCTTTATTAAGTGTTAAAGGGCAATTTCAACTTCTAACTTGAATTGAGTTTCCAACTGCAATTCTAACTTCTATGTCAATATGTACATGACCATGCCTCAACACTTGTGCATTCATTTATGTGCCTATATGCTGTGTGTGGATTATTGTATTACCAAATGATTTAATGAAGAAGAATAAAGCTTCTGTGATTATTATCAATTACTAATTCTAAGATATATTTTTTAGATGGATAAAAGCATTAAGAAGAATATCCCATAAAATTATCATGAATGGAAATTTTTTTGTATCCGTTAAATGTAGACAAACATTCCCCTTTATTGACATGTCATATCTCATGTTTTTTTCAGGTGGACATGAGAGCTAGAATTCGAGGAAACAAAGGTTATTAAGTGCATGGGACTGCTTGAATGACCCTTCCTGCAGGATGGAACCTGGATATAGAAGATGATTGCCTTCTTAGCTTTACCTTTCCCATAGCAGTAGAATCACACCCTACCTTGTACTCAAGGGATTTTGTTGCTTAGGTGATTGCTGAATAATGATCATGTAGATCCCTTTTCTTTTTGTTTTTGGGTTTGCTTTTCCAAGTTCTTACTGACTACTGAGACATGTATGATGAGAATATCATATTTTTTTTTTTTTTTTGAGAAAGATTGATTAGAACGACACGTTAGTTGCTTGGATTGTGCCCTGTTTATGTCATTTTGAACTATGCTCATGCTCTTCTAAAATACTAGAAATGAGCAAGTTTGATGACCGATTTTGATCTGCGTTATAAAGAATTTAGCTTAGTGGAATCCTTTGTCAGAACCCATTTTATGTTACCAATCCAATCATTTCACAGCATTTTGGCCTGATATTCCAGTGATTTAGGATGACATTAGCCATGGCCCATGCTAGAGTTGACAGCACATAATAAGCATTGGATTCTACTATAGTTAGATTCCAAACCAGCTAAAGTTGGATAAGTAGTCAATACTACGTAAAGTCATGCTTGCTGCCAATATCCATTAAGGTAAAATCCCAAAGAATTTCAATAATTTAAGGAACTATAGAGTGCTATCTTCCATTTTCAATTACATCCATATATTTATTTCACACTTGGCAACACATAAATGGTGCAGATTTCAGCTCCTCTAACTTCAAGAAACCCCCAAAGGAAGGGCGTCCAAGTGAAGATATCTTGCAAGAAATTCTAAACTACCAGTTGCTTGGTTAACACAGATAAGAAAAAAGTACTCTTAAATTATCTTTTTGTTTGCTTTTCTGGGTAAGAAAGAGTTCTTTGATGGAGACTCAGATAGCTATGTTAACCAAGAATGTCTCTATTGTTAGACTGTCCCCATGGCCCCCAGTAGAGGATAAAAAGAAAGTACCACGTACCTTTATTCTTTTTTTCTTGAACTGAATATAAAGTTCATTTATCCATGAATAAAAAGAAATAATACAGTACAAGTAAAAAAAATAAAAAATAAAATAAAAACAAACAAATGAAGATCAGATGAGGAATGGACGTTAGAGATAAATTGCAAGAAAAAAACACAGAGAGAAAGATAAAGAGATAGGATTTAAATTATATGCCCATTTTCCTTCTCATGGCTGATATTACAAAACTTCTAAACTCCTCCTTCCTTCTCAAATCCTCTCTGTCTTTCTTGGAATTAGCGATGTTCTTTAATTTGGGCTCTTGTTTTTCTTTGGTTTCTCGTCTATAGTTGTTGCTGGGAAGACATTTTTTTTTGTTCTTGAAAGAACGAGAGATATAGAAGGATCGAAATGGCTGTGTCCATGGCTTTTGCCAATCTTGCATTTCAGTTTAATAATGTCAAAGTTGGTGAAAATCCCTTGTGTTTTGGCTTGGCTCCTACACAACTTCCTTATTTATGCAAGGAAAGAAGAAGGTATGCCTACTTTCAGACATTGTTTCCTCTTTTTAAGTTTTCTTGTAATAAAGTTTTGGGTAATATATATATATATATATATATATATATATATATATATATTACTTGTTTATAGTCTGTGACTCTGAATTTGACTGCTTCAGCTTGAACGCTCAAGTTTCAATCTTTTGTGAACAAAGATCTTAGGTTATCTCTATGGTTCTGTTGGATTTGATTAAGAACTTGAGTGTTGAAAACAGCAACAACCCATTTAAATGTGACTGATTTCCCTCATTTTTGTTGGATAATTTTCTCTCCATGTCAAGCTCTTTAATTTTTCTAGTGGTTTAAGGAATGGCCAGAGCCATCTCCTGAATCCCCTGTTACTAATAACAATGGCAGCTAGATTTGCCCTTTTCATGTTTCTAACAAAACCTCCACACTTGAAAATTACTACTCATTACACAATTTCACTTCTTGTATCAATCTCCTAATGGCTCATTAACTTGGATTAGTTGCTAAACCTTTTGCTATCAATAGAATGGTAAAAGGAATAGCTGAATAAGAACTCATCAGCTACAAAGATAGCTGCTAAACGTTGTCATGATTTTGTATAAAAATACATCTTTACTTCATCATCCTTTGTTGTCACGGTACTTTCTCCTAATTATATACATGATTGTTGCCAGATTGCCATCTTCCAGGACAATAATCATTCCAGGAGCTTCATCGGCTCCAACCATTGAGGTGTGGAGCAGTTCTTGCTGTTTTATGGGATTTTAGAGCATAAGAACTAGTGAATTACTTTGTTTCCTGAATTGATGAAATGGTGTTTTAAACAGGATGGAAGTCAAAATGACACTGATGCAATTCCAACTCCCAAAGTTATAATTGACCAAGACGCCGATCCAGATGCAACCGTGGTGGAGGTAACCTTCGGAGATCGCCTTGGTGCTCTTCTGGATACGGTATGGAGTCATATACTTGCTGAGATAGTCATGAGATTTGTCTTTCTTTTGCTGTTGACATATTTGTTTAGGATCTTCAGATTTTTCTGATTATGAAACTTTTAGTTCTGAATTACTCATCATTGCCTTCTGGTTAGCATACACAGACTATTGTGAGCAAATTATGATTAAATGCCTTACAGATGAACGCGCTTAAAAACCTAGGGCTGAATGTTGTTAAGGCTAATGTCTTTTTGGATTCTTCTGGGAAGCACAACACATTTTCCATCACTAAAGCGTAAGTTACATCCTATATGTTATGTTCACTTGCTTACAAAAGAAGAATTTTTTTTTTTATCAATATGTTCTCTTTTATATGCTTAACTTGATATTTGTCAGGATCAAATCCATGGATCGTGCAAACGAGTTTCTGACTTTGTATTGTTTTTGTTCAATGAGCCATATGATTCTGTTATTGCAATAGCTTTTTAACAGCAAATCTGACTGCCCCTTGCTATGAGCTTTTCTTCAGTAGTACTGGTCGAAAAGTTGATGACCCAGAACTGCTTGAGGCCATTCGTTTGACAATCATAAACAATTTGCTTCAGTATCACCCGGTAATCATTTTTTGATGTCCATTTCTTCTCTTTAAGTATCTTTAAAGAATTACTCTTGTGAGATGCGCATCTCCTTATATGCTTAACTTAATGACTGTCAAACAGGAATCAAGTTCTCAGTTAGCAATGGGGATTGCCTTTGGAGTAGAGCCACCGAAACAGGTTTCACTTTGTTCATTCCATCTTAATATGTTCTTAACTTCTGAAGTTGTTGGCTTTAATCTATAGTAAAATATTGTCCGGCAAACTCCAAGAGTTGGGGAAAGGGTGTCATAGCTTCGTGGCACAGATGCTATTTGTAATTGTATTTACCCTTGTCCTCAACTTTCTGTTTCCTCATGAAGAAACTGATGCCATTAGGGATGAACATTAAACGATTCGTCTATGAGTTATTTAGAGAAGATTTAAGCCCTAAACTATAAATCATAGCTCAAAATTTCTGTTATTCTGCAATTCCTCAGGTTGATGTGGATATAGCAACGCGTGTAAAAGTCAAAGAAGATAGTCCTGACCGAAGGTAACTTCTGCTTTGATTTCTTATTGAGATATGACGGGGCTTTTTCCATCCTGAAAACCCCTATTACTGCAACAATAACTATGTAAATACACATTTTTCTCACAACTATGCTCCTGAAAATCCTTTCAAGTTTTTATTATGGATTGCTTTGTACAAGTTGAAAAACACTTGTCTCCTTAAAGAACAATACTTTCTGTTTTTAGTGTTCAGCATGTGAAACAGCAATTGCTAAAGGGTCGACTGTATTTCTGTGGCAGCTTGCTTTTTGTGGAGGCAGCTGATCGCCCAGGATTGTTGGTGGATCTTGTAAAGGCTATCACTGACATTAATATTGCTGTTGAATCAGGAGAATTTGACACTGAGGTGATTATTTATCTGCATACATCTGCACCTCTGGATTTCCTTTCCTTTCCTCTGTATCTTTCTCGTATTTCGCAACACAAATAAGCCTTGGCATTACAACCACACTGATATTGCTTACTTTGGCATCTAGGGGTTGTTGGCCAAGGCAAAATTTCATGTCAGCTACAAGGGTAAAGCCATCAGCAAGCCTCTTCAACTGGTAAGAAATATGGAAGCTTAAAACCTACCAACTAGTCTGTCGTTGACGCTACCCTCGTGTTCTCGTTATGAACGTGTTGCTTTATCAACTTTGGCAGGTTCTTGCTAACAGTTTGCGATATTTCTTGAGGCGACCATCGACCGAGGAGGCAAGTTTTTGAGCCATGCTAGAAAATGACCAGATTCATGATCATATACTCGACGAAGATTATAATTTAATCTCCACAGGGGAAATGTAGAAAACAGTTGTCACATTAATCTGCATATAGCTATCACACTGGTCGCACTTAAACTATGGACATTGAATCAGTAGTCTTACCAGTGTCACTGTCTCTTTAAGGAAAAAAATATATGTATGGAATTTTGTTGCGAAGATCACTGGAAGCAGATGGCGGTTCAGTTACAAGAACATATAAAGCAAAGCCTAGCCGCGACGCCATGGATCACCTTTATTGTGAAGAAGTAACTAATACCTTGGATTCCCATGAACAGTTTAGCTGAACTGAATAAACCGAAATGTCTGTACTGAATTAAGTTGGTTTGATTCGGTTTGAACCTATATCCGCTCAACCACTACAGATTAGGGTAAGTTATGCAATCAGCCTGGTTGTCGACTAGCAAGGTCATAGAGCAATGTAGGGAAGGCATTGCTTTTCTTTTGCAAGTCTAAGCGGCTGTTTTGAAGTGTTTTAATTGTTGTTTTTTAAATTGTTTTTTGTTTGGAAATATATTAAAATAATATTTTTTATTTTTGAAAAATAATTTTTAACACTAACATATTAAAATAATTTAAAAGTAAAAAAAATATATTAATTTAAAGTAAAAAAAATAAAAAAATTTTAATTTTTTTTTAAAAGTGTTTTTAAAACGTAAAAACAAATAGGATATCTAATAATAAAATCATGGTGGTTATGTATATAGTTATCAAACCCAGCTATACTTAGTAAGGCAACTAGAACCTGCTAGACTGAGTTTGTTTTTGAATTATTCCGGGAGTTAACTTGATCAAACTTGGACCAATCCAACCTTAGAGCTATTTTCTTTTAATTTCTGTTCAAAAAATTATCTTTTCAGTTTTTAATTTTAAAAAAAAATTATCAGTTTTTTTTTTAAAAAAATTATTCAAAACAATATTGTTTCATTAAAAAGTACAGTAAACCTGGGTCAATTTATAAACTTGCGGATCGACTCACCCTAACTTACAACCCTATCCTTGGACCGGTCACGACCCAAATGTTCTGGAAAATATGGTTATGTGAACTTATCCTTGTTGCAACGATATTTGTGTCCGAACCAAGTGGGGTTCAGATTGTCACGACCTGTCAATGGGTTTGGTCAGAAGAGCAGGGAAGGTGGTAATCTTTGTTGGTGCGGGCCAGGATAGATGATGAAAGACCAAGCAGCCAAATGTGGATAAAAATGGTCCCCAAAAGCTACCAATCTTTCAGGCATGGGTAAAGCTTGCATGATGGCTTCATTGGACATGATAGTGTTCTGATTTGGAATAATTTTGTGAGATTTTCTTTTATTTCACATTCAATCCAATTATATGATTGGTCTACTCGTAGTGTTTTTTTTCCAGTAAAAAATAAACTATTGATTATGAAATTGTACGCTATGGATACAAGGCCAACTGATCATGAATGATTGCTTGAGGAACAGCCATCTCTTTCGATATCTAGAGGCTTAGCAGTTGAAACAGACAATGACGTATGTGAAATGGTCCCAAACAAAATCTCCATAGAAATGAGAGATATGGATAACACCCCCCCATACCTTCTTGCTTTGAATTATAATGTTCCAATGCCTTATATATGATGCATGAACCATCCACATTGTTTGGAGCTTGGCGCAAAGACAGAGAGATGTCTTCTGGGACATTTGCTAGAGGTGCACACACCATGAATTCCATGTTTTTCAAGTAAGGCTTCCAGCTTTCTTTCTTTCCTTTTTTTTCTTTTCTTCAAAGCTTGTAATGTATATTGAACCGGCCGGTTTGATAGCTTGAGTCGATCATAAATCAGATCCATGTAATAATCTTCTTGAAAAAATAAGTGTTTGTATATAGCTATAACTTATGGCTAGATCATTAATGTTTTGGTCTGTTTCTTATTGATCATGATCACTATTTCTCTGTGAAAACATATATAGGCCAATGATTCGAAAAACCTACCACAAGAAAAGTTCTGCTGACACAATACGTGAGACAATGAAGGTGGATGCCGAGGAAGTGAGGAACAATAAGAGCCACATGGGAGAGACTGATAGCAATGGCTGGGTTCCACATGAGAGGACTGGAATTTATTATCCAAAGGGCCAAGAGAAGGTGATGGAAGGCATTCCTCCAGCAGCCGGAAAGGATGTTGATGTGGTCAACTGGTTTTCACACCATGGGGAATATTGAGCATATTTTAATTGTTCTAATATTTAAAGCTTATATATGAAACCCGATTCTTGTATTCGGATTAAAATCCAAATGTAATTGAATCTGTGCTTACATTCTAAGAAAATCACAGAGAATGTGTGCTTAGCATTATGAAAAAATTGAGAGAAGTGCTTTAACCATTCTATATTTATAATTATTATTTTAACATTTACAAAATGACGTATCCCACAGTCATAATGAGACAGACAAAGAAATTCGTCTTTGGGATCATTTTAGAGAGAATTCTGCACTGGGAGACACGTTCTTATTGTTCCCATCTTTTCTATTTCAAAATAGGATCTAAACGCTACCAAAGCTATTCACAACTTTAGCAAACACAGCCCGGCATGGTATATAGCTTCAATATATAACTCATTTCAATACTTGTATAACAAATTTGTACCATCAAGTGCTTGTTAAGAAAAAAAAAAAAACCTGCAGAAGCGTAGAGAGGCATTGTTGAAGAGGAATAATTACTGTGAGAGTTATTGCTCAGGATGCAAGGATGATTTCCATTTCGTGATATTGTTTCAATATGGATTATTGTGCTTTCTACTGGTAAGTGCTCATCTCAAATCATTTTGATCCTAAAAGAAACCTGAGTTTTGACATACAGCAGCTTGTCAAGGTGAAAAATGGGGACATTCTCAAATGCCTAATGTAAATTAAAGTAAATCAATTATCATATGCTCTTTGTTTGTATGGATGCTTTTGTACCTATAGAGAGAGATGCATTTGCATGTTTTGGTTTGTAGCTGAAATATTAAGTGGCATTTCGACTTCACTACAGGTGCTAATTGGCCTGCCTTTGCTTCAGTTTTTTTGGCATCTCGCATCATTCGTACAACGTTATATGAGATTAACTGTGATGTCTTTTTTTCTCGTAGCACTTCCAATATCAACTGTATTTCCATTCTTTTATTTCACGGGGAGTGTTTGTACATGTTGTGCAATCCATCTGTTTAATGCTAACTGGGGTTTCATGATTCTTTCTTTCCAAATGGCCCTGAAATGAACAGGGCATTTATGAATTGTACCTGTCTATCTGTATATTACAGATTTTGGTATTGCAGAGCTAGAGAAAGATATTGGCTACTATACTGGATATGTCAGTGAGCTTGTTTTCCTTGTTTTAGACTTGCGTTGGAGAGCATTATGTATGATTACTGATGAAATGTTCTTCGCAAAAACGTTCTATACATGTGTAAAGGGTCCTCGTTTATGCTTGGGAGAGCTCTAACATCTGTTTTCTGGGGAATAGTTGCTGATCGCCATGGTCGAAAACTACGCTGTTAGTGACGTCTACATTTCAAGTCATGTTGTTGCCATTATCTTAGGATTTTCTATTTCAAAAATCTCATTTTTTCTTCTCCTCATGGTCCCAGGGTCATTTTCAAAACACTCTCCGGCCTTAGTGTAAACTATACAGAGCACGGTTTCCATATCACTCAAACGCCATTATCATATGCAAGCATGTACATGGGCTACCCATTGAAACCTTCTGGGCCTCCATTTCCATTATAGATCATAATTAAAAAGGGCTCAAGAATGTGCTATAAACTACACAGAGCTTGGCTGCGTTGATGTTTCTATTCTCTGTTAGTGCTAAATATTCAAGCATACATATGATAAACATTAATAATGATTTACTGCGCGGATTTTCATTTCATGAAGAGTAAGTACACGAATAGAGATTAAATCAATGACCCGAAATTTATTAGAAATTACCACCGTTGCCATTGGTAGCATTACTCTATAGATTATGATAAAATGTCCTCCATGAAAACAGATAGTGCGGGATGCTGTCACCGCTTCGGCTCCATCAAGGCAAGTCTGAAGCGTTTGGGAACGCGGCACTTTACTTTAAATTTCAAAAAATATATATTTTTTTTTTATTAAAAATTATTTTTTTTTTATGTTTTTAAATTGTTTTGTTGTA
>Ga0307517_10006953_pt1 | contig 16627 bp, 17 predicted proteins | sample 23_EM_MG_FD_194515 | JGI IMG/M metagenome (GOLD analysis project Ga0307517, IMG submission 194515) | Populus trichocarpa ectomycorrhiza microbial communities from riparian zone in the Pacific Northwest, United States - 23_EM | ecosystem: Host-associated > Plants > Roots > Unclassified | place... | reverse complement strand
ATCTTAGCAACACATTCTAAATGTTCCATAAATGTATCTGTTGGTTACAGTGCAGTAAAATTGACCCAGACCTTGAAATGTTCCTAAGATGTTCCCACTCGTTTCTGGGTACCCTTGCCCCCAGTGTTTCCACCTCGACCAGGGGCAGTCCTGCTCAAGGTGGAAGTGTATCTTCGGCCATCAACCCAACTCGCGCATTTGTCCCCAACCATATTGTCTTCGTCATATTCCCAAGCCTTAGCGAACGCGACAACGCTGAAGGTGAACGTCGGTAGTGTGATCGCGAATGGCGGACGTCGCTTCTCCGATTGGGGGGTTGTACAGGATTCGTCCGTTGGAACAGCTATAGTCGTAGTGGGGGGATGGGACCGTAAGTCGTTGAGCCGAATTTGTGTGGGGTCATGCATCGGATTCATAAATGACAAGACGAACGGGTAGATTCGTCCTCCGACCACGATGGGATTATTCAACGCAGAATTATTATCTTCTCCCCGGTCTAATGGAACATTTTGCCGCGCATCCCGTAGTAGTGAGGTCGTCGAGGAATAGAAAGGAGAGATCCATGAGTTGAAGGTAACTCGTGGCGTTGATACCGATTTTGGACCGCATGGATTGGGGTTTCGGCTCGGATGGGGCGACACGTAAGGCATCGTTTAGATTTCTTCGAGTGAAGGGGTATCTGTAGGGGTTTCAGATTACGGCGGAAAGAAGATCAGCGAGTGTATGCGCGACGAACCGTCAGTCGAGCTGACCTGGCGAGTACCGACTCGGAGGATTTCCAGCTATTGATCCATCCCTGTTCCAGTGCAACGATCTCCGCCAGACTCTCGATTCTGAGAAGATTATCCGCGTTAACGCTGTCACTCCCGTCAGCAAAATGGCCGTTCGACTCCGGGACTCCGGAATCTCATCGCGATTTGACTTGTCACGTCTAACGCGGCTATGAGAGAGGGGATTGCTGACGCTGGGAACATCCCGAGAGAGAACACTGCTGAAGCGGCTGCGGTTATCGGATTAGCGTGGGTGTGTTGGGCGGTACGTGGGTGGTGTGGAGCTGAGGACGAAACGGACGAGGGACGTGCGAAGAATTCAAAGTGTGCTTTGAGACGTTCGAATTCCAGGCTGTCCGGAGCGGAATCTTCGTATTTTGGAGTCGGTCTGAAGGGGTTTGCGTTTCGTTCGGTGGGAAGTCCTTCGATCGCTCACGTCACTGGCGAACATCGTCCGGTTATCTGGCTTGGATACGACGCGAAAGCAGAAACCTCGAGTCTCGAATAAACAACAACTTCGGTCTGACCGCAGTCTCGGGACATTTCGCACGAAGGAAACTACAGGTTTACGCGTACGGTCGAAGGCACAGTGGCTGACAGGTTCAGGAACGGGAACACTGGCAGTGTCGAACCCGTAGAGAACTGGCTACTGAGGCAAAACAATACCGCCGCTTGACAGATTATATGGGCAGCAGGCTCGTGTTTTCCTGCAGGGCTCGTGACAACCTCAAGATATGCCACAGAAGGTACGGTCCACAACAGAGATCGTACGGAAACTACGTAGACTCTAGCGAGGTTACGGGCAGATCCACATTCCCTTCACGGTCGGGTCAGGTTTCCGTAGAACCGCGACGGAGGCGTGCCTGCTACACACTTTGTGTTCACCTGGGTGAACGAGGATGGCATGTCGATCATTGGCTGGCGTGTTTCTGATGGCTGTGAGCGGTTCGTACGGCAAATGTTTGTGTTGGGTCACGTCGCTCCGAGATCATCGGCATCGCGCCCATAACCAGCGGATGAGGCCATCCCAGGACCACTCGGGACCATCTCTCCGTCCTCGTTCAGCCTTCTAAACCCAGGCGAAACTGTCATACAACTGACGGAGGGACTTTCCCAAGGGGCGAAGAAACTTCCTATGACACCCGCGAGGCCAATCCTACGCCATCTCCGTTCGAGTCGACTTCCCCCTTGTCATGGACTGTGGCGACGTCATTCGAGGCCTCCAAGCATTCGATCCTTGGAGACGCGTTCTCGAGAGGGCAAACTAGATCGACGACGGCCCCATTCGCTCTTCCCTGATTCTCCTCCGCCTCCAACCCCAAGGATACTGCCTTACACTCGACAGCACCCCGTGCCCTCTTGACCCTTTCCTATATCTCAACCCCGCCCTTACCACCCGATTCTGGTCTTAGCTATTTACGTGTACTTGACAGCATGCGATTTTTACCCACGGCTCTGTGTTCGTCCTAACGGGTGTTTTCCTCAGGCGAAACTTTCAAATGTATCTCAGCTTGCAAGGAACATGTATATATATGCAGGTAGGAGGACAACGATTAGTCACGGAGACCGATCTTGAATCGCTTCGTGCGGATCTCGTACCGTCCAGATAAGCGCGATCACCAGCATTCTTGAGGAACTGGTCGAGAGAACGTACCCACTGTCTCCAGGCGGCAACAGCTTGAGTGGGCAGGCGTTGTCTGTCGATGATGTGTCAGAGAGTTCCGTGGGACAGCGACTAACGAGTTCTCAATCTAACATTGTTCAACCGGGTTCTATCTCGTCTACAGAATGGCAGTCAAAGCGAGCGGCTTGGAAATTATGGTTTTGCTAAATCAAGGGAAGCTAACAACCCAGCATACATGCCAACAACAAGCAGTGGGACACGAATGTGAACGAATATGAAATGATGTGTATGAGTAGACATCCACAAGGGCGACAGAGATGACAGCTGAACTGGAGGATATCGCGGCAGACGGAACGAGAGATTGAGGTGTCGGTGACCTGCGGGAGGGCATATCTGAAAGCACTCGGTACAATTGTGAAAGTTACCGTTCGGGTTCCCTGGCTTAGAAAGAAAGGTTAGCACGTACAGGAAGTAGCACCGTCGCTGAAGCGTACCGTTGTCCATTTCCTCGTTGATCCACCGGAGGAGCTTTCTACGGTTCTCCACGTCCTCTGCAGCCACGGGCTCCTCATTAACTTCGGCGTCGCGCAGAGCCCCAGACCTGACCTCGTCGATCCAAAGCCGAGCCTACAGCACCATCGCATGACCCAGGTGGTACGTGTCATTTGGCTCGTTCGATGTGACCGTGCGCATCGCTGAGCTTCAAGTTGTCTTCATCGAAATATGGGCGAGGGAGCGATGGACACGAGCCAGCGGATCATCCCAGCAGAAGGAGGATAGCACAGTTCCGAGTGCCGCCTCGAAATGGCGAATGGCCTTCCCTTGGAACGGTGTGTCCCGCCAAGAACGCGATAACGTCGGCAGACCGGAGATTGGCCGCCTCTCTCGGGGACAAGATCGATCGCGTGGGATCCGGCTTCCGCAGCGTTGGGCTGGTCGTCTTGCCGCAACAGCCAAGGTCATCCGAGCACCGAGCGGAGACAACTAGGGGCCCTTTGGAAAAGGAGAGTCTCGGAGCAGTGCGAGCATCGTGGTGGATTCATCGCTTCGATATGTCAGAAAATTAATGCGGAACTTGTTTGCTCCATCCGAGATGGTGGGAATCAGCCATTCAGTGTTGTTCAACCCATTGATATCTTGAGAGGAGGAGCATTCGGCATCGGACCCGCAGGATCACGCATTGCACCCGCGCTTGAGCGTCAATGCCACGAGGCCAATCATCCACTATCGCACCACCATCTACGCCCATCCATCTAACACCGACATGGACAACATACGAGCTTCACTCTCCAGAACAAAGAAGAAATTCAAGCAGCGACTCATGGGGAGAAAACGCAAGCCGGACGGGACGGGAGCTAACTCCGGCGAGGAGACGCCTGACTCAACGAGCTCGTTTCCTCAGCCAGAGCCTCACGTCGTAGCGGATGAAAGTCACGACAAAGAAGGGGATAGAGCCAATGCAGCTGGAGAGCGAGCTTCTTCAACGGTTCGACTCCCTCAGCAAGATGGGTCGGGATCTGTGCCGGCGCGTGGAAACGATAATCGTCAAGAAGGGGGAGAAACAGATGTCGACGTAGGGGAAGCCAGTCAGAAGGATTCACACCGAAACCCAGTGGGAGGTGGACGCAGCGGAGAACTCGAGGCAATCCATCCATCTCCATCCACCCCTTCGATCTCGCATTGTGCGGAACCTGACAGTACGTAGGCATGGCTGTTCTGGTTGTTTGTATCTGATCGTTCTTTCTAACGATGTAGATACCTCTGCGCCCCCTGACCACGGACCGGAGGTTGTTCGTCCCGACGAGTCCCTCGAACCGAGCGCCGCCGCGGACGAGGAGAAATCGAACTCCAAGCCTACGGCCTCCCCCACAGCCGAACTGCTCCGTGAAGTGAGAGACTCCCTAGGTGGCTACGCTCTGCTCAAATTTGTCGCGAAATCCCTTTGCTCCATTCTCGACAACTGCGAGGTATGACCTCTTTCCCGCACACTCGTTTCACAATGCTTACGCTCATTCTAGGGAACGGAGGTGAACGAAAATGCCATAGAATTATTGGCCCCGAGGGTCAGAATGCTTTCTGAATCGCTCTCCGCACCTACGAGTGACGCCAACGAGGTGGAGAGGACAAACGAGCTGGAAGGGTGAGCCCACATTTTCTCAGATCAAGAGCAAAGTCTGATGCACGGGTATTGGCAGGAGATTGAAAGAGATTGGCCAGGATATGGACCCAATGACGACCCGGAAGGATCTCGCGCTTTTCCTCAAAAAACCCGAGAATGCGCAGAAGCTTAATGGACTGGTGCAAGATATTCGCTATGCCGTGATGGACTATCAGGTTTGTACTCCCGAAGGACTTGCGTTGGTCGTAGCTGACATGCTCAGACTTCAGTGCAACGGAGCATCTACAAAGAGAACTGTCAGAAGATCGTGAGTCTTGCTCCCTTGCAGTCCCGCCTTTTGTAGTAACTTGCAAATAGGGAGACGCGGACCGTGAACTTCTGGAAAAGATGCGTCCCACCGCTGACGCTGGGCACCGTTCCGGGGACAGGCAGGGGTGCCTGAGGGGGACCAGGACGGACGTACTTCTGCAGCTCGAACGCTGGCTGGGGGACAAACAAGACCATCGGGTGTTCTGGCTCAATGGGCTTGCGGGGACCGGAAAATCGACAATTGCCCAGACGTTCGCAGAGATCAGCTTCGCGGCTGGAAAGCTCGGTGCGAGCTTCTTTTGCTCGCGGAGTTTTGAGGGTAGAAGCAACCTTCAAGCAATCTTCCCAACTCTCGCTTTCCAGCTTGCCTATCGGTACTCTCTATTTCGACAGCAGTTGATCCAAGTCCTGAAAGCCAGCCCTAACATTGGACAAGAAACTCTTTGCTCCCAGGTGGAAACCATTATCGTTGACCCACTAAAAACCACCCGGACCCAGACGCTTATCATCATTGATGCTCTGGATGAGTGCAAGGATGAAGAACCTGCCTCAGCTATTCTTTCTGTGCTCTCCCGTTATGCAGACAAGATTCCAAATGTCAAGTTTTTTATCACCGGTCGTCCCGAGCCTCGGATCCGCTCCGGATTTCGTCTCCAGTCACTCAAACCCATCACAGAAGTTCTGAGGCTGCATGATGTCAAGCGTTCCTCAGTGGATGATGATATCAAGCTGTTCTTTGGGACTTGGTTGACTGAGATTGCCAAAGCCCGAAGTGACTGTGACCTCACACAAGATTGGCCAAGCTCATCTGACATCACCACTCTTTGTGAAAAGGCAGCAGGATTCTTCATCTACGCTTCAACTGTTGTCAAGCTTATCTCATCAAGGAACCGCACACCTGCTGAACAGCTGGACCGGATCATCTCTCTCCCACAAAGCACTGCTCATGAAGGAAGGTCTGGGATTGACCTCCTTTACACCCAGGTCCTGGAGCAAGCAGTTGATGACATGGATACAGATACTGAGGAGATCTACTCCCGCTTCAGGACTGTGGTTGGGGCAGTGTTGCTTGTGCTCAACCCTCTTCCAGCAAGGGGACTCTCAGACCTCCTGGGAGTGTCCAGCATCTCAACTACCCTCTCTTCCCTCCATTCCCTCCTCCTTATCCCTCAGAAGACAGAAGACCCCATTCAAGCCTTCCACAAGTCATTTCCTGACTTCCTCACAGATCCAGCCCGGTGCAAAGACAAGAGGTTCCTTGTGGAGCCTACAGTCCATCATGCAGAAATCTTACTATCATGTCTAAACCTGATGAGGAAAAGGTTGAAGAAGAATATCTGCAACCTGCCCAACCATGCTGTTCTCAGTGAGGTCAAAGATCTTTCTGCTCGCTGCAAGGACCATATTGGAGATGCCCTGAAATATGCATGTTGCTTCTGGACAAAGCACCTTCTGATGATCCCTGTCAGCAGCTCCTGTGTCAAAGAGGTGGAGAAGGGAATCAACCAATTGTTCACAACATGTTTGCCATATTGGATTGAGGTCCTTGCACTCACAGGCAATCTTGGAGCTGGAGTGTATGCTGTAAATGATATTGAGCAATGGTGTGCTTTAGTGAGCATTGCACAGAACTGTTTGTTTATATCTGTGTTGACATTTATTTAGACAGGAGTCATGTGCCAGTGGACAACTGATAGCCAGAGACTCATCCTGGAACACTTTGATGTGATCTGTGGCTCACCCTCCTACATCTATTCTTTTGCCCTCCCAATTTCCCCTTCTTCATCCTGGCTCCATCAATACTACAGTGCAGAGTTCTCACAAGAGACCTGGGTAGTTAAGGGGGTCTCAGCTGGATGGGGAACATGTTTCCGCACAGTTCTATTAGATGATGGCTCATGGGTCCTCACATGCTGGAAGGATGCAGTTGCAGTTGGTTTAAAATCTGGTTACATTGTCATTCTCAATGCCAGCACAGGCATCCAGATGGCCATTCTTTCTGGGCACACTGGTGGGGTGCCATCCCTTGTCTTCTCACCAGATGGGACATTGCTTATATCTGGTAGTCATGACAAGACCATCAAGCTCTGGGATATGCAGACTGGTGGGGTTGTCAAGACCTTCCAGGGCCATACAGAAATAGTTATTTCTGTCTCCATCTCAGCAGACTGCACTACAATTGCTTCAGGATCTCATGGTGATATAATCCGATTGTGGAACATCCAGACAGGGGAGTGTCATCACATCACAATGCAACATGATCAGGTGATCCGTGTTTTCTTCTCCCCCTTAGACCCTAAACTCCTCATATCTGAATCTGGTAACAAAATCTGGCAGTGGGACATTGATAGTCAGAAAATTGTATCTAAATCTGATGGTTGTCACATTGCTTTCTCCTTGGATGGTACTCAGTTAGTTGTATGCAATGGATTAGTTCTTGAGGTCCAAAACTCTGATTCCAAAGCAATTGTGGCTAAATTCTCCATGCCCAACCCGTATATTCGCTGTTGCCGTGTTTCTCCTGATAATAGGCTTGTTGCAGTGGCTGCTGCTAAGACTATCTATGTTTGGGACATCACCAGCTCAGACCCTCACCTCCTTGAGACCTTCATTGGCCATAGTGAAGATGTTACCTCCCTTGCATTTTCCTCTCCCTCCTCTCTCATCTCAACATCCAAGGACAGGTCAGTCAGATTCTGGCAGATTGGTGCCTCATCCACAGACCCAGTCCCAGCCAATCCAAAGTCCACATCCCTCACTTTGGCTCCAGTCAAGTCCATTACTCTGCAGGCAAAAGATGGTATTGCAATCTCAAGCCATTCAGGTGGAATGGTGGGGATCTGGGATATCTCAACTGGCTCCTGTAAGGCATCCTTCCAAACTCAGGCCAAAGATCCCCAGTATATGGACACTCGCTTGATTGATGGCAGGTTGATCTCTGTTTGGTGTACAGATAAGAAGATCTGTATCTGGGATACTGAGAAACAGAAACTCCTCAGAACAATAAATAGACCCGGATATACAATCAATGACCTTAGGATATCAGGGGATGGATCTAAAATTTTCTGTTTGTATACCACCTCCATTCAAGCCTGGTCACTATGGACAGGAAAGGTTGTATGGAAAGTAGGGCCTGGTGATGGTGGGCATTGTATGGCTACCATGTTGGCCATTGACAACTTAAGAGTCTGGGCTCACCTCCCTACCCCAATAGGAACCCTGGGGTGGGACTTTGGGATTATAGGCTCCTCTCCTGTTGAACTATCATACCCATCTCAAAACAGGCCCCACCTGGATTTTATTGGTGGTATCAGGATACAGAGGTCACCTCTACCTGGAATCCAGGATACAGTTACCAAAATGGTGGTTCTCCAACTGCCTTCAAGACTTGTAAACTGTTCAGATGCACAGTGGGATGGTCAGTATCTGGTTGTTGGTTATGACTCTGGAGAAGTGTTGATTCTGGAGTGCAGTCATGTACTTCAATAGAGATCTGTAGCTTATATATTCTGTCTATGTATTTCTGTAATTCTATCTTCCAAAAATCTCCTTGCAAAATAAACAAATTCCCTACAGTTTACCTTATATGACCAACCACTAAGGTATTCACTTGAATGTATGCAGTCCCACCACACAGGCACACCGCAGTCCAGGAAAGCCACTGAACAATGGCTCCTTTCATGTTTTCCTAACCTTAGGATCTTTCAACAAACACACAACTACGAGCTCAGTAGCTCTTGGAAACCTTTCCTCTAATGTCAACATTGGTGCTGGCTCATCAACAATATGCTGTAGTAACTCCAGAATTTTCACTGTCCTCACACCCTGAAGACAAACCTCTATGCAGATGCAGATGTTGGGATCTGAGATGAAGGTGCTATGGAAACAAATGTACAGCGAATTGGAGTTTTACATAATCTGCACTTCCGATAGAATTGGTTTCCTCACCAATGGCTCCCTGCTAATCAACAAATTCCGTGTGCAATTTATGCTAGGGGAAAACATGGCAGTACCCCAAGTAATGAGTTTCATGTTGTCGCACATGGAAATAAGATGGGAAGGAAAGCATGGAAGTGAAAGGAAAGCATGGCAGTGGAAGGATGAGGAAGGAAGGATGAGTCAGGGGAACCTCTCTAGCCAATCACAGACCATGGACCCTAAGGAGTGTTCTGGGCCTCAGTCCTGATAAATCCAGAGAGACCTAGCCCTCCTCATTTATGGCTAGACTGGCCTAGCCCAGACCACTATAGGCCTGGGAAGGGCCAGACCAGATACCCTGAGTCAGGATGACTCATAGAATAGTCTAGACCCAGCTGGGCCCTCCAGCTGAGTCATTTGTAAAGTAGTATAAATACCAGACCCTCTCAGGTCTGGAACCCCAGTTAATAGAGATCCCCTCTCTTTTATCTCACTCAGTCAAGGTTCTGCTCTCAGGAGTTTCCTGTCTCAGAAGGTCTCTGTAGGCAAGGAGTTTTGCAGGACAGGAACACATAGCCTTCAGTGTTTAAGAAGTCCAGTCAGCAAGAAGGGTAGAAGTCCCTCTTGAGTCAGTCAGTCAGAAGATCCCAGGTTCTCAGTCAGGAGGACATAGCAAGTTCAGAGATTCAGTTTCTCCCTCAGTTTAGGAAAGGCTAGGAGTCAGATTTCCTCCTCACAGGATAGTTGTTGATCAAGAAAGGAATCTCAGAGGATTACCTTCACCCCTCTCAGCCATCAGTCAAGGCCTCCCTTACCTGAGCAAAAGGTACAAAGAAGTGCTGAAACCCCTTTGTGGATCTGATCTGCTTAGTTAATCCACAGCGAACTCAATACGGGCAGAAGCTTGTCATCCAGGGACATTCTTCAGCTTGGAAATTGAGAACTACACACATTGGTTGTCAAGCTATCACACCCTCCCTACACCTACTCTAGTTCCCACAGTCAAATCCACGCTCGACAATGTATTGATCTGTAGGCCGAAACAGAGAGGCAGGGGTCCATGGGAGGCAGTTGAAGGCGAATGAGAAAAATGCAAATCTTCTTGGTCATAGTTGTCCCTGAGGGGTATGCTTGGCCATTTTGACGTCCCCTCCGTTTCCCGCCCGAGCTCCTGGATGTCCTTTAAATTCTCATTCTTCAGAACCCCCCTAAAATCCTCCGGTCTCTCCGAAAGCATGCTATGGTTCGCTTTCGACGCCATGGGGCCAAAGGCAGTGGACCGTTCGAGATGACCAATGTAAGCTCCCGTCGTGATCATTGGATGTGGTGGCAATGCTGGGTGTGATCTTTTCAAAGGCGTCGAGGACGGCCTCTTCTTCCATGTCGTCGGCTTTGTCGGAGGGACCACGGGGAGCTGGAGGTCATCGCAACGGAGGGATCGAAATGGGCCAGAGTTTAAACATCCCTTCCCGTGTAGCGGGATGATCACGATGACGAAATTGTCACCAACGTGCGTCTAGCCGGTTTGGTTCGACGATTGCTGGTTGCCTTCCTCCAGACCGAGTTGGCTCACCTTCCTTCGAAGTCTCGAAGGATCCAAGGTCCAACTTCCAGATGGCGATGATGTCCTTGTCATTCTTTGCGTGGGCAAGCCGGGAGGGTAAATTCCGTTCCCTCCTCCCGACCTCCCCCTGAGTTTCTGCCACAGTCCTGCGATCAAGGGTGCAGTGAGCGAAGCGCGGACAATGTGCATCACTGTCTAAGCTCGCATTGTCAATCGCCACCCGATCGCCTCGCACATGGACATGCTGAACTCACCCAACCGTCTCCCGCTCATCTTACGATCAAGGACTGCGCATGCATGTACCCAGGCTAGCTCCAGTTCGACATAGTCCAGTTTACTGATCATGGTGTCCTGGCTGCGTATGGATTTGGGTGTCCCGTCGCAGAAGAGGAGGAAACGTATCCCGATCATCGCGAGGAGAATACCGACGGAACCAAAAACTGCCTTGACCGGTGCGATACATAAGGCGGGTACCTCCTTTGCAAAATTCGGACTTCGATGGCCCCACCCCTCCACTTTGGTCGTTGCGGCGGCTTGCATGGTCGAAACTCGAAGTAGCCACGAGAAAACGGCGTGGGACGCGGGCTGTGAGGAAGGCTATTGCATGAACTCATGCCTCGTTTTTTTTAAAATAAAAATAAAAACTAGCTCACGCCTTGTGCGAACAGAGCCACTCGATGAAGGGAGCTGTGTTCAAAGTTGGAACGTTCTGCAGAGCTGTAGTTACGGGAATAAAAACGTACAGGTACACCTGTTTGTGTTTGGGGTCCTCTATAGCACAGGATGTGAGCCCTGCCTTCCCTCCTAACTGCGCATCCGCTACACCTGGCCCTGACGGAGGACCGGACTTTAATCCCCTCGCTGATAACAAGTTTCGTGTCGAACGGACGTGGCGGTATGAGCACGGGTGAGCGCGATTCGTGGGGAATTGTAATGTCGGTCGATGCACGCGTGCAAGCAGAGGACTAGTTGGGACAGGAGTGGTCGTAGCGTCGTTCAACCCACCGCAGTTAGCAAGAATGATCTGATCGGAGGAGTGATGTTGAGCGCCATAAGTTCGGTTCACCGCGGTTTCCTGGCACTGCATCCATGCAAACTCCCAACGCCCTGGAGGAAAATGGGCCCTCCTGCTCTTCGTCCTGGTTCTGGCCGCCTCTGTAGTTGAATCTCGACTTATACAAGTAAGTTCCTCTCGAGAGACCGGCCCTGGTGTCCACGATCTAACTCTAGTGCACTAGTAGTATGTCCAGTCAACCCCCAAGTACCGGCAACCGTACTTTCTTACGTATGTCCCAGAATCTTCGCTCGGTGCTGATCCGTGAACTTTAAACCTCACAGCCGCGTAGCGGCACACTCGTCATTTTCAATCATCCCATAGCATGTCGTGTACCCCAGTCTTGTTACGGGACGACCGGTCAGGGACTACCTGAGTGGTCTATCATTGGCCATCAAACGGCACGTCGCTGGGAATTCAACAGAACCTGGGGATGCCAATTCCCCGTGGCCAAGATTTGCAACCATGGTAGGACCGATGACCGCCGGAGTTACACCTCCGGTATACTCTAATTTTCCGCCATCTCTCTCACTCCTTGAGTCCAAGAAATGAAATCCGGCGGGTATACCAGGAGTCGCTGATATATTCTGCAGTCTTACAGCTGTCACAGTCGTTTGGAACACGAATGCCTTCTTTACAAACGTGACCACCGTAAGAATGTTCCAACTGTCGTGAGAGGGGAAATGAATATTTGCTGTCATCCTGGCTACAGTCGGCGTGATGACCGTCACATATGGATGGTGGCATCCCGATCCAAGAGGATAGCTGCAAGCGGCCTGAGGCTCTTGGAACACCACTAGCTGCCACCGCTCCTCTTTGGGAGACCTCTTGACGCTCATTGCGTCCCTTGAATATGGACTATATCAAGTCCTTTATGAGAAATACCTCACCCTCCCTTCAGGCTTGGAGCATGAAAGACCACCTCAATCGTCACACGCCCCAATTCATAGGATGTCATTCGATAGCACCGGTGACGCCAGCCCGCCCACCGAAGATGCCATTTCCAGAGACTCTCAACCAATATCCGATGCCACTATTTACCCCCCTTCGTTTGGCTTGCATCCCAATCTACTCATCTCGCCGGTTGGTATCCTCACTCTCATTTTCCTTTGGACCCCCCTGCCAGTCCTCCACTATGTAGGCGGAGCCGAGCAATTTTATTTGCCTATTGACCGATACCTCGTTGCGGTGATCTCAGGTATTGCACTATCTAGCGTCGTACCCATCGGAGGATCCATGGCAACCCCTCAGTTTTCCGTTTGTACAACCTAGACCTGATGAAACATTACGCACGGATCCTCTTGGGGGTCTGCGGCCCCATCATCGCGTCAATCAGGAATCTCCTGATATTCGCGCTGATATTCGTGTCTGATGTGGTGTTTGGGGCGGGAACAAGAGTAGTGACATTTTAGAATTTCATGGGATCTGTCGCAATCGCCACAGCATTCGGAATTTTGGTAGGAGACCTCGTTACCAATAAGTAGCAGTCATAGGTAATGCAACTCGCCCACCTTCGCCCATTATACAGAGAACGCCGATTGGAACTACCTCAAGTTCATAGGTTGCGGTAATTATCCATTCTGGTATAGACGCACTCCTGAACGAGGGTATCCTGAGGGCATTGAGGATAAACCCCTTGCCTCAAGTTGTTTGACAGCCGGAACTTAAGCATTCAAACCGCTTGGTTCGAACTGGGGGTCCATCACCGTCTCCACCCTCATCCCCGATATCCATATCGTCCATTGCGTCGTTCCGATACGTGAGAGCAGGGGCTTCAGATCACTGCGAAAAGAAGATCAGCGAGTGTATGCGTGATGAACCGTCAGTCGAGCTGACCTGGTGAGTACCGAAGATGTCCAACTATTGATCAATCTCTGTTCCAGCGTAGCAATCTCCTCCGGACCCTCGATCCTGAGAAGGTTATCCACGTTAATTCCATCACTCCCCGTCAATGAAACGTCCACTCGACTCCAGCATTCCGGCATCTCGTCGCTGTTTGGCTTATCACGTCCAACACGGTTACGAGAGAGGGGATTATACTTGCTGACGCCGGGAACATCCCGGGAGGTAGCCTCTGAAGCGACTGCGGTTATCGGATTAGGGTGTGTGTTGGGCGGTACGTAAGTGGTGTGGAGCAGAGGACGGAGCGGACGGAGCGCGTATGAATGGTTCAAAGTATTCTTTGAGACGTTCGAATTCTAGGCTGTCTGTGGCAGAATCTTCATATTTCTGGAGTTGGTCTGAAGCGGTTGTGTTTTGTTAGATATGCACGGTACCACATAAACATGGACGAGCGAGAGATGGGGTACGAACTTGCGAGACTTGTGGGTTTTTCAAAGAAGATACCTGCTTTTGCAGGATCCCAGCGCGGTACAATAGAAACGGTGGGCCCTGAATGTGTTTATGGACGATATCCGACCATCGGCAGATTCTGGGGGATCAGACGGCACGACGATCAAGGCGACCTTGCAAGACGGACACAGGAAGCAGTTCCGGGCACATCTGTGTGAAAACAGGTCAGAAATATCGGATGATTTGCCGGATACGAAATGCCTGTTTTTCTCTCCCCGAACACTCGCACTCGGAACTTCGAACAGACAATTCGGACAATAGCACCCACTGACTCTGACGGAAGCCATCTCTGTTGCATCTTATCGAATCGTATTCCTCGGAGAAAGTAGAGGTCGTGGATTTCGCGATACGAGTATCAAGACGATAGCAAGTTCGGCGGAGGTGGAAGTGGATTTGGGTTCAGACATGGACAGCAGATCTTGAGTGATACAGCGGACATACCCCGGCGAGAGGTGAGGAGATGATGGATCGAACGCGTCGCGTCCTTTGCCGGGCCCGCGATCAACCTCAAAATGTCCCAGTCGCCAGCTCCCCTTCATCCAAGTCCGTTCCTCGATATTTCTGCAGGATTGTTGTGCTGACGCGTTGAACGGATAGACTACCACTCGAATATCCAGGCATGGTCGAGTTCCTCCACACCACCGCCGAAGGGTTCGTCCTCCAGGACAACCCGGAGCAGAACGACGAGGTCGAGCAATCTGGCTGCCCAGCCCTCTCAACCATCCACGCTCCAACCCCAACAAACACAGCCCTACAACATCCCTTACTACCAACCTCCTCCGGTCCAACCACAGTTCTTCCCTCCCCCGAAAACACGCACTAACCCACCAAGACCCGTACTGCAAACATCACCACAGGCTCTTCATTCCACCTATCCCTCGCGTCTGCGCACTGGACCCACTTTGCTCATGCAGCCTATCCTTGGCGCGACTTCTACTGCGTTGGGGGCTGGAGATGGCGGCCTGAGAGGTGGGGGTGGTGCGGCCGGGCGTTCGAGACGATCTACCGCCATAAATTATGCTGAACCTCCATCTGGAGATGAAGGATTGGATGCTGGTGCGATCGATTCAGATGATTCAGATTTTATCGCCAGTGGTGGCGTGCGGACCTCGATCCGGAAAGCGGGAAGACCGTCCGGTGGTACTCCATATGGCCGGGGCACACCTCAACCTGGTGGTGGGGAGTTGGACCAGAGTTATTTGGGATTGATCCCCCCATCGAGGTTTATCACCGCCAAGCCGGTCCTTCCGACCACACACGAATATTTGTACGTTTCAACCGTCCCTCATGTCCACATTTCCCACTCACAAAGTCATTGTTCGCGATAATCCAGCTCGGACGATAAGCTCGAGGCCCAAGCTTCCAAACCCGCGGGCCTAATCCCAATCCGCGTCGAATTCGAGACCGAGACGCATCGAATACGAGATTGTTTCGTTTGGAATTCCAATGAAATCCTCATAACCCCTGAGAAGTTTGCCTCGGTCTTCTGTGCGGATCTAGATCTACCTCAGAGACCCTGGGTCGAGACGGTGGCTAATCAGATGAGAGCCCAGATTGAGGAACACGAAGCTGTTGCTACTATGGACTTATCCCCTATCGTGGATTATTCGATGGCCCCTGCACTGAGCGCTCCCAGCGCGGACATGGGTGGGATGATGATCCCAGACTGTCGCGTTATCTTGAGCGTAAGTGTTCACCTACCATTTGCCACCTGGCGCTGGCGCTTATTCCCTTTTTATAGATCGATGTACAGATCGCCACCCACCACCTGATCGACCACATAGAGTGGGATCTTCATTCCCAGCTGACTCCTGAAGAGTTCGCCATTAAACTTTGCGCCGACCTCGGTCTCTCAGGGGAAGCTCCGCCGCTCGTCGCTCACGCCATTCACGAAGAACTCATCAAACACAAACGCGACGCCATCGAGTGGGGCGTCGTCGGTGGTGACTACGAGATGCTGAATAACGCCGATGGAGGTAGCAACCTAAGTTTACTCAAGGACAAAACCGGACTGGGCCTTGGATGGGGAAGAACTCCGAGAGACGGAAGAGGCCCCAAGACATTAAGAAGCGTGTGGCGAGATTGGGCAGAAGCGGAGGAGTTCAGGACCAAATTCGAGGTTCTCACTGCTGACGAAGTAGAACGGAGAGATATGGAGAGGGATCGTGCTACGAGGTTTGTGATTTTTCGCATACCAAGCGTTCTATATGACCTCTAACTGACATCGGATTCAGACGACTACGGAGAGAGACATCAAAGTTCCAGACCCAAGCCGGGCGTCGGAGGTTCCGTTAATCAATACAATCGGTGGCATACATACATCCCCTGTGCTCCGTTGTATTACAAACAATGCGAAAACCATCTCAAAGAGAAGTCGAAGTGCTGTAGGGGTCAACGATTCCAGAACCTACCCCGCCGTAAATACCGTATCTGCACAAACCAACCGTGGTATTTATCCGTTCATATTAGTGATCTAGCGATGAGCGTATCAGTGTCTTGAGGTTCGACTCCTGAGTCCTGCGTCTTGGGATATTAACTGTTGCAAGAGTGGGGAGACGTGCGATGCCTCAGGTCTCAGCTTCCAGCGACCAAAGAAAAAAAAACGTCAACTCGCCTTTACAACTGGGACACCGCAACGGCACCCCTTTTCCTCAGCCCAATAAACATCTTACTCCCACTAACGGCTCGCACAACCTCCTTCGGCCCTTTCACCCTAACTGCCACCTCAAACTCCACTCCAGGGTTCCCAGTTCCAAACTTCTCCGCCAACACGCACAGGGCTTGGTCGACCGGTGCCCACGCAGAAAGGTCCACATCCGCATCAAACTTCCTCTGGCAATTCACCTCCCCACTCACAATATCGAGAATGACCTTGTTGAGTTCGGCGGAATCGACGGTAGATAAGGTGAGGGGGAGG
>Ga0307517_10006952_pt1 | contig 16628 bp, 7 predicted proteins | sample 23_EM_MG_FD_194515 | JGI IMG/M metagenome (GOLD analysis project Ga0307517, IMG submission 194515) | Populus trichocarpa ectomycorrhiza microbial communities from riparian zone in the Pacific Northwest, United States - 23_EM | ecosystem: Host-associated > Plants > Roots > Unclassified | place... | reverse complement strand
TTGTCTTTAAAAATAAAATACTAGTCACTTAGTGCAAAATATGTTATTATAAATAGTTTCATAGGATTTAACAATTAAACTTTTAAATGATGCATTTTTTTTTAAGCCTATGAAACAAAAAAAAAAGAAGCAAACTAAAGGCAAACAAATCTGGAAAAATAGTAGAGAAAAAGGTAGAATAGAAAATTTTCTTTTAACCCCTTTTTATATTGATTTTTGAAATAAAATATGATTTATAATTAATTCTGATAATTACAATAATTAATTACTGTCATTTACTTACCTGATATAAATACATCAAAATTGATAGTCAATTTCACTTTGAAATTAAAATCATTCAAAAATTGAAGCTTATTATATAGATTGTTCATTCATGAGCTAACTAAAAAAAATGAACTCCTATTTACAGCAAACTTAAAACTTAGATATAAGATAGACCAGTGAAAAATAATTTTTCATGAGCTAAAAAGTTATTTTAATCAAGGCTTGAGGTCAGACATGTACTGAATCGAGCAAGCATATGACTTAAATCTAAAGTCATTTTGCTTAGAATTTCTTTTGGGCTCTATAAGCTTATTTTTAACTTTTCACGGCATAAATTACAAGAAAATCTTGTATTTTTTAAATATGATATAAAGAGTTTTAGGTTTTGTAAAACATTTTAATCAATAGTTTTTTAAGATTAATTTCTCATTTATCTATAATTATTTTAATCATGTTAAAGTATTTTATTAAAAAATAATTTTTAATAAAGTTCTAAAAATAAATGAATCATTCTTTTAATTTGGTCATAAAAATGATCATTAACAGGTTTTTTTTTTTTAAAAAAAATATTCTAATTTACAATAAAAAAATGGTTTATTTTCGGGTCTATAAATATAGATAAAATTTTGTTGTGCCCAATGTTTTATTTACCTTTTTTTTCCCCCATTAAATAGGATTGTTCGCGATGGTACTTTACCCTTTCTTCTATCAATTAAGTTGCCAATAGCAGTCCTCGAAATTTTAATCTTTTTAATATTTTATTCAAATCCTTTAGTCTCGAACAATTAAGTGTACATAGTAGAGAAAACGATGAGAATATTAATGCATGTTCAAGTCCGAGACAACAAAAAACATAAATTTAATTGTTTATTAAGGATTAAAGGATTTGGATTCAATTATATGCATAGTACTAGCTCGACTAAAATAAAATAATATTTTATTAAAAAACACAAAAGATAAAGATTCAAATATATAAGATACTCCATGGATTATTTGATTAGGTAGCTAGTTAGGTAGGTATCTAAGTGCCAAACTTCTTTTCTTAACTCATCAGTCGTTCTACCTCTTTGTTGAGTGTGTGACACTCCTCAGTGTCATGCTCGTTGTCATGATGAAAAATACAAAACTTGTTGAATTTTCTTGTGTTTGATCCGTCATTTATCAGGAAGTCTTTTCTTTAAATAGCAACTAGCATCTCTATCCATGTGGTGGTTAGATGTATCGTCATAAGCTCAGAGGATGTCATATTGCCATAAATGTGCCCTTTGGTGTTTCTTTTAGATGCTCTCATTGGAGATTAATAGTGTGGTTAAGACGTGTGAAAATATAGGTAACCTTGTCTGGTTATGCTAACTTTTTCCATCATGATGTAATTTTTTATTATATGTTTAACACCAAGAATATTTTTGTTAGGGTGACTGTATAATTTTTTCCAAAGAGGATAGTTGTATACTCTACTAATTAGAGCTTCTATAGCTATGAGTTCAAGGAATCTTTCCATGTTGATCATCACTTCGTTGGACCATTGAAGATAGGCCTCAATATTTTCATCTTCTTGTTGTGTTACTGTAAAGAGTTTTATGATACTCTTTTTAGCAGGAATGCTTATGTTAAAGCAAAAAATTGGCTTGGATTTGAGATCATGAAAGTGGAGAATAGAGCCAAGCAATAGAATGTGATATAATGCACATACAAATCCATGAAGTGTTATTGGAAGAACTTTGCACATAGCATTAGTTTCTTATGTGATAAGTTCTAGGAGGCTTCTTATAATTTGTTTGTGCTCTTAAGGGTTTTTGATTCTCTCGTAGTTATCTAGACTGATTTTTATAGATATACGGTCTTTGGAGAGTTGAGTGTGTAACACTCTATAACAAAATGGATTTTGATGATGAGCACCGTGTTGTAGCTCAAGAACTTGTGGAGTCATGAAAGTTGTCTCACGCCTAGGTCTTTTTTTAGTAGAGTAAGGTGATGAAAATTGATGGTGACTAGATTGTTTGGAGTGTCTCATGTGAGCACAAGATGTGTAGCTTCTTTTGAGTGTAACTGTACGAGTGTTACTAACCTGCATGTCATTTTGTCTTGTTTCTCTAGGGAACTGAAGTTATATATGTGTACTTGGTGCATGTATAGGGGTTTGTTGTTGTGAAGAAGAAGAGTACAAACATGCAATTACATCGCTGCAATAACATCGTTGAGTAACTGAACTTGGTTACAAATTTGTTGGAGTCCTAAGGGAGCTGAAATCCTTATGGGGAGATCAGTCAATCTTCCTTGTTCTGGAGTTTTATCAGCTATGAAATGTTTTAGAAAAAAAGATGGAAATGAATGATCTGACCTTTTATTCAGGTCCTTACAGACGACTCCACTGATGAAATAATGAAAAAACTTCAGAGAGAAATATTGACTTTCCTTGTATTATTGTATTGTGTACATCTCATATGTTAAAAAGTGATGAAAAAATGGAAAATTTTCATAGAAAAATATTGACTTTCCTTGACTGATGAGTTCCAGCCCTGAGTCATACCAATATAACAAGTCCATCGTGGAAAGAGGGACACTTTGATGTTTAAGTCAGTATTTGAGTTTTTCTTAAGTGATAAATAAGTAAAAATTTAAGAAGATAAAAATTATATTTTTTTTATGTGTAAAGAAAATATTGTGTTCTCTATATAATGAAGAAGTGTAGAGGTAAGTTTTCAAATACTCCTCTCTCCCTCCCTCTTAAAACTTGAAAATATATAGTTTAGAAAATATCTGATAAAAATTATATTTTTTTTATGTGTAAAGAAAATATTGTGTTCTCTATATAATGAAGAAGTGTAGAGGTAAGTTTTCAAATACTCCTCTCTCCCTCCCTCTTAAAACTTGAAAATATATAGTTTAGAAAATATCTGATAAATATCTAGAAAATTATCTAGAGGAATATCCAAGAAAAGGTATTATTCATTAATAATATGAATAATAATAAATAATACCATGCAGGAAAAGTATTATTCATATGTTACTATTCATAAAATAATAAAATAAGATGAGACAAGGTAGCTTGGTCATACCAAGCCAAGGAGAGAGAGAGAAGGAAAGGAGAGAGAGCTACTTTGTAGCTTGAATGGGTTAAAAAAGTATTATTCACTTGTAATGAATAGCTTTTCACTCTCATACTAAAAAGAGATGGGTAAGAGAGAGGAATGAGAGAGGGGGAGGAGGTGACACTTGGTCTGATAGAGTCTGAGAACTCGGGACTCATTCTGACCGAGCTTTACATAATAAACATTATTCATGAATAGTATACGAGATTATACCGAGCTAAGAGATGAGAGGATAAAGAGAGGAGAGGATGAAGCTCGATCTAAATGAATATAAATAGTATGATCGAGCTTGAGATTTATTATGAATGAGCTTTGCATGGTAAATGCTATTTATGAATAGTAAATAAGATTAAACTAAGCTAAGAAAGAAGAGAGAAATGAAGGAGATGGAGCTCGGTTAAGCCATATTCCAATTGAGTATTTTAGACTTGGTTAGGCACTGAGCTTCATTTTCTCTTCTTTTTTTTTGTTGTATTATAAAAAAGCAATTAAAATTTTAATAATTTTGCATGTCGCATCTAATTTATATGTTACTAGACCAACTACTCTTCGATGCAGTTTAGATAAAAAGTTTTTTAAATTGAACAAATGACTATGTATATGTTTTTAATGTCTTTTTTTGTCATGAAGAAAAGAATTTTATTGTACATCGAAAAACTGATGTACACATTCAATTAAATAAAGTGGGAATCATATGTGCAAATAAATAAAAAGAAGAGTTGTTAACGCTAACTAAAAACTAAATTAGAAAGTTGAGAGATAGATATATATCAAGATATAGAATCACGTAACATGACTCACGAATCTGATTGTATTTAATATCATTATTTCTTAAAAACAAAATTTTAGTTAATCAAATGATATTAAAAACAAATATATTATAAAAGTGATTGAACAAAATTAAACAAACAAAAAACAAATATAATAGGGGGTTGCATAAAAAGAATGCATTCTAATATTATAACCTTATTCAAAAATAAAATAAAAAACAAATAAAATTTTATGCAAAAATATCTAAAAATATTAAAATTATTTATTTTAATTAACCTCAACCAAAATCAAATACCCGTTATGTCAGGCATCCAACATATATAATTAATTAATATAGTTTATTTAAGCTCAATTTAATTCAAATAAAAAATCAAATTATTAAAAAAGGGTTAGGCGTTGAGGCAGGGTGGCCTAGTGCCTAACCCTTAACAGGAAAGACTTTGTGTGCGGGCTTGCTAGGACAGACTCGCGCGTGTCTGGCCTATTATTTTCTTTTAAATAACCTAAGAGGCCTATTTAAAAATAAATAAAAACAGACAACACATCCTCTGGTTTATAATAAACCTGCCACTAGAGAGTGCCTGAAAAATTATGCATTGATTTTCTAAACTCAAAAATATATTTTAGCCTAAATATAAGAAAACAACACCTTTATATATATATATATAAAAAAACATATCTATCATCCTAAAAAAACCCTATTTCGGTTTAAAAATACAAAAATAACCTGAATTTTTTTTTCTGTTCACAATTGATCTATTTTTTTCAACAATATTAAGGAAAATAAAAACAATGTAATGAAACTTCTCTTGTTTAATGAAACTTATAAACACCAAGAATGAGTTTTTTAGTTGTCAGGATGTGGATAATGAAAGCCCTTCCCTATCATCTACTATTTCCCAGCGTCTTTCTCTCTTTTCTGTGAACACGAGAACTAAAACGTAAAAAAAATAAACTCTTATATCAAAGAGTAAACTAGTCAAACTCAAGAGATCAAATTTAATTTTTAACAAAAACCTAATGCATAAAAATAGGAGTTAACATAAATAGTGGCATAAAAAAACCTCATTTCTTTACTCAATATCAATTTGAGAGTCTTTTGTTTTAATTTTTTTGATAAGAAAATTGAATATTTTTCCACAAAATGAAGTGTCAATCCTATGACAGATTATCTATTTGTGAATCACTAGCAATCAATCTTTAAAGTTGAACCCAACCTCTACAAATAAGATTAATATCAATTAACACATGCTATAAACTAAAAAAATATAAATTTGGCTATAAAGTTGGCCCGTAGGATTAGTCGAGGTGCGTGCAAGCTGGCCCGGACATCCACGTTAAATAAATAAATAAAAAAAAAATCAGTTAACACATGCTATAAAAACACACATGCTTTGCTCCCATTAGTTGTTTGTCTACAGATCCCCCCTCCCTCGATTTCTTTCTTTTCTTTTTGGAAAAACAATTAAGATAAACAAAAAAAGGTTTAAGAAAGTAAAATCCAGAAGAAGCATCTCCCTAAAAAAAATTGTTTGATATACATTATTCCCTTTTATTTCAATACAAAAAGACCTACAACTTGTGAGTAGTGACCGCACCAGGGTAGGCACATTCAAGTGATGATTGTATTTTATGTGTCGAAGTTCTTGATGTGTTTTCTGACAAATGGAAAACAAACTAATAAAGTTGTTTAATATATTCAAATTTCGAGATTAATATTAAAAAAATATTATTAAATGACTTTGAATACATCAAATTGATTGATGTGGAGTAATTAAAAGAATTAATAAATTATTTTGAATATATCAAGTTAATGTAGAGGTTGTTCTTAAAAGTTTCTCCAAATTTAATTAAGTTATAAGTTAGTATACGATACTTTTATTTATTGTTGAATTAAAAAAAAAGAAATTGACAATTGAATAAAAATACTATTTATTTATTGAACCAAACACCCCTCCATTAATTTTCTTACTTATTTTTGTGAAAACATCAGTTAATTGAAACTTCTTTTCACTTTTTTTCACAAGTTTCTAAGATCTTATTTAGTTTTGTATTTTAAAAGTATTTTTTAAGAAAATTTTTATTTTAAAAGTATTTTTTTAAGAAAATTAAAATATTTTATTTTTTTATTTACTTCAAATTAATATTTTTTTGTGTTTTTAAATCGTTTTGATGTGTCGATGTTAAAAATAAATTTTTTTTAAAAAAAATATATTATTTCAACGTATCTTAAAAAAAAAAACATTTAAAAAACAAAATCTTATTCTTTATTTGATTCCATGCCGACTAAAATAACAAAACGAAAAAGAAAAGAAGAATTTGGAACATAACAAGGAAGCGAGACTTCTAGACAGCAGAACCAATCAGTAGACAACTTGAATTACAAGGATAAATTACTTTTTGCAGAATAAATAAGGGCCAAAGTTGAAAAGGAATAAAAGTAAAAGGGTAAAGAATTGCAAGGCTATAATCTATCAACAGCATCGATTGGAGTATTAGACGCCCATTTTAGTTTAGGAAGGGAGCCAGGAATGCCCACTGTAGAGTGATTTTTTTTTATTCATTCGGTTTTTATCAAAAAAAAAATTAATTAAATTAATTTTATTTTAAAACCAAAACTAGTTCAAACCAACTGGTTTTGATTTGATTTTTTAGGATAAAAACCAGTTCAAACTGGTTTGGCTCGGTTTTGGCACTGTTTTTTTTCCGGTTTGACTTGTTTTTTTTCGGTTTGGGTTCGGTTCGGTTTTTTCGGTTTTAGGCTTATAAAACCGAACCGGTCGGTTTTTTCAAAATTTTAATTGGTTTAATCAGGTTTTTTTTCACAGTTTGATTTTTTCAGTTTTTTTTTCTGATTTTCTTGATTTAATCAAATTAATTGATTTTTTTGGTTTTTTAGTCACTCCAGGCCTACTGTAAGAGAAACGTTGTCGGATAATAAAGAATTGATAAGAGACGTTCTCATAACATAGCTTTTCTTTTTAACACATATAAACTTCATTCTAATAATAATTTTATCATCATAATTCACATGTTATTAAACTAAAATCTATTAAAAATTTATTCTGTATTCATCTACCTATATTATTTATAAGGTGTTATTTACGGTTTGTTTTAATAATTATTATGTAAAACACTATAGAAATGATAATATTTCTCAAATTCTTTATTGTAATGGTTGAAATTTGTATTTTTTTTATTTTTTGCTACGATGGTGCTTAGCAATAGCAAATTTGTAATATTATTTTTTCAAAAAAAAATTTTGTTTTGTTTTTTCTATTTTTCTTCTTTACACTTGATATATTTATCATTTTATTCTTAGCATATTTATCACTATTTTTTTTCTTATCTTTATTTTCTTGTCATTTTTTCCTTTTGTTCTATAAATTTTTTTTGGCAAGAAAAAAAATTTGTCTAAGTTTTTCTTCCCTTTTGTTTCTTTGCACTTGACATATTATACAATATAATAAAAGGAAACGGAAAAACACTATAGAAATGAAAATTTTTCCGGCAGAAAATTCATAATTTTTTTTTTATTTTTCTTAAAATTTTTTATGTTTTTTTTTCTCTTTTTTTTTCTTTACACTTGATATATTTCTCACTTTGCACTTAGCTTAGTGATCATCATTCTCTTATATTTTCTTTTTCCTTTTTTTTTTCTTTTAAGTTTTCCTTGGAAAAAAAATTTTTGAAATTTTTTTTTGTTTTAGTTTTTGTACCCCTTTTTTTCTTGACACTTAGCATATTATACAATATACTAAAAAGAAATAGTAAATCACTATAACAATGGCAATTTTGTAATTTTAAATTTTTTTTTACTGTGGCTAGTATTGTAAAAAAAAATAAAAAATACAATTAGGGATGAAATTGAGAAAAAATATTTAGAAAATGGTTGAAATTAGCTAAATAACTGAAAAATAAAAAGTTAAGGACTGAATTGAAAAAGGTGGCAACATGCAAGGATCATTTTAATATAATCAAGGATGATATTCAAAAGAAATATCAAGAAAAGGAAAAGGGTAGATAGTGCTAAAAATAAATAAATTAAACACTCAATGATAAAACTAAAAAAGCAAAGAAATTAAGGGACCTTTATGAAAACACTAAAAGTCCTCTTAATTCAAAACAATGGTGTTTCATTTTAAGCGAAGTGATGCTTTTCACTCTCTTTAATGAAATGATGTGTTTTATTTTAATAATAAAAAAAAAGAGGAATCAAATCTACATTGTTTCGGTGAATGAATGAAAATAGGTATCTTCTTCCTCACACATGGTTGGTATGCAACTCTTGTTTTTCATGTCTTTTGGCCACCCTTTTCCTCTCTCCCATGCCTCCCACAAACAATATATTGGTCTCTTCCCATATACAACCATGTTGAAGAGTTGTGATTAACCTAAACATCAACAACAAAAGTGATTTTATCAGGGAAAACCAATGTTAAGCCTATATGTATTTGTTTTCTTGTTATTTTATTTCTTTTGCTATCATTTATTTCTAAGCATTTATTTTATTTATATTGTTTAATTTTATTTATTATTTGTTGCATTTATTTTAGTTTGCTAGATTGAATGTTCACACATATTATTTTTTAAATTTTCACACATATCATAAAAACCAACAAAAGCTTCAAGCCCGAACTTGTCTTTTTTAGGATTAGATAGGCAGATTCAGGTGACGAGTGTGACTTATGTCCATTGATACTCACTTGGATTTTCACTCAGTTTGGAACTCATTATACATAGGGTCTCATAGACTCATTCCTTTACCCATGTTGTATAAGGTTAAATTATGGGGTTATCCCACTAGTAATCTGAAAATTCCAGGAACCTAAAAAAATCTTCATAGATAGATTAGCTAAGCCAAACTTTACATAAACTAAATCTTATTTATTAGAGTTGACACTTAATAAGACATGAATCATATCATTAGTACTTATGGTGACCTTATTATTTCTTCTTTGATATATATATAGGGAGTGCGAGATGTAGAATATGTTGAGATTATCATTGATGATTGGGTTTGAGAAAGGCCAATATGATGAGGGGGTTTGCTTAATAATATGATTTAAGTTTAAATTACCAGAGCAAGTGAAGCATGAAGACAAAATGCCTAATTTCAGCCAATTATTAGATTATTAGGAGATGTTATCCTTACAAGATCAAGTTAACTTTCAAAACCAATATAAAGACATAGCTCAACTACTCAACATCTAGGTACAACCTTCATGTTTGCAAGCTATGATAAGGTTTAAGAACTCAAAATATAAAATTTTCACCTTCAATGCTATAAACATGACCCCTACTCTCGAGGAGTATGATTCTCTTTTGGATTGTTCAAAATTAGACTTGGTGTACTTCTATATGCTAAGAAAACAAGCTCTATCAAATTATATTTGGTTGATCAAGGTAGACTGCAAGACAATGAATAAACAAATGACCAAACAACCAATTAGGGTTTGTTTTGGAACACATTGGAACCTATATTCAAAAGGAAATTGCATCATGAAGAAAATGAAACTCATTTGAGGATTTTGGCTTTGAGGATTTTATGTGTTTTTCTTGCATGCTCTTGAATATACAAACGGTCGAAGAATATTTTGGTGTTGTATCAAAGATTGATTTTGTAAAATATAATTTTTTGAGTGTAATTAAAAAAATAACAAGGAGAGAATAAACAAATAAAATAAAAACAAAGTCTAATGTTGAAAAGACATGTAAAACTAGATTTTAGTCCTTGAAACCTTTGTATATGAAATAGATTGTCTCTAAAATTTATGGACTTAACATTCCAGTGTTGAACCGTATTATTTTCGCTTTTCAGACCCTAAATGTTGCGAGATAAGAGAGAAGTTTGCTAGAAAAAAAGGAGAGAGAAAGAGGTCGACCAGGCACATTCTGGTCACGAATAAGACCAATCTTAGTGTCGATGAATTCGTCCTGGAGAAGAGAGTTAAAGATGACTTATATTTTTTTTTTGTGTTTGGTGGTGCAGTGCACCACCAAATGATGCCTTAATCTTGTTGAAAAAAGTGGAAGGAGGCTCAAGAATATTTTTTTTATTTGGTTTGATTTTGGGATTTTTGATTGATTAAAGGGAATTTAGGGTTAAAATGGGTTTAATGAAGTTCCTATCATGTTTTTCATATATTTTCATGTCAAAACAAGTTGAAAAATGAGTTTTGGGGTTTCAAAAACTTGATCCTTGACTTTCCATTTACTAAATAATTATTCAATTATACAATAATTCTGAAGAGCATTAAAGCTTTTTCTGGTAATATCAATAATGACTTTACTATTACTTATGTATTAATCTAATAAGTGTAATTTCTTAAAATTTACTCCTTGATATTCAATACGAATATAATATATATTTTGTTATTTTTTATATAATTTCTCATATTTCTTATTCTTAGATTTAATCATATAAATGCGTAGAAATGATTGTTTCATGATTCTTTTATTTTTTTTATTGCAACTTTCATTAACAATTATCATAATTTTTTTATTTAAAAAAATGCCTCTAAAAAAACATGTTTTCTTCAAAAAAAAATAAAAAAAATACAAGAATAAAGAGATGGAGTTTTTCTATTAAAAAAAAATACATTTTTCCCCTTTAATTAAAGTCATCAGAATATTTATGAATATTTATTTTAATTACCATTAGTTTTTACTAAATAAAGTTGTTTATAAAAAGACATATTATTGTAAAAAAAAAAAATTACATGAATGAAAGAATATAATTTTGACTAAATAAATATAGTTTTCTCTATATTTTTAATTATCACATTTTTTACATGTATCAATTTTAATTCTCATATAAATAAATTAAAATAAATTTCAAAAAATTCCCCACAACATCAAACAGTATTTTGTACCCAAAAGCAGACCACAATACCCCTGCCACTATATATTGTTTCTGACTAAAATACCCCTATCCAGCAAGTACTGCTCAGTAACTACCATCCTCCTGACACATGCCCCCCCTCGTCCACTCCATCTCTCTCTATAAATTCTAAGCCATGCTAATGTGGTTCTTCAACAAATTGGTAACCTTTCGCCTTGGCAAAAAAAATGGGTGTCAACTCTAACAGGGTAGAAGATTTCTCTAGCCATAGAATCAACACTGAGCCAGTAATGCCAGGCATGGAGATACACACTGTTTGCTTATCACCCAAAAAAACCACTCTCCAAAAACTCAAGCAAAGGCTTTCTGAGATCTTCTTCCCTGATGATCCTCTCTACAGATTCAAGAACCAAACTTGGCGCAAGAAACTGCTTCTGGGTCTTCAATTTTTGTTTCCCATATTTCAATGGGCACCCGAGTATAGATTAAAACTATTGAGGTCTGATATCATCTCCGGTCTAACCATCGCTAGCCTTGCAATCCCACAGGTTAGAATCAGCTTACACCTACAAATGCATTAAGACTTACAGACAGCGTTTTGCACCCACATGTTTTTTTTTTTGTTATGTAAATGTAATTATGATACTGATTAGTTTTTGTCACCCAAGAAAAGCGAAGAGTGTATATACATATATGGAAATAGAACATGCATGTATGTATATATGGACATTATCTATGCATGTGTTGCGTTGATGATGTTTGTCATCATCTGATTTTTGAGCCTTAATGGACAAAGCACTCTGAGTTGGGGGTTAGCGCATATATTCCATTTCTTTTTGGATCATTAATTAGAGGGGCCAGGCCTTTTTCTTAATTAATTTAGTGGGAAAGTGGCAGTGTAAAATGCGTTTATCTTTAATTATCAGTCAACTTGTTAATCAAAAAGAAATTATTTTTATTAATAGAATCAAGGTTTTCTTTTTCTTTCTTGTCTTACTTGGAAGATGCGTTTTGTTTCAACATTTCATGTGAATTTAATATTCAATAATATTTTAGGTCATCTGACAGATAATTTTTACACCGCAGGGAATCAGTTATGCAAAACTCGCAAATTTGCCACCTATAGTGGGACTATGTTAGTATCAATACCATGACAACTCTGTATTCAGATGGGAATTCATTTATGAACAGATACAAGAGTGATTTTTAACCTTTTCAATTCACGGTCAAATTGAATTAATAATAATAATATTTTTGGTTTGGTGCAGATTCAAGCTTTGTGCCCCCTTTGATATACGCTATCCTTGGGAGTTCTAGCCACCTTGGTGTTGGTCCAGTCTCTATAGCATCATTAATCATGGGATCCATGCTAAGTGAAACAGTTTCTCCTAGGGATGAGCCAATTCTTTATCTGAAATTGGCCTTCACTGCAACCTTCTTTGCTGGTTTATTTCAGGCTTCTCTAGGCCTTCTGAGGTATAAATAAATTAGTTGGTTTTGAACTGGGAAGTTCCCTTGATTGTGAAATGGATAGAAGTGGTTCTGTTTGTGATTTTGTGACAAAAGCACAAGTCAATTTTAGTCTCTTCATGTTTATCACAAGCTTTCTGAAAGCAAAATTCAATAATTCTAGAAAAAAAATGGTTGCTTTCAATAGGAAAAATCAACATGGAGAAACTTGTAGCAACTTTTATTTTATTTTTCAATTCGAGCACACTATGTTTTGTCTTTTTTTTTCCTCTTGAATATTAACTGCTTTTGTTTTGATGGCTACAGGTTAGGCTTTGTAATTGATTTTCTCTCAAAGGCAACTCTTGTTGGATTTATGTCTGGTGCAGCTGTGATAGTATCTCTGCAGCAGTTAAAAGGATTGCTTGGAATTTCTCACTTTACTAGCAAGATGCAATTTATTCCTGTAATGTCCTCAGTTTTCAAACACAGAGACGAGGCAAGTGGCATAATTAAGTGCAAGGAAGCTTTTGTGCGAATACAAAAAAAATAATAATAATAAAATGACAAGAAACATCTTCAGGAATCTGCTAACTTTCAACCATTTTTTTAATAACTCAACAATCAAAGTGATTGGGAAAAGGTGCCAATTTTTTTCCAAATTTTTTTTTTCATTTTGTTTGTCCAAATTTTTTTATTTAAAAGATTGTTTTAATTCTTATTAAATTAACATCATTCTACTTGCCATGCGCTATTTATCACCACAAGGATTTCATAAGGTGACATGATTACAATTAATTTGCAGTGGTCCTGGCAAACAATTGTTATGGGCTTCAGCTTCCTGGTGTTTATGTTGACGACAAGGCATATTGTATGTATCTTTTTTAGCTTATGAAGATAGTATAATGATTTCTTACATTGCAATGTATAGTTCTTAAAAGTTGGATATTGATGGATTGACGCAGAGCATGAAAAGAGCAAAGCTATTTTGGGTGTCAGCAGCAGCACCATTAACATCAGTGATTCTCTCAACCCTTTTAGTGTTCTGCCTCAGATCGAAGACTCACAAAATCTCATTTGTAAGAATTGGCTTATTAAACTTGCTACTTTAGATGTAAAACACAAACAGTTAGTCCTAGACAAAGTCCTTAAGGGTAGCTTCTCTAAATTTGAATTTTTTATCCCTCAACAGATTGGCCATTTGCCGAAGGGTTTGAATCCACCTTCAGCTAACATGCTGTATTTTAGTGGTCCTGATCTGGAACTGGCTATCAAAACTGGCATTGTAACTGGAATTCTGTCTCTCACTGTAAGTTGGATGAAAGTTAAAACTATGGGGTTCTTGCCTTCTTTAAAGTAACACTAAATCAGGGAAGGAAAAAAAAAATACTAGTACTATTTTCCTGCCTACTATTTGATTATTGCATTACCATATTTCTGAAAAATCATGGTAATGTCTTCCACTGTTAAATATTCTACTCTTCCTTGTTTTCTTTTTCAGGAAGGAATTTCTGTGGGAAGGACATTCGCAGCTTTGAAAAATTACCAGGTGGATGGTAACAAAGAAATGATGGCTATTGGTCTCATGAACATGGCCGGCTCTTGTTCTTCATGTTTTGTTACTACAGGTGAAGTTTTGATCTTTTTTTGGTGGCTTTGTGATAGTGAAATTTTCTGAACTGGTCTTTTCTGTTACTTTTGCAGGATCATTTTCGCGGTCAGCAGTAAACTATAATGCTGGAGCACAGACAGCTGTTTCAAACATCGTAATGGCTACAGCTGTGCTAGTGACTCTATTGTTTCTCATGCCACTGTTTTATTACACCCCCAATGTTATATTGGGAGCCATTATCATATCAGCAGTAATTGGTCTCATAGATTACCAGGCTGCGTATTGTCTGTGGAAAGTAGACAAACTTGACTTCTTGGCTTGTTTGTGCTCCTTCTTCGGTGTGCTTTTCATTTCAGTGCCTTTGGGTCTTGGAATAGCTGTAAGCCTTCAATCTCTCACGTTTATACGAATGTTTAATATTTTGTTACGATGCCTGACTCCTTTGTTGGAATTCAGGTTGGAGTTTCAGTATTCAAAATTCTCCTGCATGTCACCCGTCCAAACTCCTTAATTATGGGGAACATAAAAGGAACTCAGATATACCATAGCCTCAGCAGATATAAGGAAGCTTCAAGGGTTCCTTCATTTCTCATTCTTGCTATTGAGTCACCCATCTACTTCGCAAATTCCACTTACCTCCAAGAGAGGTTATTACCTTCATTCTTTTATATATTGCAAAAGTACATATGGTATTTCAGAAGTTCCTGCAATCCCAAGATCATTATTGATATGGAATGTGAACCATATCTCAAAGTTTTATCAAGATTAGATTGTAAGGTTCACGCTGCTGGTTTATCATTGACACCAAGTTTGCCCGAGAATACTGTTTAGGATTTTCTGATGGAAGGAATTTCTTTTTGCAGGATATTAAGGTGGATTCGTGAGGAAGATGAGTGGATAAAAGCAAATGACAGGAGTCCATTAAAATGCATAATTTTGGACATGACAGGTGGGTTCCATTTGCCCCATGACTCTTTGATCATTTCCGTGAATCAATCTTAGTTCTGGAACATTATTAGTATGATCGTCTCTCTTTTGGTGAAACAAGAATTTTGTTACGAAAACTTGAAGCTACAACATGACAATATGATCATTAGAAATCTAGTAGCAGCGAACTCAAGCTCAAGATATATAGTTGGTATCATCCCTTATGCTATGACTTGTAAATCTTTTTATCTTTTTCAGCGGTGACGGCCATAGACACAAGTGGTATTGACTTGCTATGTGAACTAAGAAAGATGATGGAGAAAAGATCCCTTAAGGCAAGACTGTCTCCAAATCAGTCTCACTTAGCTGTGTGTAGGCCATTTTAAAACCAAATTATTCTTTCATTGATTCAGTTTGTACTTTTCTCATGTAGCTTGTGCTGGCAAATCCCGTCGGAAGTGTGATGGAAAAGTTACATCAGTCTAAAATGCTGGACTCGTTTGGCTTGAATGGAATATACCTTGCAGTTGGAGAAGCTGTGGCTGATATTTCTGCATTGTGGAAATCTCAACCTGATTTTCCGGAGGACTGCAATGAGACGAGGCAATGCAAAGAAACGAAGAGATGACTTAACATAAGGAGTTAAAAGCCCATTAAGGAAAGGACTTTTTCCTCTGTTTTCTTGTTTCTTTTCCCTTTTGAAGGGAGTGTATGGCCATGAAAATTTTGCTTCATTTTAATTAAAATAGATGAAAGACATGTGCTGACCATTACAAGTTGGTCTTTTTCATATTTTAAAAATATAATAAAATTACTAAATTATCCTGAAAATAAATTTTGTTTAAATGGTGCATTAGGTTTTTTCTTCCTTTCCATTTTGATTTTGTAATTATAATCAAGTTGGTTAATGTATAATTTGATATTTTAATAAATATAATATATAATAAAAAAAATTAAATTGGTTGGTGTATACAAAGCACATGTAATTAAGTGGGAGACGCCAACAAAGTGTGTAGTATCATCTAGCAGCTAAATTTTTTTTTTGTTGTGTTGTAAGAATCGTTTGTATTTTCTTCCTGTTAGTGGGTGCATTGTGTCGATGGTGAGATGATTTGTCACCGATAATTTTTTTTTTCTCTCTTCTCCCCTCGAAATTTATATTGAATATTCAAAATTTAAGAAAAGTCCTCTAACTTTGATCTTTATTATTTTTATTTCTAATTTTGTTTCTTGGCTCTTTTATAAAATTTCGATTTATTTTTAATTTTATCATTCAATATCAATTTATGATATGTTATTTTTTTTTAATTTGGTCCTTATTTTTTTGATTTTGTTGTCCTTCAATAAAAAATTGTTAGCTATCCTCTAATTTATTTTTTATTTCAATTTTGATCTTTATTTTTTTAATTGCTATTTTTTGTTATGAATCCTTTTGTATAATTGAGTTTTATTTTTTCAATTTTATTTTTCAACATTTAATTGGTTAAAAATTGAGTTCTTTTAGATAGGTGTTTTCGTTCTAAAAATCTAAGTTATAAATTTGAAAAGTTATCGTGAACTATGGCATATCTAAATGGCTGTTTACCAATCCTAGCTGCCATGTTAGTTTTGTTTCTTCAATGATCTCCAAGTTGCAGATTTTCTCGAATAAACCTGTCCACAAAAGGCC
>Ga0307517_10006951_pt1 | contig 16628 bp, 21 predicted proteins | sample 23_EM_MG_FD_194515 | JGI IMG/M metagenome (GOLD analysis project Ga0307517, IMG submission 194515) | Populus trichocarpa ectomycorrhiza microbial communities from riparian zone in the Pacific Northwest, United States - 23_EM | ecosystem: Host-associated > Plants > Roots > Unclassified | place... | reverse complement strand
CAGAGTGGCCCTGACATCTGGGATATGAATGCTGAGACCATTAATGATGGATTGGTAAGTTTAGTCACTTTCTGGGATTTGTTTGGGTATGCTGACTGAGCTTATAGATTGATCTATCTTATTGTGAGGAGGAGGGGATTTGTCAGATCCCCCCAGAGACTTTTAAGGTACAATTGGAGGTCACCTGCCTGTACACAAATGAAGAGATTGCCAGCAACTCTCACCATGAGATGGATGTAGTGTTGGACCACCAGGGCAATGCTGTCAAGTTGCAGAAGGATATTGGTTCTTCCGATGAATGATTGGAAGGAGTACTCAGAGGTGTTGGACTGGGACTCAAGGGAGGGGAGGGAAGCAGGTGTGGAAGATCCAGATGTTCCTGCAGACTTAGGTGACTCATTGACAACACCATCAAAGGCTGGGGAGATAGAGACAGAGGGTTGCTCCATACACTCAGTGGCATGGTTGAGGGAAGGGAAGACTCCACATGTGGCAACCTTTCCCATCTGTCCAAACAGTTCAGCCATAGGAGCCCAATGCTTCTCTTTATAATGACAGAAGAGTGCAGTGATGATTACTAACTGGAGTTTGGACTGGGCCATCTCTTTGTATGTGCCCAGTCTCTTCTCCATTGCTTCTATATCCCTTTCCAAATCATTGATCTGATTATACCAAACAATCCTGAATCTTGGTATGGTCAATGTAGAGTTGACCAGAAACCTCTTTGTTCATCTGAAGACAAACTACCTCATTATACAACTGTTAAAAGGTGGTGGGGAGGATGCTGATAGATCCTCTTCCCCTTGTGATAGGAGAGATCAGTCTAAATACTAAGTCAGCCAACGAGAATATCCTCATCAGACTGCCCAGACATACCAATGCTAAGGAACCAAAGTCATCCTCATAGTCAAAGCCCCAGATTTCCTCATGAGCACCAGAGGGAGTGGGGAAGGTGACAGTGACAGGCATGACAGTAAGTGATAAGAGGAGGTAGCTAAGTATTGATGGGGAGAAAAGAGACAGAGCTCAATTGGTGAAGGATAGCCCACCAGAAGTAACTCATGATAAGGAACCAATCAAACCCTGAACCCCAACCCTGAACCCTGATGATGCATCTGTCCATCAGACTATTCCATCAAATAAGTCCAAATGGAGCTTAAATGATGGGGGAGTTAAGATCTGGGGATTTCTCTCTGAAACACCATCATCTATCAAAGAAGCACTGCCCATATTCTGATGGAAGAGGGTGTCATTAGAACCTTCCATATGAATCATTCCTAGTCATAATTAGTCATCTATAGACACCTCCAAGGGGGGATGGACTTAGTCTCAGAATTATTACCACTGATGTAAGCAGGACCAGGGAGTATATAAGGATGACCCTTCAGGCTGTCTTTTCCCTATGGTCAATCTTCTCTGTACTCCCCTACTCCACCAACAGTAAGTTGGTATCCAATAAACCACTTTCCTTTTCAACTCACATACTTTACAGGTCTCCCCTACCTATTGTATGTTGCCTACCTCCCATCCCAACCCCAATCTCCTCTCCCCTTTCCCTCTTAATCCCATAAGAGATATCAGGAACAATTTGTGGACTCTGTCAGGGTTGGATGCCTGCTTACTAATTGCTGGACACCAGAGGTGTAGTAAGCGATGGGTGGTTTGGGGTGAGGGGAAGAGGAGGAGCTCGGTCGGGTCGGAGGTTGGGTGATCGATGATCGTACGGGAAGACGGGTTTCCAGAACTTGTCGACGAAGTCTGCAAGTGCGTGGCTAAATAACCAGAAACTTTCTTCCTGAGGGTGGAGATCAGCTTGTACTTGCAACCAGGCAACTACTTCTCCGGGAAGTGCAGTAGGGAAGTCCCACCAGCTAACGATACAATTCTCACACTTGTAGTGAGGGTGAGCGTAGATATCGACTTGAGGGACGTTCTGGGAATAGGCGGGATGAACTATGAAAGTGATCACAGCGAGTGGTTGATTAGTGTAAATTGACCTCCACTCAAAATAGTGATCGGCGGTGGCGAGAAAGGGTGGGGAAGGAGCTCCACTATCTAATGAAGAAAAGGGCTTATAGTAGGGACAGTGCACGAGCTGGCCTCTGGTCTGGTTAACACTGAGGCTTGTCAGCAAGCATTGACTCCACAAATAAGGTCTTATGTCTTCGATAGGAGGAAGGGGGAAAGGGGAGACGAGGTTTGGGTTAGGGAGCAGGGGAGGCAACATACAATAGCAGGAGAGTCCCTGCTAAGTATGTTAGTATAAGAGGTAAAGCGGTTTATTGGAGAGTATCCAACTTACTAGTTGGAGTAGTGGGTTACAGAGGAGATTGAGGATAAGGGGAAAAGAGAGCCGGAAGGGCTCGTCCTTATATACTCCCAGATCCTGGTCACATGATCTACTACTTTTTATGACTAAGTCTACTCTTCCCTTGGAAGCGTCTAAAGATGACTAGGTATGACTCATACTTAGTCATCATGACTACTAATGAATCCTTCTGGAATATTCTGATTGATAAACGGAACGTCCTTCTATTTGATGTGATGGAAGGGCTGTGTATTGATAGGCTGTGTCTCTGAGAGGTTTGATCGCGTTTCAGGGAGAAATCCCCGGATCTAAAACTCCCCCTCCAATTATGGCTTCTTTTAGATATATTTGATGGAAGGGTCTGATGGAATCTAAGATCCGGCCTTTCAGGGTTAGGGTTCTTACCATCTATTTAATGATTGGTCGATGGCTGGTTTCTTTCCTCAGTTCGCTTTTCCTTTCCCCCCATCAATCGTCTACTCCTCCCTTCTTAAAGTTCTTCCCCTCATCAACCACCATGTCCGCTCCCACCGTCAACATCAACCTCTCTCTCCCCATCGTTATGGGCCATCAAGATGAGGTCTGGGGTCATGATAGTGAAGACTTCTTTGACGGGTCTGATCCATTGGTACGTGTGGTGAAGCTTTCAGGGTTTATCTGAAGCTGACCTCATGTTAGATTGATTTGTCTTACCGCTCTGGGGAGAGCGTTTTCCAGCATCCTCCTTCCACAGTATCTGAGGTTGCTGCCGAGGTCCTATGCATTCGTATGAATGAAATTACTATTGGGCAGCTTCATGCCAACACCATCAACATTCAAGATACTCAAGCTGCTCGTATTCATCAATTAGAGCAACAGTTGGATGGTATGGGTTTGGTGTTGCACGTTCTTCGCAAGAGGGTTGAAGGGATGGAAGAGAAGTTGGAAGAGTCCCACTCGTTGTCAGTAATGTGTCAAACTTTATTGACTCATTACGTGGAATCTCACTGGGTTCCTATCGCTGGTCTTATGGAACAGATTGGAGCCTACGCTGGTTGCCAGCTCGTCACCGACGCGTCGCTCCCTGAGCCCTGTGACCTCTCAGATGCAGCAGTTATCCTTAAGGGAGAGGATGGATGCTCCCGCTGCTCTTCCCATCATTCCTCCCTCCCCTCGCTCGAGTCCGTCGCCTCCTCCTCCATCGACTCGGTCTACTACACCCCCGCCTTCCTCCAATCATCGCAAGGACCGTCGTCGCTCACGCCGCCAGAAGTCGTCCCGTTTGTCCCGCAAAGAGGATTGCCCATCACCCCGCCAACGCTGTCTCCCACGTTCCCAGGAGACGCGAGATCGTTTGGCTTCGTTGACCAAGGAGTCGTCGACGAAACAGGCTTTACAGGATTTCCATTACTTGGTGATGAGGGATGGAGTTCAGGAGGCGGTGGAGTCGATGAGGTGGATACTGTTAGGATTGGGTATTGAGCTGGAGCATAACGTGTTTGGTTGCTCTTATTGCGAGGTAGTAGATGGCCGGTTCGTCTATTGTCCTCGTAGTGTACATCATCCTCGTCATGTCCTCCATGACCATCTTGTAGAGGACCACTCAGAATGTGGTTGCGAACACTGATTGTATTCGATACCCTTGATGAATCGATCTTGTTTTTGTTCCTCTCTTTTATGTCACGAATCTCAATAGTGATCTGTTTGATCTGATCAACAAGATCACGTGTTCGTGACAGACTCAACACTTATTGACAAGCCTACAGGTTAACCAGACCAATAGCCAACTAGTGCACTGTGCCTACTATTGCCCTTTTAGTTCTTTGGATTTAGGGTACCCCACTCCCCCTTTCCTCTCCACCACTGACAACTACCTTGAGTGGCAATCAAAGTTTGATTCCAACAAATTATTGGGCACAGTATTATTTGTTGTCCACTCTGGCCTCTTTAGCAACATTCCCACCCTTCAGTTTCCCACTCACCCCATCTTCTCTAGTCATTTGTTGGTGGGACATTCCTACTGCCCTACCTGGACAAGCTTGCACCTGGGCCAACAAACTAGAAGAACAAGTATATTTTAAAGAAGACATTTGGTTATTCAAGCACCAGCTCTTCAATTTTATCAATAAGTTTTGGAAACTGGTGTGTCCCTACAATACAACATCCCCACACCTTTGCCCACCTCACTCACCAGCCTCCCTCTCACACCCTTCCACCCCCTTACTCTCCATCCTCTCACAGCCACTACTCCTCTGGTGCCTAGCAATAAGCAGGCATCCAACCCTAACATGGAATATATATATGAGCCACTGGACTACTGGTCAGGAGTTTAGAAAGAGGGCAGTAGCCTCCAGAATTCTCCAATACTTGGATATTTTGTTCTCATTATTTGCAGAAAACTTCCTCAACATTCTATTATCCAGGACCTCATTGAAGGGAAGGGTGACCAGCTGAGTTGACTGTAATGAGGTTTTGATTATCTATTTCTTTCTTAGGTTTATCCTCAGACAAATATTAATAACACTCAGTTTGCACCATATACTTTCTCCTTTATATTCAGTATACATTCTTACTCACAGAGATACAATCACAGAAATAGTACATATACATTCCTACTAAGAACTCAAACAACCAAAATCCAAGATGGACACCTCTCCAGATAGATAACCAGTAACTAGGTACTGACCATCCCACCTCACTTGATCAGGTTTTGCATGTCTCCCACGTAGTTGAAACACCTCCCTTCCTGTAGCTGTATCCTTAATCCAAAGTGGAGTAACTGCCTGCCACCAAGTACTACCAATAAGGTCCAGGTGGGGTCTTTCTAAGGATCTATCAGATAGTGGAATGGGAGAGGAACCTGAAATCCCAAAGTCCCACCCCTGGGTTGACAAATTCCCAGATGATAAAACCCAGATTTTTGAACCACCTGGACAGAAGTAGTCTAGAGCAAAGTAATCTCTCTCAAACTTCACCTCACCCACAAGCTTCCATGTCCACATTGACCATGCTTGCATGATTCCAGTGTCCATGCGGAAAAGTTTGGATCCATCTCCTGATATCCTGAGGCCCCTGATCTCAGGAGCATCTAGGGTCTGGAGGAGTTCACCTTTTTCAGTGTCCCAGATATGAATTTTCTTGTGTTCACGCCAAATAAAGATTAACTTTCCATCTATCAGCTGGGCATCTCTCCAGGTACTACCTTTAGCTGGAGTTTGGAAAGATGTCTTGCAGAGCCCAGTCAATAGGTCCCAGGTCTTCACCACTCCACCTGAATCACTTGATATAGCAATCCCATCTCTTGCTTGTAGGCTGAGAGACTGGATTGAAGCATTTGGAGTAGGCTTTGGATGAGTCATAACTGGAGTTGCTGATAAAACACCAATTTGCCAAAACTTGACTGATTTGTCATAGGATGCTGATATGAAGGAGGAGGAAAACACAAGTGAGGCTATATCCTTACTATGACCAACAAGGGTCTCAACAGGATAAGGGTCCAAGGTAGCAATATCCCAAACATAGATGAATATACTAGCTGCTGCTACAACAAACCTGCCATCAGGGGAAAAACAGCAGTGGTTGACATGATAAACACTATTTTTGGACACTTGGAATTCAGCCACAATTTCTCTGGAATCAGAGTTCCAAACTTGGACAACTGCCCCACTGCACAAAGCAAACTTGGTGTGGTCTGGAGAAAAAGCAATGTGGGAACCATTGTATATAGGGCCAGTTTTGTGACAATTAATATCCCACTCCTGGACTTTGCTATCAGATATGGATATAAGGTGTCCAGGGTTTGTGGGGGAGAAACTAACATATGTCACCACATTCTGCTGCTCTATAATATGCTTGCACTCCCCTGTCTGAATGTCCCACAGACGAACTGTCTTATCACGAGATCCTGAAGCAATCCTGGTGCAGTTTGAGGAGATGGAAACAGAATTAATATGGCTAGTATGGCCGCGAAAAGTCTTGACAACACCACCAGTCTGCATATCCCAGAGCTTTACAGTCTTATCTTTACTTCCAGATACAAGTAATGTCCCACCTGGCAAGAAGGCAAGAGACAGAACTGAATCTATATGCTCAGAAAGAATAGCTGCCTGGCCACCTGTTATTACATCAAGGATGATAATGTCCTTGGACTCTAAACCAATTGCAATGGTGTTATTCCCACATGAAAAGGCTACTGGGGTGTTACCCAATAGAACTGTGCGAGAACATGTTCCCCATTCAGCTAAACAGCCTCTGATCACCTTGACTGCTTGTAACTGTTCTGCTGCATAGTACTCATGAAGCCAAGATGTAGAAGGGCAAAATGGGAGGGCAGAATAGTATATCTGGGAAGGAGAGTTGAGGAGTGTGTCATATTGCTCCAACAGAAACCGGTGACTGTCATTGGTCCACTTGCAAGGAACTCCTGCCTGGGTGGGTATAAGTATGGGTAGGCTTTAGCAGATACCTCACATGACTCACCTCTGCATACCATTGTTGTACATCATTAAGGGCATAAATACCAATATCAAGCTTCTCCAGAAGACTGAGGACCTCAATCCAATAGAGAAAGCAGGTTGTAAAGAATTCAGTGATTGCCTTGTGCACTTCCTCAACATTGGAACTGGTGTTGGCACTCCTGACAAGGTGACTTGCCCAGAAGCAACAGGCATACTTCAATGCATCTCCAATGTAGGTGGTCCTTCGTGTGGGAAGATCTTCTACTTCACTGAGAAGGACATAATCATCCAGTTGGCAGATATTTCTCTTCAACTTTCCCTTCATCACCTCAAGACATGAAAGCAGGATTTCCCTGTGATGAATTGGGGGATCTATGAAGAACTGTGGGTTTGTGCATCGTCTTGGGTCCATGAGGAAATCAGGGAAGGATTTATGGAAGATGCAGACTGAATCTTCCATGCTATCTGGGATGAGGAGGAGAGAGTGGAGGGTCCGTAGAGTGCTGTATATCTTGGATGGTGTGCCACAGTTCCTGAGGAGTTCCGAGAGTGTGTTGGTTGAGAGTGGATGGAAGATAAGCAGTACTCCCCCTACCACCAGTCTGAAATGCAAACAAAAGTCCTCATCCCCGTCATGGAGAGCTTGCTCTAGGACTTGGGTGTAGAGGAAATTGATGCCCGACTTCCCTTCGTGAGAAGTGTCTTGTGGAAGCGAAGTGATGAGAGCCAGCCTCTCATCAGGTGGGTGGTACTGTGATGCTACAAACTTGATGACAGTGGAAGCATAGATGAAAAGCCCCCCTGTCTTCTTGCAGAGGGTGTCGATCTCCTGTGGACTTGGCCAATCCCTTACGAGATCGCAGTTGCTCCGGTTCTTTATGATGTCCAATAACTTGGTGTTCAGGAAGAGCTTGATATCGCTGTCCACTGAAGACCGTTCGACTTCGTGGAGCTTGAGCACATCTGTGTGAGGCCGAAGTAGTTCCAAACGGAATCCAGACCGGACCCGAGGCTCTGGCCTGCCAGTGATGAAGAACTTGACGAAGGGGATCTTGTCCACGTAGCGGGAAAGCACTGAGAGAAGCGCCGACGCCGGCTCCTCGTCTTGACACTCGTCCAGGGCGTCGATGATGATCAGGGTCCAAGCCTGCATCGCCCGGAACGGCCCAACAATGAGTTTCTCCATCTGAGAACAGAGGGTCTCTCGTCCGACATCAGGGTTCGCTCTCAGGATCGGAAGCAATTCTTGTCGAAAGTCCGAGTAGCGGTAAGCGAGTTGGAAGGCGAGGGTAGGGAGGATGGTCCGAAGATTGCTCCTATCGTCGAAATTCCTGGAACAGAAGAAGCTCGCCCCGAGTCTCCCGTCTGCAAAGGTGATCTCCGCAAACGTCTGGGTAATGGTCGACTTCCCGGTCCCAGCGAGACCGTTGAGCCAGAACACCCGCTTGTCTTGCTCGTCGTCCAACCAGCTTTCGAGCTTGAAGAGAACATCTCTCCTGGTCCCCTTCATGCATCCCTGTCTGTCCCCGCAGAGGTGTCCGGCGTCGGTGACATGATGCATGCGATCGAGAAGGGTGAGGTCCGCCCCCTCCTGTTTCCTGGTTACTACGCGTGAACAAGTGGTCCTGGGGTGAGACTTACAATGAGCCGACAGGTTTTTTCGTAGATATCTTGTTGCAGAGATGTCTGATGTAGGGGTTAGGCGAGGTGGGAACAAGTGAAATGGGGACAAACCTGATACTCCATCATGGCATCACGGATGTCCTCGACCATGTCGCCGAGCTTATCGACATCGTCGGCGCTATTCAGGAACCGTGTGACCTTGCCTCGTTGTGCCAACGGGATGAGGTCTTGAAGGATATTATCCAACTTCCTGTCAAGTCATGCACATCAGACTGATTGTCGACTTTGAGGAGTATGAGGCTACCGTTTAAGGGTGTTCCTCCTCTCTTCCTCCCTGATCTCACCCTCGGGAACGGGACCACTCAGTGATTTTGCCAACCCTTCAACCCGGGGTATCAACAATTCTATGGATTGGCGACATGCTGCCGTTTTCTAGGGCGACTATAAGCATTTCGAATCGGGCGATTCACGGAGGTGGACCATACCTCGCAATTATTCAGGATAAACCAAAGAGCGCTTGCGGCAGATTTGAGGGGAGGGAAAGCGTCTGCGGATTCTTTGACCCCACGAAGGATGAATTTCGCCCCGGAGGACGCGAGGGACTTCAAATCCGATGTGTTCTCGTTTATCGCACTTGGGCCAACGCTACGCTTTGAGGGATTCGATTCACTTCCCCCTTCCCTGGAAACGGATGGAATTCGGTCGGAAACGGTGCGGGGGTCTGTGTTGCGTGAAAGATGTGTCAGACGGATCGTCCGAGATAAGGTCGATTGCATACCGTTGGACTCTTGGTCACGGGAGGCCGAGGGACTGGGCATTGCTAATGGCAAAGCTGAGGTACTCATCTGATTCTGAAGATCTGGGGTTGATTCCGTGGGACGTGGCACACTGGCAGCCAGGTCAACTCTATTTTGGCCTTCTGCAGGGCCAGTCTCGCTCCTGGCTTTGCTTCGCGTTCGACGATTCTTTTCCGGTAAATGGAGGAGCTCTCGCCACTTCATAATGTTGTTGGGTCGGTATAGATGGTGGGCGATAACAGGTGGATTGCCTCGTGGCATCCATTCCATTCCGAGTCGACACTAAGCGCGGAGACCGAGACTATCGTCCTTGTGGTCTCTCTCAGACGCTCCCTCCCATCCCCTGTACCTGAGGCCGGAATCCAGCCTATTCTCACCCATGTAACATCCGGGAAACTCTGCGACCCAGTATTCGAACGAATCCCCTCCGTTTCTTGATGCACCAAACGTCCACACAGAGCAGGGCTCGACCCGGATGAGCGGCGGATGTTCTTGGACACCCACCTTCACCACAAACTCAAGGATGGTCTCTATCCTGACGAACCCCAAGGCCCTGCCACACGGGATGTCACAGAAGCAATACTATCCTCTTGGATACCCCCCCTCGACGACATCCAAGGACCATTCGATTATCATTGCGGTTGCGGAGACAGCGTGAAGAGCGCAACGGTGACCGTTATTGATTTGGATTTGAAGTCTAGGACGGATGAGTAAGCGAGAGAGTCTGATAGGTATGTGACAAAGTCCACGTTGGAGGCTGAGGGGGGGACGTTGAGGAAGCCGAGAAGAGGATCTGTGTGGAAGTATCCGCCTCGTCGAAACACGTTTCGTGGTCTGGGCGAGCCTGGCTCGGCTGCTCCCGCTTGTTTTCTTAGTTGCGGACGAATCCCACCCACTTCAGTGAAGTGTTTCCTGGTCTGGCGGGCGTACTCGTGCTCTTTTGTCGTTTGTTATCGACTTATCTATCCCGCCTTTCATTTTGGAATGACCCTTATGCTCGTACCCTACCCTAATGATATTGCGAGCTTTACTTCCCACCTGTACGTACCGGCTGGCGAAAGTCCACATCATCTGTGTAACTTCGACGTTCCTCTGGGAATCAAGATCTCCGGCTCTAGTCTGGATGCTGCATATCCCTTCTGTGTCTTCTAGGTTAACCTGCAAAACTCTCACACCACCGTACTCGTGGAATTAATAGGCGACTCATAATACATAGGATTCGCGCTCGGAACAGAAGTATGGTTGGTGGTATGAACTGAGGAAAAAGCGGGTGTGACGACGATAGGATCAATGGGAGAAAGGAAAAGGCAGAACAACCAAGAGCGGAGCAACACGACACCACCGTGGACATACGTTAAAAAGTCTAAGACCCACGAGCAAGGGTTCCAGTCAATCCCATCCAACTCCACCCTGGTTTTCAGGAGATGTGCGCCTCACTGCGGGAAGCTTTCGACGGGGCCGGTATGACCAACCATCAGGCCGACCTCATGCAGCGTCTGGATCATATTCTCGAAGAGCTGGAACAGAGGCCGGAGCATATTCACCACCAAACCCCACTTCTCGCCACAAGCTGGCCCCTTCCTGATCAAATCAGGAGCGGGCACGTCTCGAGATCTCCGGGTCGTTCGAACTAGCCCTCGTGGAGGTCTTTCACGGCGACCTCTGCAGACGGGAGCGTCTTCAGCCATGATCAGGCACCTCCGGGAACCTCTTGCAGATGCGGAGAGGCGCTGCTTGCAACAACATATCGGCCACGCTATAATCTGTATCGTCTGCACATGGTACACCCGTTGCTACTTTCCAGAGCGGGATGAGGTGGTCCCAGATTCCATGAAGGGTATCCTTCTTCGCGTGTGCCGACGCAAGTACTGTGGCTCATTTCACAGGTGTAGGGCCCTCCCTACCATGATGGAGGGATTACTAACCAAATGTGATGCCATATAGACATGGGTCGTGAAAACGTCCAGTCCCAGCGGGAAGTATCCGATGGCATGTAAAATGGTCCAAAATATTCGGGATTCACCATTCCGTTCCTGCCGAACTACATATTGGAAGAGTGCAATGATGTTTTTGCACCTGTGTTCGACCATTCCTGAGTCCCCGGTCAAGGTTTATCAAACTAAAGACACCTTCCAGCGGGGTACTAACATCGAGATTAGATTACAATTGCAATATTGTAGATTTAGGCGAACCTCTTGGCTTGAACCAGCGCCGCAATCACATCCCGAGGCAATTGCAACGGTCGGTAGGCAGTGGGCAACGACCGAAGCACGAGGTAGGGAATCTTGAGATAGAGATTGGGACAGGAAACGGAGGACCCGATTGGGGATCTTTTCCCGATGGTTTCTTCGCAACTGAGCAGGCGATCTTGACCAATGTTTCAGTAAACGGAATGCGATGTCAAGCGAGAGGGTTATAGTCACCTCACCTAAGGAATAGACGTTGTTTCATTGGGTAAAACAGATGGTGGATGCGTCCATGATGGAGTAGAAAGGGAGCCCCTGGAGATTGGCCTCGGGTATAAACCTGTTTCGGTACTGCCGGTGGAGGGTTTATAGCGCTCGGAACGAAATTCATCCTTGGGAAAGTCGGTGGGAAATAGGTGACGACAAAATATCAGCCCCGAGCCACCCTCCCCCGGTTCGCGTAATGTGTCGTTTAGGAGGAACGAAAGGCAAGTAGGGCCCTAATGACCACATTTCCCAGAAACTGAACGGGGATGCTGTCAGCGCAGTCATAAGTAGACACAGTCATGTTCTTACCAAGCTTCTAACCAGCCAGTGGGAGGGCTACATCCCCGAAGCACGGGAATAGAGTCGCATGATGTGGTGTGCTTGGCTAGCACCACCTAGCCTTTTGAATGGCACGCGTAATTATCCCTTTGTCTGGTTGAGAGCCTAAACCCTGTTGCGGTCGACGTCGACGGAAGAAGGGAGAGCCCGTGGGAAAGCAGTTCTGATCCATGCTCCGGTCGGCCAACTCCCTACGGGGTTCCGGATCCAATCTTCTCCTCTCATCTTCCCTACAAACCCCACCTCTCCATCGTTCCAAGACATGGCTTTCAGGCTCGCTTCAACCTCAACGAGGAACTTATCACGTTTGTTAACCGCAAAACGAACAGTAGGCGTTCCACCATTCCCTCGGAACCAAAGGCGATCGGTGTCGCATTACAATGTCAGCCTTGCGGGATTAACTGAGGAACAAACTGAAGTTCGTGGGGTATTGTTGCTGCGTAACCTGACTTTGACTCTGTAATTGTCGCGTTTTGCAGTTCCGGGAGGCCGTTCACCAGTTCGCTGAGAAGGAAATAGCACCACGAGCCGCCGAGATCGACCGGACGAACACTTTCCCTATGGTACACCCCTCGTCACTCAGTCTACCCGTGACGAATCCACTGACATACGATCTGATACTCAGGACCTCTGGGAGAAATTCGGTGAGATGGGCCTCCTGGGCATTACTGTCTCTTCAGAATATGGTGGTCTCGACCAAGGGTATTTCCAACATACCCTCGCTATGGAAGAACTCTCCCGAGCATCCGGTTCCGTTGCTCTTTCGTACGGTGCCCACTCGAACCTGTGTGTCAACCAGATACACCGTTGGGGAACAGCCGAGCAGAAGGCCAAGTACCTTCCCGACCTCATTTCCGGGAAGAAAGTGGGAAGTTTGGCCATGAGCGAGCCAGGAAGTGGAAGTGATGTCGTTAGTATGAAGCTGAAAGCGGAGAAGGTTGACGGTGGTTGGAAGTTGAACGGGAATAAGTTCTGGATCACGAATGGGCCTTCTGCTTCGACTCTGGTCGTTTACGCGAAGACTTCGCCCGAGAAGGGTTCCAGAGGCATCACCGCATTCATCATCGAGAAAGGTTTCGAGGGGTTCTCGACGCACCAGAAGCTGGACAAATTCGGGATGAGGGGAAGCGACACCTGCGAATTGGTGTTCGAGAACTGTATGGTCTCAGATGGTATGAACATCCGTAAACTCAACGCATTTCGTTCCTCTGACTACACCAACCCCTAGGGAATGTGCTAGGATCGATCGACAAAGGTGCAGCTGTCCTCATGTCTGGGCTGGACCTCGAGCGTCTAGTATTAAGTGGTGGTCCTCTGGGGATCATGCAGGCCGCCTTTGATTATGCCCTTGACTATGTTCACGAACGTCGCCAGTTCGGTCAACCAATCGGAACGTTCCAACTCATGCAAGGAAAGGTCGCCGACATGTACACGAACCTCACTGCATCCCGATCTCTGGTCTACGCTGTCGCCCGTGCTTGCGATAACGGCCATGTGAGCCGTAGAGATTGTGCGGGTGCGATCCTGTATTCGACGGAGAAGGCCGTCGAGGTTACGCTGGAGGCCATGCAGTGCCTCGGGGGGAATGGGTACATCAACGGTTTGTACCGATTCATCTTCTGTTTCTCGGAGGGTTCATTTAACGATTACCCAGAGTATCCAACTGGGAGGTTCCTTCGGGATGCTCGCCTGTATACTGTCGGCGCAGGAACGCAGGAGATCAGGCGAATGCTCATCGGTCGGGAGTTTAACAGCGACTATAGGTCATAGGCATGGTCGGAAGCAAAGCCACGTTCCGATTCTAACACTCCAAGGACCACAAATATGTAGTCGTACCTCCCATCCACAGGTCCAATTGTACACTCATTACTTGCGATTCTGCAGCCAGAATCCATGACCCCGACGGATAACACTGCGCCACGTCGGTGCGCTGGACGGGCGCTCCGACTGTGCTCATCCGATGGGGTCCCGGTCTGGTACATGAAGCCGTTCGTGATCTATTCATGACACCGCCCTGAAAGGCTGATTCACCAGAATCACACATGTTAACCGTAAGGGACACTGGTTGCGCTCTTTTGACGTTCGGCGGTGGATATGCTCTCGGGCGTGCGTTTGCATTCAACAAATTACAAAAGATGGCCGTTTGGACGTTTAACTTATCACTAGCTGCATCCCATCGCGCTCTTCCAGGGGGGATCGGCGTTTCTATCTGGCCTGGACCCAAACAGGAGTCTGGACGTTGTCTGGTCCTGGGTGTATGATCAGTTGAATGAATCTCATCAACGCTTACCCGCACCCAATCTTGACCGTCGCCCGAGGTTGTGCCCAAAACCTGCCGATTGGCTATGGCAGTTACTGGTTACCCACGAGGTGACTACTCGAAAGTGGTCGTGTACCATCGGATACCATCACCTCAAATATCGCAGATAGGAATCCCAGTCGGGTACTAAACGTCATGCGGCACTACGATCCGAACACCTCCCACATTATACCTTCTCCTCTGGTGCTCTCAGCCTTACATCGCGTTCACAGCCAACAGGACCCCCACATCAGCCCTCGAATCCCCGGTCCTACCCCAACCAGCCACTTATTACCGGTATTGCCTTTGGGATCGCATTCTGTGTGCTGTGAGACTCTGTACCATATTCCCGCGCGTATATACTTACATGTTGTTTTGTATTTGCGCTTGTGTCCCGGCGAATGTTATCTGGTCTTCACACCTTTATTGACATATCGTCGGCACCTTGAGCGATATGCCGTCCAAAGTGCCCAAAAAAGAATTCTATCGCGCACACGTAAAATCACGCCGCACGTCACAAATATCCCTCCCTTATCGCATATACCGTCCCCACCTATCGCACATATTGCCCCTCACTTATCGCGCAAAGACCCGGACTTCCCCTGGGTGAAGTTTCTTGCCTTATTCCGGACAGAGCCGGAGGTAGGGAGACTTTTCCGTCGGTTTTCACATTATTTGGAGGTGGTTTCGCGGTGGTAATTGCCGTTTTTTTGTTGGACGGAGGGGTCGCGGGATTGGCCGGAGCCCGTGATCCGATCACTTCCCCTCAGAAATTCCGTCGGGAAGGTGTTGGCCGACGCGCCGTGAACTGGTTATTGGTACCGCCGTCCGACGGAGGAGAGCGACGGAAGCCACGTAGCCTCACAGGCGTTTCTCGTTTCGTAGTCGTTTATTAACTTTTTTCCCTCATACCCCCATTCCCAGTAGCAGTGTACCTACCGCAGGGTAATCGTGGAGGTCGGGAGTCATGCGTTTACGCTTCATGAGCGCTTGAGCAGCGGGTCACAAAGGGGGGCCTCCCGACGACAACTCGGCCTGACCATAATTATTTTCACTAGAATAGGCCTGTAACAACTTAGGGTAGAAAACGATACTTACCGAGGCAGGTTTCGAGTCGGTGGTCCTAGCGGGACATCCCTAAGCGCGCCTCCCGGCCAATCCCGCGGCCCCTCCGTCCAACAGAAAAACGGCAATACCACAACGAAACCCCCTCCAGATAACGCGGAAACCGACGGAACAAGCCCCTTACCTCCGGCTCTGTCCAGAACAAGGCAAGAAACTTCACCCAGGGGAAGTCCGGGTCTTTGCGCGATAAGTGAGGGGCAATATGTGCGATAGGTGGGGACGGTATATGCGATAAGGGAGGGATATTTGTGACGTGCGGCGTGATTTTACGTGTGCGCGATAGAATTCTTTTTTGGGCACTTTGAACGGCATAGAGCGAGGCCACATGTGATCTAGGAACCAGCATTCTCGCACGCTGTCGCATACTGTCGCGTACCACTGCGTACCAACCGTAAGAACTAAATAGAAGAGCTCGAGTTTTAGGTGAAGGTACCCGAAATGATGGCACGCAGACCGGGTATTGGGTGACTATCCGTAGGCTTTTATCCTCGAATAAACGAATATCCACTGCCTTTTAAGGGAACTGTCAGGACCCCGACCGTTGCGCCGGGTCACTGATTTTGTCTCCAAACCCCTCATCTGGGATCTTATAACTACGTCGGTGATTCGACAAATCATCATCTAGGAGCCCCGTGATGGGGTCCTACCATAGTCCCAACGCTCATCCTCCTTGACCCATGTCTGAATTATGAGCTCTCACTGCCAACCCGACGCTAGGACGACCCTGGTATGGGTGGGCTGGACTGATGGCGAACTAAGGCACGCATTCCGTTGTCATTTGTCTCCACACCATTGTGTTGAACCGGAGGCTTCCTTTAGCCCTACGAGTCTTAGGTCACATGACCGGGTAACGCTAATAAGCGACCCGATGTCCGGATCACGCTCTATAGCGACCCGAAGGCCGGACTATATTATATGGTCCGTGCGTTTGATGTAGATGGTCCGTGCACCGTGATGTAGGAGATGATGCGGCCTTAAGCCTTCCATCGGAACATCAGTCACATTGTCACTCTGTGACCACAATAGATACCCTTAGATATATATACCCTAGGATATGGACCAGAATAGACAATCGCTCTTCTTCTCTCTTCTTCCACCAGCAACGCACTCAAACCTCTCCTAAGGTAAGACTTAGAGTACCTTGTGGTAGTTTAGAATATACCACCGCACCTGCTCAACAGGTTATGAGCCCGGGCTACGCCCATCTCTCTCTTCAGCGCCCTTTGAGGCTGCAGAAGACGATGAGAA
>Ga0307517_10006950_pt1 | contig 16629 bp, 13 predicted proteins | sample 23_EM_MG_FD_194515 | JGI IMG/M metagenome (GOLD analysis project Ga0307517, IMG submission 194515) | Populus trichocarpa ectomycorrhiza microbial communities from riparian zone in the Pacific Northwest, United States - 23_EM | ecosystem: Host-associated > Plants > Roots > Unclassified | place... | reverse complement strand
GTCACGGTAACAATGTTCGGACCGAGATCCATCTTTGGCAATTTGGTCTGTGCGCAATCCATTTACATAAGCAAAAACCTCCGAGGGCTATCCATTCCAATCCTGCCACACACATGATCAGCGAGCCAGTCTGATAAGCGCCTTGTAAGCGCCCACTCATCGCAATACTTAAAGTTGCTACTGTATAATCTGACCTATTCATTTCCGCGCCAAGCTCCTTCGAAATTATTTCTCACATCCGAGTACTCCGAATTCCGATGAAACCGGACTCTGGTCACTCTGTTTAGTGCTCGATTCGCCGCTAAAAGGTTGGTGGGGGACAACCTCCTGCTCGGGGTCAGGGCGAGCATTGGAAAAGCGATGCGCGCCTAGAGATCGAGATACAGAAAAATCTGGTATCCTCACAGCGTCTGTCAGTAATTTATTTTACTTCGTTATAGCTTGGCGTGGCATTATATACCCATCCCGAGAATGGAATTGAGCCAACCACCCTTCAACGCCCAGTAACCCACGTTACCACTTTCGTTGTAACATACTAGTAGTAATTCTCTGACAATTCAGCGCCCGGTGGCGTGCAGTATTCAAGTTTGCGCTAAGCACCGGTCAGGCCTCAGACATTAAGGATATTAGAGTGATGAAAATTGAAAATTTGTCGAAGCGTTGCACGCTCAAAGGAGGTAAACCTGGTAACAGTAATGGAGGAAAAGACGCCTGTGCTCACAGCTCAATAGTAGACATCCTGTCAAGTCATAGCAACTGTAATCTAGATTTGTCAATCTCTCTCTGCAGACCACAGGCCACGGCGTGTGTGGGTATTGGGTTTCGGATGAAAATTCCATTGCCAGATTCGTGCCAGATAGGTCGTCGTATAAAAAGGTACTAAAAATTAAAAGATGTCCTCACCGTCCACGTAGAGCAGTTGATCAGCAGAAGTCATCACACTCATACACGGCCCGAAAATGAAGTTATTCCACACCCTCGTCGCGTCCGTTGCGTTATTTTCTGCAATTTCTGCAGCACCAGTACGTACTATAAATGTATGGCACAATCACAAACTTACCAAACGGTTGCCACTTCCATTAACTAGCCAAACTGCGCCCCGGCGAGTAAAGCAATGCCCCTTTATCGGGCCTACAATCCTGCTACAACAGATCACTTTTACACCATGTACCAGTATGAATACAACTTTGCCGTCACCAATCAAGGCTACCTTGGTGACGGTGTTGCGTGCAAGATATTCCAAGATGCTGGTGCAGGAACTTCACCTCTCTATCGGCTGTACAGCAGCGAAGGCACAGACCACTTCTATACTACAGACCTCCAAGGAGCAGTTCTTGCGGCCGCTAATTTGGGATATACGTGGGAGGGAATCGTAGGCCACGTTTTCACGGACACGAAGTGCGGCGGTAAACCCTTTCACCGCCTTTTCCATCCTGCGATCGTCGACCATTTTTATACGACGTCAATTGCGGAACGAGATGGTGCAATCCAACAATTTGGATATGTGAGTGAAGGGATTGCTGCGTATGTGATCCCCGCATAAGGAAGTATCCACAAATTTCTGTCTCTGTCTGGTCAACATTTTATTGCGTCATAAATATACCCCTTTTCCTTAGATAAAACGATACTGCTTCTGAACTTAATTACTAATTTTATTTATGTTCATGCCACCTGCTGAATATGATAAAACTTCTTGACTACAGAAATAGCTAAACTATGATAATGCAGTTTTACACCTGCTTGCATAGCCTAGGCCCTATGGGCCCAGCTTAAGCTAATGCACACCGTCACGGTCCTTTCGTAGATAAGCCATTGGGGTGGGATAAAGTAACCTAGGCGCTTAAATAGCAACTGATCCCACATTCGAATCACAGAAGGTATAATTGTCATTATAGTTACAACCGAATGATGAGGAGACAAAGTCCATATATCCATCGAGAATACCACGTCCAGACAACAATGAGAGCAGAAAGTATTCTGTATCAAATGAGCCGGGTTAATATCCTAGAACTTAGAGGTCAACTTACAGAAACCTAGCAGGCTTCACGGAGTAGGTGCGATCAGGGCAGTGCCCGCGCAAGCCGCAGAACAAACGCCCAACCCCGGGTTGCATCCCAAGATGGCAGGGGGCGCAAGGGGAGCCGCGACAGTACCAAACGTGAATCCGGCTGCAGAGTAGCAGGCAATGGCCAACACATTACATCCTGTGCAGAGTAGATACTCAAAATCTAAACATTTTTTCAAGACTCTTCCCTACCTGTTTGACAAATACCGTAAGCGATAAGCCCAGCCTGAGCGACGGGCGCTAAAATGCACAAGCCGATAGGAAGAACGAGTTTTGAGATCCGCATATTATGTGAGGAGAGACGAGATGGATGGTATTGCTAGTTGCTTTCGATGTGTCTATCTCTGGGAGATGGGACTGGCAGAAGTGAAGCTGAAGGGGGGCTGGGACACACGTTATATAAGGTCTACATCGAATTTCCAACTCCGCGGCGGAATCAACCGATGACTTCGTCCTTCAACGCCCCTCCACTGGTTGTCCTCGTGTTCGCCATGAGTCAAGATTGGATCGTTGGATAGCAATAGGTGCCTTTTAATTTGTACATGAAACTGGTGGCTAATAGATAACAAACCGCAGGCCAATAAATACAAGCTTCTTGCTATACAAATTAATCGCCCACACTGCTTGAACCTCAGCATCCTGTCAGTTACTCGTCCCAGTGGCTCCCAGTGGCTCGACCCCGGCGTCTTAGCAGGGTTCAAATGTTAAAAACTAATCGTGCCCCAATTGCAGATTAATCTGATACGGGTATACCCGATCTTCGTGGCTATGGAGTTCTTCAAGTTGATTCGCCGTTTCCAGGAATAATACCGTGACAGTAATCATCCAAAACATATTCGACTGGGAATCATCGATCGAAAATCAATCTTGTCTGCGCCAAAAAAAATCAGAGACCCATTCTGTACGTTTATCTTGCATTGCAAAACGGAGAAGAATGATCAAAGCGCTCAATGCTGATCAAGCGTCGTGTCCCCTCTCCCTCCTTGTCCCCCCCTGTGGTCCCCTCGTCCTCCCTCGCCTCCGTCTCCAGCTGAGAAAGGTTGACATCCTGCGACATGTTAGGGCGCGCCGAGTTTCCTGCACCACCTGCACCGCCTTCTACCTCTCCACCTCCGCCTTTTCCTCCAGAGCCGGCTTTTTAAAAAATGGGTTTTCATTTTGCAAAACACGAATTGTCAAGGAAAACTAACATTTCATATCTTTGATTACCAATCAAGATTCTGGTGCTAGACTAAGATATCTTATCTATTATTCTTGATGCACAAACGTCGTGATGAGCAAGTTGGATAACAAGATATGTAGACTACGGTAGTGGGTGTGGGGTTTGATGGACCAGATGCCCAAGAAAGGGAAAGTGGCCTCAGGATGAAGGCCGATGGAATGCGGGTGGATAAACCCCCATGTCATCAGCCCTCTCTACCAAGTCAAAGTGTGGGTGGGTGGGAAAAGAAAACAAGGATACTAGATGTTGCACAAAGTACACCGATATTGACAGAACGTAGAAAGGTAGAGGGAAGACGGTAAAGAGTGACTCGGACTGTATAGATACTTTAGAAAAAGAAAATCACTCCTGAGCACAAGAAGGGGTTCTCGAGAACCTCGATACTTCCAATCCACATTTTCCGTGACAACCGAGATTTCTTGAAGCCAAACGTACAAGTTGGGAGTACTATGAGTCTGATACTACCATCCATCCATCCATGATACTTGCCAAAATAAATGCATACTGTAATGAAAAGCAGTAATGAACACGCGCTAGAATATCTACGGTGTATAACATGCAGTCCATTCAGACCCTATCCAGGAATCGGTAAAGTCCACTTTGGCAGGTGGCTCGGGTGAAATAACCAGTGCGTTGGGTGGATTTAGAGTATTCATAACTTCTTGTGGCACCCACATGAGGCGTTGACGATGAGGTAGTGATATGATCCAACCATGACTTGAAAAATCCCAACGATTGTGAGCGACCATATCCCATACCCGCATTGAGTTGTCGCTTGAACTAGAGACAATGCGGGTGCCATCGCTCGAAATTGCCACGGAGTGAACATTGTCGGAGTGGCTATTGAATCTCCTCAGCTCTGCGCCTGTTGAGGCATCCCACACCCGCACAGACCTGTCATCCGAACCAGAAACAATGCGGGTGCCATCGCTTGACACTGCAACAGATTTAACACTGTCGGTGTGACCGTTCAGTCGCCTCAGCTCTGCGCCTGTTGAGGCATCCCATACCCGCACAGACCTGTCCTCTGAACCAGAGACAATGTGCCTCCCAGAGAATGCAACAGATCGAACCCAGCCATAGTGGCCGGCCAGTATCATCAGCTCTGCGCCTGTTGAGGCATCCCATACCCGGACTGAGATGTCGCCTGAACCAGAGACAATGCGGGTGCAATCGCTCGAAATTGCAACGGAAAAAACACCGGAGGAGTGGCCATTCAGTCTCATTAGCTCTGCGCCTGTTAAGGGATCCCATACCCGCACAGACCCGTCATCTGAACCAGAGACAATGCGGGCGCGATACCTCCACCTCGAAATTGCAACAGATCGAACATAGCCGGAGTGGCCTTCCAGTTTCATCAGCTCTGCGCCTGTTAAGGCATCCCATACCCGCACAGACCTGTCATCTGAACCAGAGACAATGCGGGTGTCATCGCCCGAAAATGCAACAGATTGGACACAGTCATAGTGGCCGTCCAGTCTCCTCAGCTCTGCACCTGTTGAGGCATCCCATACCCGCACAGACCTGTCCCTTGAACCAGAAACAATGCGGGAGCCATCGTTCGAAAATGCAACACAATGAGTAACGGCAAAGAGCCAGTCCGAACTCCTCGGCGCTGTGCCTGTTGAGGCATCCCATACCCTCACAGACGCGTCGCTTGAACCAGAAACAATGCGGGTGCCATCGCCCGAAAATGCAACAGAGTGAACATTATCTGAGTGGCCGTTGAATCTCCTCAACTCTGCACCTGTTGAAGCATCCCATACCCGCACAGATCTGTCATCTGAACCAGAGACAATGTGCTTGTTATCGCCTGAAAATGCAACAGATCGAACCCAGCCATAGTGGCCGACCAGTATCATTAGCTCTGCGCCTGTTGCGGCGTCCCAAACACGCAAAGTGTCGTCGATTGAACCAGAGACAATGCGGGTGCAATCGCTCGAAATTGCAACGGAAAAAACACCGGAGGAGTGGCCATTCAGTCTCATCAGCTCTGCGCCTGTTAAGGGATCCCATACCCGCACAGACCTGTCATCTGAACCAGAGACAATGCGGGTGCGATCACTCGAAATTGCAACGGAAAAAACACAGGAGTAGCCATTCAGTCTCGTCAGCTCTGCGCCTGTTAAGGGATCCCATACCCGCACAGACCTGTCATCTGAACCAGAGACAATGCAGGTGCCGTCGCCCGAAATTGCAACAGATCGGACACAGTCATAGTGGCCGTCCATTCTCATCAGCTCTGCACCTGTTGAGGCATCCCATACCCGGACTGAGTTGTCGCCTGAACCAGAGACAATGCGGGTGCAATCGCCCGAAATTGCAACAGATCGAACACTGCTGGAGTGACCATCCAGTCTCCTCACCTCTTCGCCTGTCAAGGCATCCCATACCCGGACATACATGTCGCTTGAACCAGAGACAATGAGGGAGCCATCGCTCGAAAATACGACACATAAAAAGGATTTCCCCCAAATCGTCAAGAGTGGCAAGATGTCCTCGCCTGCAGTTTGTTTAAAGGCTGGGACATGAGAGAATTGCTTCTTCCACATTCGGGATAAATTAGAATCCCGCGACCATGTTGCCAATGATGAAATGTAGAGGTGTGGTGTTGACTGGGATGCTAAGCTCCCAGCAAAGTATGTCGCAAAGTTCGCAGCTTCTGCAGCTTCCCCAGCGAGATCACCATCACCCTGATTCATTCATTAGCTTGAGTCCACAAAATAACACAGCATTCTCACCTTCAAGATACATTCGCGGGCTTGTTGGAGTATCGGGGCACAATGACCACGTGAATCCAGAAGATTCATTGCCTCAATCCAGAAAAGTACCTTCAATTGAAGGAAATCACGGATTTCCATCAGTCCATCATCAGATGGAGTTTGGGCAAAGTGCTGAGCCCAATGCACACAAGAGTACCTGAGACTATCACCAATGTTCGCCCGGATTCGATCCTTGAGATTCGGAACCTCAGAATCAAGGAGAAATGACGAGGGTAGGTCGCATATGTTCAATCGGAGGTGGGTTTTCATAATACGGAAGCAGGAACTGGCAAGTCGTGCATGTTGCGCGGCCAAGTCACAATGCATATCAACAACGCGGGAATCAGTGCTCAAAAGAACGCTGCCCGACCGCGCCTGAGAGAAGATGAAGTCAGGGAAAGAAGCATGGTACCAAAACACCCGATCCTCTTTCACATAGAGAACTCCATGAAGCCCTTCGACAACCAGCTCGACCACTTCTGCCATGTCTGGATCGTCGGAAAGGAGTTCCCCAGCAACAGAGGTGGATACACGCTCCTGAGTGCAGAGGAGCGTATGAAGAGCATGTAAACGATTTTGAAGGAGGTTGTCATTCAGGCCTCCGAAAGCAGACAACATGACTTGTTTGTATAATGCATCGATCGGCGATACGTTAGTGTTCCGCGAAAAAGTCGATCCATCTGCATGAATGCCCAGCTCGCCCAGGAGTTGAACCTGTTCGAGTTTCGCCATCTTGGGACGGGGTGTGATATATCTTACAGCTGTGGCTGCGAAGATGAATAAGCCATCTGCCTGGTGCATGAGATCTTTGATCACAGGGGTGTCCCAAAGTTTTGGGAGCTTCGCTTGCAGGTAAGTTGCGATGTCGGCCTTGACGGTGTCTGTAGGTACGTCATACAATGCGCAGACGGCATCAGAGGTGAAAGATGAGCAGAGATTCGCGAGATCTGGGTCTGGCCGGCTGGTGATTAAAAACTTGAGGCCCTGAAGGTGAGATTTGGTCATCCCCAGTAGCTCTTCCAAAAAAAGCCAACCCTCCCCTGTCCTCAATCTCGTCCAGCGCATCCACAACGACGAGTAAAGGACGGAAATCTACATGGCGCTTGCTCAAGGACTGCATCCAGGGGTCAACGAGGAGGTCCTTCATCTGTTTGGATGTGATGCTAACGGAGTGAAATTTGTTCGCCTTAAGCAAGGCATTGGCATAGGGTTGGGAATGGCGAGCGAGCTGGTCGACAATTGTGGGGATTATAGCCGCCCTTTGTCGCGTCTCCTCAAATTGCCGCGAGCAGAAGAAGTTTGCCCCCAAGACCTTCGGTGCATCCTCATCACCTTCCTGTCCGTCGAAGTGGCGCGCTACGCTGTAAGCGATTGTCGACTTGCCGGATCCCACATCACCGGTCAACCAGAAGACCGCTGGACCGTTGGGTGTGAGATCCTCTGCCCATCCGTAGATACGCTTCAATATGCCCATACGCGTCTTAGGGGTGCATCCTTCACGGGTTATAGTCCCTCCGAGATTGGCATTATAAGCCGCCTTTGGAGAACGAGGCCAGTTGGTCTCAAGGTACCGTTGCTGTATTGAGAGTTAGTGCATCGCTTGCTTGAGGTCAACGAGAGATATACAGAAAGTGTTTCTTGTGTGCCTTGAAGCGGGTAAGGTCAGCTATGTACCTCATTCTGCAAATCTGCGTCTCACTCACTTTTGTTCGACTGAACCAGCGTTCCAATGCTGACTGTGCCGGCGATGACGCCAGAGTTGTAGTTGCCCACGTTGCTAACAGGGCCATGAACGTCGCCTAATATCATGATGAAACTGAAAGTATGGCAGAAAGCTGGATCGAACCCCACCAAATAAGAGTCTGGGTCAATGCCAAAAGGTCGTCCGCGATAGGAAAAAAAAAGATAAACCCATGAAGTTGCTGTGCGCAAAGCTCGGAATTTGTGACGTTTTTTAATTGAATCTGTTCCCATGATTTGCCAAAATGGTCGCCATGTCGAATGTGTTCCCAAAAACTAAATGGTTGGAAAGAATGGGGAAGTGCTTGTAAAAAACTCTAAATGTCAGTGTGGGAGGCCAAATATCATAAAGGAGGCTTATCTTCATCATTGAATTTCTATTGGACCTTCAAGGACTCAAGACATGGCTATTTGAAATCGGATTCCCAATCGGCCTGAGAAAGCATGCAGTCCGGTGAGTCGTATTCATCGGTGCTTGAACACGACTGTGACCGGACGTCGAGCGGCTCTATGACAGTCTTGCTTGTGAGAGGACGATACTTACATCCCGGCGAAGTGCACTGGTGGCACAAACCAGTTAATTCCAACTCCGCAGCGGAATCAACCGACGACTTCGTCCCTTCAACGTCTTCACTGGTTGTCGTGTTCGCCATGAGTCAAGATTGGATCGTTGGCAATAGGTGCCTTTTAATTTGTAATGAAAATGGCAGCTAATAGATAACAAACCGCAGACCAATAAATATAACTTGCTATGCAAATTAGACGCCCACACTTGAACCTGGTGTCAAATATACGTCCCAGTGGCTCGACCCCGGCTTCTGTGATGCACCGGAGTCTTAGCAGGGTTCAAATGTTAAAAACCAATCGTGCCCCAATTGCAGATTAATCTGATACGGGTATACCTGATCTTCGTGGCTATGGAGTTCTTCAAGATGATTTGCCGTTTCCAGGAATAATACCGTGACAGTAATCATATTCGACTGGGAATCATCGATCGAAAATCAATCTGCTCAACTTCCTTGTCTGCGCCAAAAAAAATCAGAGACCCATTCTGTACGTTTATCTTGCATTGCAAAACGGAGAAGAATGATCAAGCGCTCAATGCTGATCAAGCGTCGTGTTACCCCCTCTCCCTCCTTGTCCCCCCCTGTGGTCCCCTCGTCCTCCCTCGCCTCCGTCTCCAGCTGAGAAAGGAGTAGCTCAGTGACTCTGTCTTACAATACTCAAGTATGCCTAACCTGCAACACTCCTAATGTCACAGTTGACATCCTGCGACATGTTAAGGCGTGCCGAGCCTCCTGCACCGCCTGCACCGCCTTCTACCTCTCCACCTCCGCCTTTTCCTCCAGAGCCGGCTTTTTTTTTAAATGGGCTTTCATTTTGCAAAACACGAATTGTCAAGGAAAACTAACATTTCATATCTTTGATTTTGATGGCCATGCGACGTTCCTCATTTCCTTCTTCCCCACAGGGTTCAGCTGCCGTCGTAGATCCACTGCTCTTACCGGGGTTGAAGGTTAAGCCGATGCTTCCACCCGCTCCTCCGTTGTTCGCACCATTTCCTCCTCCTCCAGCTTTGGGCGGCAGTTGGGCGGCGGGGGAAGTTGAAGTCAGTTTACATCATAGCAGGAGTCATTCATACCCGTAACATTTCCAACGGTTGTCGTAGTGTTGTTACTGTTAGTCGTGGTAGTGTGACCCGAGTGCATCGAGTCCTTTATCCATCACAGATTCTTTAGCTAGGTGATTGAATTGGAAACAGAATACAGCGTACAATTCTGTTTACATCTCCGATTATGCCAGAGTTGTTGTTACCAAAGTTAGAGACATTGCCATAGATGTTGCCACGAATCATATTTTTCGTGAATGTGGTTTGATGATGAGAATAGGATTAAATATTAAATATAGCGGTTAGATGAAGTGCGATAGGAAATACGGAGCAATGTTGGCCAGAATCAATTGAACCAACCATCTGGTGCAAACTATAGACTAAGATATCGATATCTTATCTATTATATCCAGATTCAATTTGGATTCAATGATTTCCGTGACAACCGAGATTTCTTCTTGATGCCAAACGTACAAGTTGAGTGCTTACTATCCATGATGCTTGCCAAAATAAATGCATACTGTAATGAAAAAGCAGTACTACGAACATGCGCTAGAATATCTATGGTGTATAACATGCAGTCCATTCAGGCCCTATCCAGGAATCGGTAAAGTATACTCTGGCAGGTGGCTCGGGTGAAATAATCAGTACATTAGGTGGATTTAGTATATTGATAGCTTCTTGTGGCACCCACATGAGGCGTTGACGATGAGGTAGTGATATGATCCAACGCATGACTTGAAAACTCCCAAGGATTGTGAGCGACCAAATCCCATACCCGCACTGAGTTGTCGCTTGAACTAGAGACAATGCGGGTCCCATCGCTCGAAAATGCAACAGAGTGAACACAGTCGGAGTGGCCGTTGAATCTCCTCTGCTCGACCCCTGTTGACGCATCCCATACTCGCACAGTCCAATCATCTGAACCAGAGAAAATGCGGGTGTCATCGTTCGAAAATGTGACGGATTGAACAGGGTCGGAATGGCCGTTCAGGATCCTCAGCTCTGCGCCTGTTGAGGCATCCCATATCCGCACAGACATGTCATCTGAACCGGAAACAATGAGGGTTCCATCATTCGAAAATGCAACAGACTGAACATCGCCGGAGTGGCCGTCCAGTCTCCTCAGCTCTGCACCTGTTGAAGCATCCCATACCCTCACAGACTTGTCGTCTGAACCAGAGACAATGCGGGCTCCATCGTTCGAAAATGCAACAGATTGAACACTGCTGGAGTGGCCGTTCACTCTCCTCAGCTCTTCGCCTGTCGAGGCATCCCATACCCGCACAGAGTTGTCGCCTGAACCAGAGACAATGCGGGTTCCATCGCCCGAAAATGCAACAGAATAAACACCGCCAAAGTGACCGTCCACTCTCCTCAGCTCTGCGCCTGTTAAGGCATCCCATACCCGCACAGACCCGTCATCTGAACCAGAGACGATGCGGGTTCCATCGCTCGAAAATGCAACAGATTTAACCCAGTTGGAGTGGCCGGTAAGTGTCCTCAGCTCTGCACCTGTTGAGGCATCCAATACCCGCACAGACCTATCCCTTGAACCAGAAACAATGCGGATGCCATCGCTTGAAAACGCAACACAGTGAGCAACGGCAAATAGCCAGTCCGAACTCCTCAGCTCTGTGGCTGTTAGGGCATCCCATACCCGCACAGACTTGTCCCACGAACAAGAGACAATGCGGGTGTCATCGCTCGAAAACAACAGAGTGAATAATGTCGGAGTGGCCGTTGAATCTCCTCAGTTCTGCACCTGTTGAGGCGTCCCATACTCGCACAGACCTGTCATCTGAACCAGAGACAATGCGGGTGCCGTCCCACGAAAATGCAACAGATCGAACGCAGTCGAAGTGGTTGTCCAATAGCATCAGCTCTGCGCCTGTTGAGGCATCCCATACCCGCACAGACCCGTCCCACGAACCAGAGACAATGTGGGTTCCACTGCTCGAAAATGAAACAGATTGAACATCGCCAGAGTGGCCGTCCAGTCTCCTCAGCTCGGTGCCTGTTAGGGCATCCCATACCCGCACGGACTTGTCCTTTGAACCAGAGACAACGCGGGTGCCATCGCTCGAAAATGCAACAGATTGAACATCGCCGGAGTGGCCGTCCAATCTCCTCAGCTCTGCACCTGTTGAAGCATCCCATATCCTCACAGACTTGTCGCCTGAACCAGAGACAATGCGGGTGCCATCGCTCAACTCTTCGCCTGTCAAGGCATCCCATACCCTCACAGAGTTGTCGCCTGAACCAGAGACAATGCGGGTGCCATCGCTTGAAATTGCAACAGATTGAACATAGCCGGAGTGGCCGTCCAGTCTCCTCAGCTCTGCAGCTGTTGAGGCATCCCATATCCTCACAGACTTGTCGCCTAAACCAGAAACAATACGGGTGCCATCGCTCGAAAATGTGACAGAATTAAAATATTTGTTCCAGATCGTTAGGAGTGGCAAGCTGCCCCCGCCTCGAGTTTGTTCAAAGGCAGGGACACGAGAGAATTGCTTCTTCCACGTCCGGGATAAATTAGAATCCCGCGACCATGTTGTCAATGACGAAATGTAGAGGTGTGGTGTTGACTGGGATGCTGGGCTCCCACCAAAGTATGTCGCAAAGTTCGCCGCTTCCGCAACTTCCCCAGCGAGATCCGAAACACGACCACCATCACCCTGAATCGTTCATTAGCTCGAGTCCACAAAATAACACAGCATTCTCACCTTCAAGATACATTCGCGGGCTTGTTGGAGTATCGGGGCACAACGACCACGTGAATCCAGAAGATTCATTGCCTCAATCCAGAATAGAACCCCCAACTGAAGGAAGTCACCGATTTCCCTCCGTCCATCACCAGAGGAAGTTTGGGCAAAGTGCTGGGCCCAATGCACACAGGAGTATCTGAGACTCTCCCCAATGTTCGTCCGGATTCGATCCTTGAGATCCGGCACCTCGGAATCAAGTAGGAATGACGAGGGTAGGTCACAAATGTTGAATCGAAGATGGGATTTCATAATGCGGAGGCAGGAACGGGCGAGACGTGCATGTTGGGCGGCCTCGTCACAATGCATATCAACGAAGTGGGAGTCAGTGCTCAGAAGAATACGGCCCGACCGCGCCTGAGAGAAGATGAAGTCAGGGAAAGAAGCATGGTACCAAAGTACCCGATCCTCTTTCACATAGAGAACTGCATGAAGCTCTTCAACAACCAGCTCGACCACTTCTGCCATGTCTGGATCGTCGGAAAGGAGTTCCCCAGCAACGGAGGTGGATACACGTTCCTGGGTGCAGAGGAGCGTATGGAGAGCACACAAACGGTCTTCAAGCAGGTCATCATCATCGAGGCCTTCGAAGGCGGTCAACATGACTTGTTTGTATAAAGCATCGATCGGTGACACATTAGTGTTCCGCGACAAAGTCGATCCATCTGCATGGATGCCTAGCTTTCCCAGGAGCTGGATCTGTTCGCGTTTCGCCATCTTAGGACGGGGTGTGATATACCTTACAGCTGTGGCTGCAAAGATGAATAGGCCATCTGCCTGGTGCATGAGACCGTTGATCTCGGGGATACCCCAAAGTTTTGGGAGCTTTGCCTGCAGGTAAGTGGCGATGTCGGCCTTGACGGTGTCTGTGGGTACGTCGTACAGAGCGCAGACGTTATCAGAGGTGAAAGATGAGCAGAGATTCGCGAGATCTGGGTCTGGTCGACTGGTGATTAAAAACTTGAGGCCCTGTAGGCGAGAATTGTTGGTCATCCCCAGTAGCTCTTCCAAGAAAGTCGACCCTCCCCTATCCTCAATCTCGTCCAGCGCATCCACAACGACGAGGAAAGGACGGAATTCTGTATGTTGGTCGTTCACGGACTGCATCCAGGGGTCAACGAAGAGGTCCTTCATCTGTTTGGACGTGATGTTAACCGAGTCAAATTTGTTTGCCTTAAGCAAGGCATTGGCATAGGGTTGGGAATGGCGAGCGAGCTGGTCAACGACGCTGGGGATAATGTTCTTATTTTGTCTGGTCTCCTCAAATTGCCATGAGCAAAAGAAGGTTGCACCCAACATTTTCGGCGCATCCTGCACAACATCACCTTCCTGCCCGTCGAAGTGGCGCGCTACGCTGTACGCAATCGTCGACTTGCCAGATCCCGCATCGCCGGTCAGCCAGAAGACCGATGGACTGTTGGGTGAGAGATCCTCTGCCCATCCGTAGATACGCTCCAATATGCCCACACGCGTCCTAGGGGTGCATCCTTCACGGGTTATAGTCCCTCCGAGATTGGCATTATAAGCCGCCTTTGGAGAACGAGGCCAGTTGGTCTCGAGGTACCGTTGCTGTATTGAGAGTTAGTGCATTGCTTGCTTGAGGTCAACGAGAGATATACAGAAAGTGTTTCTTGTGTGCCTTGAAGCGGGTAAGGTCAGCTATGAACCTCATTCTGCAAATCTGCGTCTCACTCACTTTTGTTCGACTGGACCAGCGTTCCAATGCTGACTGTGCCGGCGATGACGCCAGAGTTGTAGTTGCCCACGTTGCTAACAGGGCCATGAACGTCGCCTAATATCATGATGAAATGAGGGGAACTGAAAGTATGGTAGAAAGCTGGATCGAACCCCACCAATTATTTAAGAGTCTGGGTTAATGCCAAAAGATCGTCCACGATAGGAAAAAAAAAGATAACACATGTCGTTGCTGTTCGGCAATTGTGACGTCTTTTAATTGAATCTGTTCCCATGATTTGCCAAAATGACCAAAATGAAATGGGACCTATGGTCGCCAGGTCGAATGTGTTCTGAAGTGGTGAATTTCTATTGGCCTGAGAAAGTATGCAGTCCGGTGATCGTATTCATCGGTGCTCGAACACGACTGTGACAGGCTGGACGTCGAGCGGCTCAATGACAATTTCATTTAGACAACGTGCCATCGCCGAACAATCCCTGGTTAGGTTCCTTGCTTGTGGGAGGACGATACTTACATCCCGGCGAAGCACAACGTGGTTGCTGGCTGCAGTTTGTTGGACTTTGTTTTGCCACGACTTGCCCTTCAAAATGAGACTGCTGCTGGTAAATCTATATCTACCTACGCCATAATATGCCATCGGGAGTTCAGACCACGGTGACAGAGGGGAACCCATCCCATACATCTCAACTCGATGCCGTGCTTGAAATTTCGTCATTCGTATTGACCACCCTGAAAGACGCCGCCAGTTTGTCAACCGTCCCATTTCTCAAGGAGGCGGCAGGGCTGGCCCTGGGGATTCTGGATAGTGTGCAGGTCGGTGCTTGCTCTCACCCCTCTCACCTATCCAACTAGTTGTACGCTAGCAAGCGAAAGGGAACAAGGAATCATTCAAGCGCCTTGCTGAGGACGCTTGTCGTCTTGTCTACTCTGTCGCTGTTATCTATGCCGAGCGGGAACGGGAAGGAGGGCTGCTGGCTGCAGATTTGAACAATGATATTGGGGATCTTGTAAGGTATGTTCACATTCCCACCCCTTGATTTTTTTGGCATTATAATTCTTGTTCACAGCACTTTGGTGTCGATCGACAAATACACACGTAAACAGGTTTCTCGCAACTTCTTCCTGCGAATGACTTTTGCCAAGGGGGATGTAGGAAGGGTTCAAGAATATCGAGAGAGGTTGAGGCAGTCCTTGGACGTCTTTTGGGTACGCCCATCTTTACCAAAATTCAATTTTGCAAATTATGATATTTTCGTGAAGCTGCAATCTAGCATCCGCGTCCGTGATAATCTGTCACAAATTGCTAAACAGCAAGGTGCGATGTATCAGGCGCTGCAAGATCGTCGATCCGGTGATGGCGTGGACAGTCGACCTTCGGCAGAAGGTAGGCTTGAAGTCCTCTCAGCGACCCAATACAACCGCGACAGCTTCAACAATAACGTCGGCTCTCACAATTCCACTCAGATGACGTCCAAGATTATTCAATCTATCACAAGTGCGACCATTATTCATATCTCTGTTTTTGTGTCTTACAGTCCTCCTTGTTGCCAGGTGGAGCTGGAGGTCACGGAGGACCTGGACTTTATGGGGGAGCTGGCGGGGCAGGTGGAAACATCACGCTGAGCATGTGAAGAGCAGCCATATTATATCGTCAACTTGTCTGCGAACTCGGAATCTCTGGCCGCGTTATTATCTACTGTTGGTTGAACTCGAGCACTGATCTTCTCGCTGGCAGGAATAGATATTAATATGAAACACCATCGTCCATGCTGCACATCGCTACAGGGTTCCGGGACTTACGCTGAAGTAAAGAAAACAACACCTAATGCCAACGTGAAGAATTTACCTTGAAGGCATATGTTAACCTCACGTTCGTCGCGTTGACCCAACAATTTTGTGCACAAGAACACAATGAACGAGCGACGTGAAGATCACTCAAAGGTCGACATTGGGAGAATCATAGGTTGCACCTGAAGATCTGGTAGCTGGAGCAGGTGGAGGAGGAATGGGAATAGTGCCGCAGGCAACGGAGGAGTGGGTCATCGGTGACTCCGACCGCCTGGGGGCTTCATAAAGAATGGGTATGATCGTAAATTGGTGGATTCTTGGTGGCTGGTGATTTTCAGATCGTAATTAGCACCTACTATGGAACCATTTTGTTGTACCAAGTGTAAAGTAGGTCAGTCGAATGTGACTACATGGGCTCCCGCGACACCACTTCATATTCAAGTTATACTATTTTCAGACACCTTCAGAGGCTCCTCATTGTACTATGCAACTGGTCAAATTCTTCCATGAACTTGTATAGTCAAACCAATCGCATTCTTCATTCTTTGCCTGGTATGTCGAATTTTAACCGTGACACTCTTCCCCTCAGAATCAACTTCGATTCCGGTACTGGGAAACAGAATTTGGGGTGGACTTCCGAGTCGAGGGTCAACCTGTGAATAAAGTATGTAGGTTCGTGGGACGACAGGGAGCGACTGAGACGAACGTGCAGACCTTTGACCCGGTAGGTCCGTTGGGTGCGCGTATAAGGGGAGGTGAGATAGTTCGGTACCTGACTACTAGCAAAACAATAGAGTTAGAACTTAGAAAGGAATATGGATTTTGTATGTACGATGAGACTATGCAAATGTGAGCACTCTAGTACATGAAGAACACGAGAAAAGAACAATCTCTCCAAATGATCAAAGCATATCGTTAGAAATGGTGTCTCCAGATCAGCTTCCTTGTTCAGCAACTTGTCGAAGGTGTGAGTATTGTTCAT
>Ga0307517_10006949_pt1 | contig 16631 bp, 20 predicted proteins | sample 23_EM_MG_FD_194515 | JGI IMG/M metagenome (GOLD analysis project Ga0307517, IMG submission 194515) | Populus trichocarpa ectomycorrhiza microbial communities from riparian zone in the Pacific Northwest, United States - 23_EM | ecosystem: Host-associated > Plants > Roots > Unclassified | place... | reverse complement strand
CCTCCTTGGCTTACGCCTCGTTTAGATTCCCTGAGACCTGGCCTGTCTATACGCCTGCTTTGAAGCTCGCGGATTGGCTCGAGTTCTACGCGGACGCATTCGAACTTAATATCTGGACCTCTTCCACCATTACCTCTATCCGTCAGGATCCCAAAACCAGCAAATGGAATGTAGAAATTAAAAGAGGCGACGGAACCGAGAGGAAGTTCACCGTGAATCATGTTGTTTTCTGTACGGGCTTGGGAAGCGGGGTCCCAAATACGCCTACGTATCCTGGGATGGTGAGTACATTGTATTGATTTTCAGTCCTTTCGTTCAGGCTTATCATTAAATATAGGACAAGTTCAAGGGCCAAATACTGCACTCCGCGGAACACAAGCGCGCAGCCGACCATGCGGGGAAGAAAGTGGTAGTGGTGGGTGCCTGCACTTCAGGTTCGACATTTATGTTTTTCTCCAGCCCTTCTCAGTCTGACGCGTGCTTCCACCATATAGCCCATGATATTGCCGTGGATTACTACCAGCACAACATCGGTACGCGGTTACATTACTTTCATGTACAAACTCCCAACGCTCTGATCGATAAAGACGTAACCATGTTCCAGCGTGGATCGACTTATATCATGTCCACCGCCAAGGGTTGGCCCGTCCTTTTTGGAGATACCTACTGGGAAGGCGGCCCACCCGCCGACATCGCGGACCGTCTTACCGCTTCGTTCCCTCACCACATGTCTGTCCCTGTCAACCAGCGGGCGGCAAGATACATTGCCGAGCTTGATAAGTGATAACCAACACATTTCTTGCCCTTTTCAAATGTTTGCTGAGTTTCAAACATAAACACAGGGAACTTTTGGAATCGTTGCACAAGGTTGGGTTCCGCACGAATTTGGGTATTCAGGACACTGGGTTTGGGTTGTTGGCGTGGAGTAAACAAGGAGGGTATTACCTAGGTTTGTCTATCGATCTTCCATTGCGCTCCGTGTATAAATTCTTCAAAGATACCGGAGGTAGCCAACTCATCGCCGAGGGTAAGATCAAGCTGAAGACCGACAGCCAAATTGAAAGCTTCACGGAGACGGGCATCAAGTTCGAGAATGGGACTGTGCTGACTACTGACGTCGTGGTATTCGCCACTGGGTAGGGGATGTCTTTAACCAGATTCCAATGTATCTCATATTCTTTTGTAGGCTCGGTGATTCCAAGGGCACGATTCGGCGTGTATGTGGGGACGATGTCGCGGATCGGATGAAACGCATCGGAGGGTTAGATGAGGAGGGTGAGATTCGTGGTCCTTGGAGATACTCGGGTGTCCAGGGGCTGTGGTATATGATGGGTAATCTGGCACTGTGCAGGTTCCATTCAAATCACGTTGCGCTTCGTATGTTTTTTAAATTCTCTCTTGCTCTGGAAAGAGTGTTAATTTTGGTTTGATTCAGAAATCAAAGCTATGGAGGAAGGCATTTATGGGACGAGGTATGAACTTGGGGAGTAGGCAAACCAAGGAAATGTTGAGTGTGTAAGTTACTGTAGGAAGAAATCTCATAACTATGTATCACTAACTCGACTTACTGTGAACGATATTACCATTGGAATTCGAGCGCTAATGCATGAATGACTGTCATTCGATGATGCCGGCATATGCGCTCATACTCCTAGATTACATCCAATTAATATTTAACATTGCTCCGCGCTAGGTTCTAGACCACTGGCACTATCTCTTAAATGGATTCGTTCACCGACATCTCCGAAATCTCTACTTACTACTTTACTTATCCCCACCAATGAGGGGCACGTGACCTTACGGGAGCCTCGGCTATACTTGGTCGTCTTTTTGCTCCAAACCTGTTCATCTTGTGAGCTTCGAATCGGCAGCTGACATCCGATCTGTCGAATCTAATTGTGCTATCGACTGCACTGGTAAACTCGGAAGATCGGAATTTTTGCGGAGCCACGGCTCCGTACGATTTAGATCAATTCCGGTTCCAATCGTTTGGGACTGAGATGGTGCATCACACAGCTGAAATTTAACCAAAGGGATAGCGAAATTCGACACCTGTGAATGAATATTATTTACACTCCTTACAAACCAGAAGACCTTGGCTTGAAGCAGTTCTGATTTTGATGCCAACAATGATGGGATCGATCGGGGTCAGATATTCGAGGCGTCCCTGTTCTCATTTTTGCCGCCACTCAACACTGTTGTTCCTACATAATTGTGAGTTTCAGAACAACATACACCACATTGATGGATTCATATTTGATCTGCAGTGCGATCGAGATATCATGACAGTCCTATGCATGCGGTGCACTCGTGATACGAAAATTCTCCGACCTCAACGATGCGTGGCATTGAATGGCAAACCCTGCTCCGCATGTACCGAAGACATCGAACTAGAAAAGGCGATCAATGAATTGGAAAACCAGATCGAAAAGATACACACCAAACGTCGCGCTCTTCGTACTGTCATGAATGAAAATCATGATCCGCTCATCGCCAAATTCCCGCCCGAAATCTCCTCTCAGATCTTCATCCATTATGCACCCCCAGTTGGGCTTTTCGACAAAAATGATCGAAGCCCCCCATTCTATCTTGGAGCTGTATGCCAGAAATGGAGACAGCTGGCCTGGAGGACACCCCAACTTTGGACCTCGCTCTTTGTTAGATTCAAACCTTATCCACCTCAGCTCTTGGCTGAACTCTTGGAACGCTCAGCCACTCTTCCCTTGGCTATAGCATTGTCTCCTTATTCCCCGATAATTGACGATGAGAAGTACCTGGAGGTTATAAATATTTTAAACAGGCACTCGTCACGCTGGCATGTCCTGCACTGTACCCTCCCAGCGCATCATTTACATCGCCTTTGTGGTTCCCTAGAAGGAAATATACTCGACCGACTCGTTCTCCGACCCTTGCAGGAATCCACCCAGAACCCTCACGACCGCACTGACGCCCAGGATGTTGCGACATTTAGCATGAAATGTAAGCCTAGCCCGACAGAGCTCGCGTTCGCAAAATATCGCCTAGCAAATGTTGACATCGGATGGAATCGCCTTACCACTGCTTCGATGGAAGATATTGGTGTCGATGAATGCTTCGAGCTCATGCGACGTGCTCCCCTTTTGGAAACTCTTGCATTGCTCAGCATCATTCCTTCTTCCGGCACCTTCTCCATTCCCACTTCAAGGATCGTTCTCCCTCGCCTTCATTGGCTACAAATATGGAATGTTACAGACGAAATCGTAGTTGCGAAAATTCTTGATTCGATGTGTACTCCTTCTTTGAAACGTTGGGTTCACCAGATACGCGGAGACCTTTCATCTGCGAGCCACATGGTGTCCTTCATCGACCAGTCTTCCTTCTCCCTAAAAACGTTCAAAATGAGGGGAAGCCGGGATCTCTACAGCCAATTTCACAGAATTTTTTATCATTTATCATCTCTCGAGAGCTTGGAACTGCGGTTCTGGTTCCTCATTGAATCTCCAATCGATGAGCTACTTCAATGGCTGTGCGCATCTGACGACTCTTCACCATTCCTTCCCCACCTCCAAACCTTGGAATTTGATGTCCGATTCACATTTCCATGGGAATCTCTACGGCGAATATTCTCCTCATCCAATCGGCGGTCCTTGACAGTGAAGATCAACCAAACATTCAAGCAGACTATCCCCAATGAAGTTGCAGAAAAACTCCTGGAATTGGTTGATGAAGGCTTTGATTTGAGCGTCTTAAGAGATGGTAAAGTTGATGCGCTTGAAGAGTGTCGACAAAAGCGACATCTCTCCCAAATAACCCACCAGTAAATAGCTTTATCCTGATGACTTATATTGCGAACGGAGCCGAACTATTCCTGGAGTTGCTTTAATTTGAGGATTTTATGTCGGACTATATAAACAGACTCTTACCAACACCAAAGAAAAACCTATTCCGAACGCGCTAAACTTTTGGAACCGCCGACTCGGACGGCCCTTTATGTCAGCAAATTCCAATGTAAGTATTTGGAGGCGTAGTTCAACCAGAGGTCATCGAATTCGACACTTGAGAACGAATATTACTTACCCCCCCACAAACCAAGCCAGATTTGATAAGTATCGATGTAGGAAGTGATGCCAACAACGATGGGATCAATGCGTTCAAATTTCTTGTGCGCCAGCTGCTCAAAACCAACTCGTCAACAAGGCTAGGTTTAGTGCTTAGACCTCGAAACAAAAGACGCTCCCGATTGTGAGTCAATAATTTATCTCGAATATCAAAACTATGCTCTCTGCAGAGCTACATGACGCGATCCTGATATACTAAGTCCAGGACTCGGATGAAACTTTCTGAATTCCAACGACTCAGACTTAGTTTGTCAGTCATTTCTAAAGGCTCGATCAAACTTTCTCTTCTTACTTTCTTCAGGTCTCCCAGATATCTCTTCACAGAAAGCCTTCTACCTTCTAAGGAAAGTTAGGAATGTTGTTCGCCTTGGCACTTGTCATGGCGGTAGCCGCGGCCCGTTTGAGGTGACAGCAGTAATTATCTGATGCCTCGAGGCAAACCCTAAGTTACCTAACTAACAAGTGGGGATTTGGCGGGTGGGAATGCAAAGGGAAGAGGTATTGGGGTGTATTCGTCAGCATTCTCCGTTCTCTTCCACCACGACAACCTTCCCACCAGTGCCGCTCAGTGAATAGCTCCGGTACTTGAAGTCGGCACCCTCTCAAGACGAGTGTATTAAAGTCACTAAACTGGCCGCAGTTTTGCCACCGTTGCGTAGCCACTGAGCTTCTGCGTCGTAGTTCGTGGTGGGAAAGTTGGTTTTGCCAGTCAGTTGCTCAGCTTTTGCCCTCTTATGCACAGGTTGAACCAACTTTCTTATCATTCCCATTCGGAACCGCAGCCATAACGGGTGGAGTCAGCCATATCTCCGATAGAGCACAGCACAGCCCGAGCGCTAGAATCTTGCAGACTCGCATCGAGTCACACGTTGCCACACTCCATACGGCATATATACAGGCCCTGAGCCCAACCTTCTCTTCTCCACAACCACCACATCCACTTTCTGTCTTCCGGACTCCGCAGGAACTTTGCTTCCTCGAAGACACGGGTGATACCTCACAACATTCTGTCGTCAAAAAGGACGAGGATCTTGTCTCACAATTCGTATCGACATTTCAGACATTACTCGCTAGAAAATGGACGCTTTAAGATCGCTCATTCAACCACTCGTGGGTGGGGCAGGAGGGTCTTCCGTTGTTGACGGAATGAAGCTCGTCGTGCTTGGTGGTACGGTTGAGACCGCCAGACGAGTATCGAGCTCCGCATGGTAAGACATTCCTCAATGATCACCGCGATCAACTCATTAATGTGCTTGTGCTTGCTACCCTCATAGGTCGCATTTCGTCAACTGTAAGTTACTCGTATTCTCCTCGCTGCAACCCCGATATCTCTATGACTCATCCACAAGAAACGTATACGTACCCTCATGACTCATCCCGTTAATTTACCCATATGCACCGCATCATTCATGCACAATCATGCTCATCTACGTCCTCACAGCCTTTTTCCTCACTGCGCACTTTAGCGAGGAAGACTTCCCTTATGAGTGGCTCATGCTCTGGCTCTCCCGCCGCCCTGAGTGGCAACGCTCGCGCGAGTTCGAGACCACGACACGTACCTCAGGACCCGGGTCCTCCAACACCCAGTCATCGTCGCATTATTCCGAAGAAGACGCAGACTGGGACCAATGGGAGGCCGCGCTCAATTCTACGAGTGAGAGTCACGGGTGGGGAGGTGTGGACGATGCGGAGGGCAAGCCGAAGACGAGGGTTAGCTTCCAGCCTACATATGATACGACCCACACGATATTTTATCGTGGGCATTGGCTGCGAGTGCGGAGGGGAAGGAAGCAAGATACAGGCTCGGAGATGATCAGCATCAGGTCAGTTTCCTATTTCCATCATTAAAGTTCAGGTAGCTTATCTCCCTTCATTTTTCCTAGTGTCGTCGCTCGCAATAACGCCATTCTGAAGCAACTTGTACTTCAGGCCAAAAAGGAATATGAAGCCGAAGCTGTCCACCGTATCCAGATTTATTTCGCCGATGCGCACGGCTCGTGGAGATGGACAGACTCGAGGCACAAACGCCCCATGGCGAGTATCGTTCTCAACCCAGGAGTGAAGGAAATGCTTTTGGACGATGCCCGGGACTTTTTGAGAAGCGAAAAGGTACGCTAACCCCACCATTTCGTCGAGTTCGCCGTGATAATCTTCTTCCAGTGGTACGCAGATCGCGGTATCCCCTTCCGACGCGGTTATCTCTTGCATGGCGTGCCCGGATCAGGCAAATCATCCCTCATCCATGCCCTCGCAGGCCAACTGCAACTGGACATCTATGTCGTCTCTCTATCTGCCTCATGGATCTCGGACAACACATTGACTGCCCTCATGGGCCGCGTCCCCGCTCGCTGTGTGCTACTCCTGGAGGATCTAGATGCCGCTTTCGTGAGAACCACCAACCGCGAGGACGACTTTGGCGGTGAAAATCAAGGAAATGACAATGGAGGCAATGGAAATGGGAATGGCGGCGGAGTGGATTCGTGCGCGTTTCCAGGCTCTGGATTGAGCGGTAGGGGCTTGGGGAGGCGGAGGTATGGGAGGAGCGATGGCTTGTCGGATATGAATACCCTGAGCTTGAGCGGGTTGTTGAATGCTTTGGATGGTGTTGCGGCATCGGAGGGGCGGTTGCTGTTCGCGTACGTTATCTCTTGGTCAGAATTGAATACTAGATTGACAGGCTATTCCTTATAGAACGACCAACCATCTAGAACGCCTGGATCCCGCCCTATCCCGCCCTGGGCGCATGGACGTCTGGGTAGAATTCAAAAACGCGAGTAAATGGCAGGCCGAGGCGCTCTTCCGGAATTTCTTCCCATGCGATGAGGATGAAGAGGAAGTCGACATGGAGTCCCTCTCCGGCAACATGTCGGACTCCGGTACGGACATCAGCTCCATAGGCCAGGATGTCGACTCCAAAACACGTGTGCGAACGTACGTGGCCGACTCCAGCGGTGCAAGGACGCCTACCTCGCCAAACGAGAAGGATTCCACGTCGTTACCATCGCTGTGGACCCTTTCAACGAGCATAGCCTCCTCCGCCTCGTCTCTCATCTCCGCTTCAGGCGCCACATCTCCCACGCTCAACTCGCCCTCTGGGTCGACATCGCCTCCGCTGCCAAGGACGTTTGCTGGGTCGCCCGTGCCTACGCCACCTTCAACCTCCGAGTCGCCGTCGTCTGGTCACGCAAAACTCCCGAGCCTTGCGTCGGTGCAATTGGACAAGGACCAATTCGGGGCGAGCAACACCGCGTACCTGCCGCCTCCGCCTGATGAGGCACTCACGAAGAACCGCGTTAAGCCATTTGACAAGAAGACGTTGGCAATCCTCGCGAAGCGCTTTGCGGACGGCCTACCTGACGACGAGTTCAGCGTTGCTGGGCTTCAGGGATGTGAGTCATGACTCGTCATTTAATTGATTAAATGAGTTAAACCCTTTCAGACCTATTGAAACACAAGGCCCAGCCGGAGGCGGCGGCGAATGGCGTGGAGGCGTGGGTGAAGAGCGAGCGTGAAATGAGGGAGAGGCTGAGGAAGGAGAAGGAGGTGAGGGAACGCCGTGAGAAGGCTATGGTACGTTTTCGATCTTCCATTTTTTTGGGTTGATTTTGATGGTTTGTTTTTGTAGCGCGAAAAGAGGAAGAAAGAGGCATTGGAAAAAGATAAAGCAAAGAAAGCGCAGGATAAGAAAGACCAGGAGCTCGAACGAGTCAAGGCTCTGCTGGCTGAGAAGGAGAAAGAGGATGAGCTAGAGAAGATGAGGCAGCAGCTCAAGCAGAAGGAGGCGGAGAGGAAGAAGAAGGAACAGGATAAGAAAGAGGGAAAGACAACCGAGGAAGAAAAGGACGACGGCGATGACGGTGACGATGAAGATAGCGAGGATAAGAAGGACGACGAGGAGGACTCATCTGAGGGCTCGAAAGACACCACAGACCCCAAGTCCAGTCTCGATGCCGATGAAATAATGTCCTCATCGTCCTGGGGCGAAGCACCGTGACTAGATGGCGGAATCCAGCGAACACCTTCAGCAAAATCTTTGTCAAATATTTCATCTCCATTAAGCCCGGTGTCTTCTGCACCCGACATATCTTCGACATTGTCCGACTCAGGATGCCACACAACCACATCGGAAGCTATCGCTACAACGACATCACTCGCACTTCAATTGTCTCCCTCATCACAACATAAAGTTCGCCTGAGATCGTCATCAACTATCCCATCCATGTTCCTGCAGGTCTACGTCATACAGCTCTACGCACTCTTATTACAGATGTTCGGCATGAATCATTAGAACCCGAGCTCCCTTTGGTTTTAGGATACACGTTATCTACCTTGCTACTTTCCGCCTTTGGATATTTCTTGTGTCGACATTTCTCGTGTTTTTTCTTTTTTTTGGTTTTTCGATACGTCTCCTCCACCATTTTCAATCGGAGGAACTTGATACTCACTCATGCTAACATTTTCATACCTTCAATGTACAACAAATCAACTGTCTCTGATATTCACTTGTCTTCAATGATATTCGTCATCATGATTTTACCCCATCATCCTGTTGGAAATGATTATCACATGCTTTTTTGCGAAGGTTGGTTTCATAGGGTGTCAGCGCTCAGCGCTCAGCGCTCAGTTCTTGATGTGTATCTTCTCTGTGGCACGCATCTCCGGAAGCGGTGAGATTCTTATTATCTCAAATTGTGGTGGGGTTAGAACTCGGAACTTGTATAAGTGTGGGAGGTGGCGCTAGCGCCGAAATCTGACGCTATGGACAGGTGTAGCCTTCGGCCTCAGCCCTCGGTCGAGGAAACCTTCAAGTTTGATTCAGAATGCCAGTGATATCATAATAATGCGATGCTCGTGTATGGAGCGCGCAAATGGCTTGTCCTAGGTCTAATTTGCTTTCAAGTCAAGTCTAGCCACTCTCGTACCCTTCGGCCGATGCTGAATGGGCTAGTATATATTCAAGCACATACATGTGTCGACTCGGAGGTAATCTCGCGAGGTGTTCGGGGATGGGACGGCGACATGTGCATGAGCCAGAGAAGAATACGGTTATGGACCTTCTATGATTCTGGCAGTAATCAAATGGAGAGAGAATTCAGTGTAGACCATTTGGGGCTTCGGAATCGTAGATCATGATTGGCCGGAATGGACGGAATCGTTGGAGACGCATGGTCTTTCTCTCTATCACAGTTCCATGTCACAGCCAAAAATAAGGCCATGGAACCTCGCATCGAACCATAACTCCTCAGATTTCAATCTTCCTCGTTGTCCAGCTCCATGGATAACCCTTGAGCGCGGAGAGGTAGACGCATGTTATGGGTTCCTGGTTCCGAATCGTATCGGTTTTCGTGAGTCAGAGCGGTGGGCATGAATGAGCGCATCGTGACATCGAGTGTCGCCATTCCTTCGTCCATAGTGAATTGACGAATGTTCATCGTTAGTCTCGCAGCCTAAAGATGTGTTAGGATGGAAAATAACAAATTCAGGCAAGATTTGGCATACGGCGATGGACGTAACAACGCCTGAGGGTCTAGAAGCAAGAGATTAGAAAGACCGCGTTGAAAACGAGCGAGCGCACATACAGAAACAGCGTCGACGCAAGGAGCTTCTGCCCAAATATGCTATAAAAGATGTTGAACGCCAGAATTGCTGATAAAGGACGCTGTAAATAATATGTAAAATTTTTGCTAGATCTTGACACACCGTTTACGGAGAGAAAGTAGACCACCGAGTCGCGGATAAGGACTTCGACGCTGAAACCGAAAGCCGTCTGGTATGGTCTTAGGAACAGAGCTGAAATGCAACGCACGTGGGAGGCAACTCGTTAATTCTGTACTTCAAGCCTTGGTGGACTGTCAGGCCGACGAGAATGCCTGCAAAAAAACATGTTGTAAATTTAGAGCTACCCAGAGGGGAAATTTATGCCGACTTTCAAATATGAACCCTGGAACCCTGAACGAAAGGTTAAACAGAACAATATGCACAGTAGAGTTTGATTCCTACCATCCCGCAAATATATAATCTGGCGCAACATATAGGCATCCCGAAAATATATGACGCCCGGGGAAACCTAAAATAACGCTTTATGTCAGTACCTAGGGCCGATCTATGTCAGGTCCCCGTACCTCGTGCATATATGAGAATCGGAATAGATATCGCGGTCCAGATTACTGTTTGCACTAGATAGCGGACTCTGGTTCAAAGAAAAGGAGATATACTAAGCGGTGAACTCACAGCCGAATAAGATTACAAAGAACCGGGCCATTTTCTGAAACAAGATTCAAAAGGGGAACGGAAAGCGATGGCCGAACATAAAACAAGACCTTGCTGTTCCCGTCTAGGATACCTCCGGAGTTAGCATTGTTCATTTGGAGATGGAACGAACTCACATAACGCCAGAATCCTCAGTATTAGCATAAGTTCCACCGTCACAAGAAAAACCAAGATCGGAGAAGCCGTGAATTTTTTCGCCGTGCAGCTAAATCCAAATAGAATGAGAAATTTCTTCCCAGGAGAGGAGAGTTTGTACTTTACATCTGCATATATGATTAGAAGATGAATATTTTGGGATAGGCGCATGCGACTCACATTTTTTCCTACATTATAGGTAATATTCGCTGTGAAGAAACTTGTTAGATGCTCTTCAGATCCAAGTGGCTTGACCCACAGAATGCTTCGAAGCTTCACACAAGAAAATAATAAGTTGAAATGTCAAAGCCAAGGCGGAATGACATTACAAGAGAAAAGGTGGCAGTATGTACCGGTTCAACACGAAGAGGTACTTTGGAAGCTTCCACCTCAATCTGTTTCATTGTGAGGGTGTTAGCCTTGTCCGATGTGAAGGGCTTAAATACGTACGTCCAAATCCGCTTCACCTACAAAATGGTTGCAGCAAGCTCACAGAAATATGCGAGGGTGAACGAACCTCCAAATTAAACGTTAACAGGTGGTCGTAAACAAGGATTGACTGCCATCGTCAAGAAGAGGTGAATAATCCAATTATCATGTGTCGAGGGGAAACGATATCCTACCAAGAATGCAACTAGATAAACATGCGATTCAGAACAAAAAATTTTACAGGTACTCAGGCTTGAAACCTGACGTACAATTCGCGTATTTGAAGCGTTGAAAATCTCTGAGCAACTTTGTATTTTGAGAAACAAGTTGCAGCTGAGTGTCTTCCCAAGTTAACGTGGTGGAACCATTAGACATACTAGCGGGGGATGGAGAGAGCGGTTCTGGTTCACTCCATGCGAGGTTGGCGTTAATGCGAGGATAAGAAATAGAGGTCCTTGTCTGCGAATTCTCCGAGATCTGACATGAGAAAATACCCAGGCCCCAATCCGTTCTCCTGCTGTGCTGGCCCTGCGGTCTGGAATGTTCCTCCGAACGAATGGTCAGAGTTGTTATAAGTATAGAATTACGGAATCCGAACCTCGCGTGACGCAGCAATCAACACTTATACATATGCACTTATCATCGGGACGACTAGCCTCAGATAAGTAATAGGACATCATTTTCGCTCATCCAGCTACCGAGTACTGAGTACTGAAGTCCGTGGGTACATGCCCGGGGTCAAATTTAACTTTTCAAAAAGCTCAGTCAAAGCTTCGCCTTCGCCTTTTCCGTTTCACCTATGTTCGCAAGCATAGGGGTCATTCCTTGGCCCATCGAATCCCCGGCTGGAGCCGCCGTCGAGCCCGCATCGACAGGCATGATTACTCCCGTCATCCACCTCGCCTCGTCGCTGACCAAGAACCTGACAGCAGCGCCACAATCCCATCCATTTCCCTCGGTTTTGAGAAGGCTGCGTTTTCGACGAGCGTCTCGCACATCGGCTGATATACCATGCACATAAATCATCGGAGTGTAGAGCATCCCTGTTGGAAATATGCATCAGAATGGCCTCCATGCTTAGAAGAATGTCGATGAGCTCCAAGTACTCACCAGGACAGACGCAGTTCACTCGAATGCCGCTGGGTGCGTGATGTACGGCCATTGCTCGCGTCATATTTACTACTGCGCCTTTACTAGTCGGGTAGAGCAGCATTGGCGTCCCGCCCATCAACCCCGCAACGCTCGCGATATTCACAATCGCACCTCGGCCCTGATACGCACCCTCCTTCAACGTGTTCCTTTCCATAGCAGGTACCGCGTATTTCGCCATCAACACCATGCTCGTCAGGTTCACCTCTATACCCTTCGCCCACTCCTCAGGGTCCACATCCACTGCAGTACCCATCGGCCCTCCTATACCTACATTATTCACAAGAATATTCACCCTTCCAAATCTCTCCAACGCAAAATCGACTGCGGCTTTACACTCGGTCGGTTTAGTAACGTCAGCTCTGAATGCCACTGCGCTTTCGGGCCCAAATTCAGAGGTGATCATCGACACCGTGAGATTTGCCCAGTCGAGGTTATCGTCGACACAAAGGACCCGTGCGCCCGCTTCGGCAAGGAGAATAGAGGCAGCGCGTCCATTGCCAATGCCACTTGCGCGTGAACCAGCCCCGGTGACGATGGCGACTCGACCGGAGAGGGAGCGCGAGGGTCGTGCGGGGATCTTGCTGTTATCCACCGAATTAGAAGGCGACATGGAGTGGTTTGGATAGGGGCACATACTTAATTCGCTTTTCGGTTTAAAGCCCACCGGCAATACCCGTTGGAACTTAGACGAGCCTGGTCGCCCGTCGGAAGTAAGTAATTGGTAGAGATCTTCTGTGCCCAACGAAGTAACTAAACCTGAGATCAACAACGATTTCTGAGAGCAGGAAAGTTAAAAAAAAGATCAATAGTTGGTGTCAAGTTGTGGTATAAGATAAAGCGATGATCGATCATCAACAAGAGAGTACGGTAATGGGTAGAGCTCCGTGAGTTTGGCCAGATGCACATTATGAGCGATACCTAACGTCATTTCCGGCTTCCAAGCAATCTGCGACTCGAGTCTATCGAATGCCCGCAGATGCAGCCGTCGCGAACGTGTTCGAAAGAGGTCGTGCGGATGATGGAACGTCAGCCCATGGCGAAGGGTACGAGTATGGGTCGTCTGGCGTTGAGGGCGGTAGAGAAGTCGAGACATGATATCGAGGCGTAGGCTGCGACTCTTCTTCCGGAGAAAAGACAGTCGGTGATTCCGCAACGTCATTTGGCTTCATCTCTGCGAAATGCACGTCTTCATGTGGAGACACATCTGGTGATGGCGATGGAGGTAAAGGGGGGTAAGGTGAATTCAACACGAGGGACTGTGGGCGAGATTTAACGGCAATTTGGGATGAAGAACGAGAATGTGGACGCGAGAAGGTTGTACTGTCAGGCTGTGGAGAGGACGTCTCTAGAAGTTGGACATTCTGGTTTTCGATGAGTCGAAGCGCGCTCTTCAAAGCGTCCTTCTCTAATTTAATTTCATTCAACTCCTCTTCCATCTCGGCACGCTTTTTTCGTTCGGTTGCGACCATGTTGTTTGCCTGGATAGAATAATAAGCACCATACGGTAGGGTTTAGAATAAGAATAGGAATTTCGCACCTCTTCGAAGAGTGCTTGCGAGAGAGATTCGAGTTCTTCTTCCAAAGCCTTCTTTTCGTCAGAAATCGATTTTCGCGCACTACGCTCTTTCTCTAGCTCCGCCGTGATTTCTTCGAGCTCCTTCGATCGAGCAGTGGATAGTGATGGCATAGATGGAGACGATAAATGGTGTGGATGGACGGAGGTTGCGGGGTTCGGCGAATTGCCTGGGGTTCCTGGGCGAGTCGCTGGACGTGATGTCGTCGCAGTGGGTGTACTAAATCGGAACCTAAAGAATCGATTGTCCTGGGGGGTCGAGGCGGAGGTTGATGAGGTTGGAGTGCTCGCAGAAGGCGGAGGTGATGGATCCGAAGATACTTGTGAATAATCCAAAGATTGGGAGCGTTCAACAGACGCTCGTGGGTCATTGTCCCGACCACTTGCCCGGCGCCAACCAACATCTTTCGATTGTCCCGATGTGTCATGCTTGAGAGCCTCTTCGAGCATCTCGTTGTTGGCGATTACGAGTTGTAGATTTGATTTTGCAACGTTAAGCTGCACTTCGAGTTCCGCTTGGGTTTTATACGCTTCGCCAAGCATTGAGGACTGAGCAAAAAATGAAAGGATCATCGATTAGATTCCATCCCCTGCGACCATTGAAGGAAAGCCCTACGAGTTCCGAGACCCTATTAATCACCATACTAAGAGCGTACCTCAAATCGTCCTCTTGGCCATCCGAATGCACCCTCCGGGCATCATGAAGCTCCTCCTCGACCTTCAAGAACATGGGATGTGACGCCGACCGCTGTTGAGTCGCGTTGAGGTCAGATCGACGAGGTATGCCGTTGGTTCCATGCGCGGAGAGTTTCGATGGAAAGTGAAGCATAGATTCGTAGAGAAACACAAATAAATTCCTGCAGCTCTTAGTGACAACTAAGGAGGACTTTAAGAACCGAGCCAGGAAACAAGTTGAAAAGGGGAAGAACAGGGGACCCGCACGTGATGCACAGATTCCAAGGTTATTTCTTTCATAATACTTAAGTATATAATAAATTATTTTCAAAAAAAAGAATTCTGGCTTCCGCGCGATAAGCTGCTTCACTATAGACGCCTTTTCTGCGAGGGCCATATAAATGTACGTTTCCGAGCCAAATTGTACCCATATAACAATTGTCAATGAGTAATGGCGGAACATTGGGTTAAGTATTTGGAAATGCAACGGTTCAAAAGCTCGCGCAAAATGGATTCGCCTTTATCCAAAACAGGTCGAAACGTTGCCCTTTGGCCAGCCGTGGTTATATGCATAGTAAAATGTACATGTTCATGATGTTGTGTATGTACACGATACTTCTTTATGGAGTTGCCGGATAAATGCCACGTGCTATTAGCCAAATGATCCAATGTTTTTTTGGTTCAATACCATGGTTACATACTTCCCAACGTTGTGCCAACCTCAGTCTTTGCCACAACTTTGCCACCATCAAATGAAGGTTCATTAAGGCGAACTTGAACAAGACCCCTGCTGGCCCCGGTTTTTACTGATATTCGATGTTGGAATTCGCTGCTGTTCTCTTCGCTACTCTCATCTTGCCAATTCTCGCCTATATTCCTGCAACACCCACAAACTCGACCGGGAATACTAATTCAGGTGGTCTCAATATCCCAGATGCTTCCACAATCCTCCTACAATGGTACTCTAATGGGTGCGCAGACAAGTCTATCAAAACATATCTCAAAGGCTGGTCTAATCAATCGAGCAGTTCTTACGCGGAAAATATCTCATACCAAATTGCCGGGAAAGGCAGCACAGGAATCAGCAAGGTAGCCTTCTTTTTTCCCCTTAGGATGTTCATTCACCTCATAATTATTTCAGGGTGCTCTCGTCCATTTCTCAGAGGACGGTGTAAAGAACTCAACTTCACCGAGTTAGTTTCCTCACGTCACATCTCTGCATCCTCCTCAATGCTTAACAGCTTCAACCCCATGGATTGCTCTCATCTCTTGCGATAAAAATGCCACAAACTCTTCTTTTGAAACTGATATATTTGACCTGGCTCGCGAGAAAGGAGCAGTATCAGCGGTATGTTTCCAAGCACTCTCCTCAACAAATTACCCTAAACAAGCTCTCTAGTTGCTTTACTCCCTCTACTCTACCACATGTGTCGTAAATCCTGAATATTCAAATTTCTCAGATCAAGTCTTCGATATATTCTCAACCCCCAATCCCTCGAGCTCCCGTCTCATCGAATATCAATTTTCCCAGATCGGCCATGGCGTCTCTTCATATGACTCGGGGCAACTGAATGACTCTGCCAGCGTTATTATGGAGTCTATCAACGCTGGTTACCCTGTTTCCACTGGGTATTTATTGGCGGCTCTGACCGCTCGCAATGCCACGGCGGACAACACGACTCCTGCTCCTGCGAATACCCAACCCAGCACGAAATCAGGATCGAAAGCCCGTTCCACGCCATTTCCCATGTGCGTATGAATCTCTCGATTCCTCTGCTATTCCATAAATCTCAAATTTCCCAAAAAGGATGGTGTTCTACATTGCAATAACCTGCGCTCTAGCTCTATTTTAATATTGTAGCCTCGGTGTAATGGGTAACTAAAGTTGGGCACTACCAAGTTGCGAATAAAATTGCGGGGCTTCTTTGAAAGAAGCCCCGAAATTCCAAGTTTTGCAGCCGATTCATCATCCGGGAAATCCTTCGACTTCTGACTAAAATTATGCCGTCGGGCGGACTGGACCAGAGCATCTGTAATAGCCACGCTGCAGTCCAAGAGAATAGGAAGGCACTGTAGTGCCCAAGGAAACAATTTGGGGATTGGGCTGTCGGTTGTAGGAGTATTTTCACCCCGATCCTTGTGGAGATACTTCAGGCATTCGAGGGCGGCCACTGTGTAACGTTTGCCATCGAAGACGTTTTGACCGGATCTCGCTGGAGCGTGGAGATAGGAAGTGAAGTTTCTGTACTGGTTCCCGTATACTCGACCGTATAAGAATAAAAGGAGGAGCTTTAAGCCAT
>Ga0307517_10006948_pt1 | contig 16631 bp, 15 predicted proteins | sample 23_EM_MG_FD_194515 | JGI IMG/M metagenome (GOLD analysis project Ga0307517, IMG submission 194515) | Populus trichocarpa ectomycorrhiza microbial communities from riparian zone in the Pacific Northwest, United States - 23_EM | ecosystem: Host-associated > Plants > Roots > Unclassified | place... | reverse complement strand
TCCGTCCTGACCGACCAGCTCATCAGCTGGGGCGTCCTGGACGCGGACGCGCGGCGCGCGGTCCAGCACGACGAGGGCTGACGCCCTCAGCAGAAACGTTCGCCCTGGTGCGGACGCGTGCAGACGCCACAAATGCCCGGGGCCCGGAACGCGATGCGTTCCGGGCCCCGGGCATTTGTGACCGCCGGACCGGCCGTGCGGCTACTCGCGCCGCAGGCTCGGCTTGAGGTCCTTCAGACGGGCCAGGAGGCCGTTGACGAAGGCCGGGGACTCGTCGGTGGAGAACTCCTTGGCGAGCTGGACGGCCTCGTCGAGGGCGACGGCGTCGGGGACGTCGTCCTCCCAGATGAGCTCGTACGCGCCCAGGCGCAGGACGTTGCGGTCGACGACCGGCATGCGGTCGAGTGTCCAGCCGATGGAGTACGTGGAGAGCAGTTCGTCGATGCGGGCCGCGTGCGCGGCATACCCCTCGACGAGCTGCATCGTGTACTCGGAGACCGGCGGCTGCCGGTCGTCGGTCCGGGCGAGCCGTATCCAGTCCGCCATGGCGGTCTTGGGGCCGACACCCCGCTGTTCCGCCTCGAAGAGGATCTGGAAGGCACGCTTGCGGGCCTTGTTGCGAGCGGCCACGGTTAGTTGTTCACCCGGCCGAGGTAGTCACCCGTGCGGGTGTCGACCTTGACCTTTTCACCCGTGGTGATGAACAGCGGGACGCCGATCTCGTAACCGGTCTCCAGACGCGCGGGCTTGGAGCCGCCGGTGGAGCGGTCGCCCTGGACGCCGGGCTCGGTGTACTCGATGACGAGCTCTACGGCGGCCGGCAGCTCGACGTACAGGGGCGCGCCCTCGTACATCGCGACGACGGCCTCGAAGCCCTCGAGGAGGTAGTTGGCGGCGTCGCCGATCACCTCGGGGGTGATGTAGACCTGGTCGTAGGTGTCCATGTCCATGAACACGAAGTCGGTGCCGTCCTTGTAGGAGAACTGCATGCCGCGCTTGTCGACGTTGGCCGTCTCGACCTTCACGCCGGCGTTGAAGGTCTTGTCGACGACCTTGCCGGAAAGCACGTGCTTCAGCTTCGTACGGACGAAGGCGGGGCCCTTGCCGGGCTTGACGTGCTGGAACTCGACTACGGACCAGAGCTGGCCCCCGTCGAGCTTGAGCACGAGGCCGTTCTTGAGGTCGTTCGTGGATGCCACGGTTGCGGAACTCCTGGACTGCTGCTTCGGAGACCAAAGCGCACACGCCCTTTAGAGGGCGAGGAGCTCCTTGGTCGTGATGGTGAGTAGCTCTGGCCCGCCGTCCGCCGTAGGACGTACGACGAGTGTGTCGTCGATGCGGACACCGCCTCGGCCCGGGATGTGGACCCCCGGTTCGACGGTGACCGGCACGCAAGCGTCCAGTTTACCCATGGCCGAGGGCGACAGCCGAGGGTCCTCGCCGATCTCCAGGCCCACACCGTGTCCGGTGGTCTCCCCCAGGGCGTCGCCGTACCCCGCGCAGGCCAGCGGCTGGCGGGCGGCCCGGTCGACATCACGGCAGGCCACACCGGGCGCGAGTGCCTCCCGGCCGGCCCGCTGGGCGGCGAAGACCAGCTCGTACAGCTCGATCTGCCAGTCGGCGGGAGTCGTCCCGATGACGAAGGTACGGCCCACCTCGCAGCGGTAACCGCGGTAGCAGGCGCCCAGGCAGACGGTGAGGAAGTCGCCCTCCTCGACCCGGCGGTCGGTCGGCACGTGGTGCGCGGCGCCGGAGTGCGGTCCGGTGCCTACGTAGGTGGGGAAGGCGGGGCCGTCCGCGCCGTGGTCGACCAGGCGGCGCTCCAGTTCCAGGGCGAGGTGGCGCTCGGTGCGGCCGACCAGGATCGATTCGAGCAGCTCGCCCAGGGCCTGGTCGGCGATTTCGGCGGCGATGCGAAGGGAGGAGATCTCCTGCTCGTCCTTGACCAGCCGCAGCTGCTCCACGGCCCCGCCCAGGTCGCTCAGCCGCACTCCCGGCACGACCGACGCGATGGCCCGGTGCCGGGTCACGGTCAGATGGTGCTCCTCCACCGCGAGCGCCAGCGCCTTGCGCTCCCGGGCCAGGCCCGCGGCGGCCACCACCGGGTCGCCGTCCGGCGCGGGCAGCACCACGGCCCGTACGTCGTCCGGGATCTGGCCCTCGGCGGCGTCCCCGGAGGGCGTGCGGCTGTGCACCAGCACATCCTGGGCTCCCGGGCCGAGCAGCAGCACCGCGCCGGGCGGCGCGCAGCCGGTCAGATACCGGACATTGGCCGGGCGCGACACCAGCGCCGCCTCGGCCCCGGCTGCCGTAGCGCGGTCGCGGAGCCGTTCCCTGCGGGCAGCGTGCACCTCGGACATGTGGCGAGCGTACGTCGGGGCCGGGCGTGCGGCCTGTTGAGCGGGCCGACCGGGCTGGGGCCGGACAAGCCCCTAGAGGGCCCCGGGGCCCTGCCAGGGCGGGGGGCCCTGGCCCTGGAGGCTGCGGGCCACGACCTGGTCCAGGGCGGCGGCCGAGGTGGCGACGTCGAGGTTGGAGTTGTCGATGATCGGCAGCCCCGAGCCGTACCAGCCGGCCATCCGGCCGTGGATCCGGGCGACCTCCTCGTCCGACAGCCTGCGGTTGCCGGAGCGCTGCGCGTTGCGCGCCAGCACGATGTCCAGCCCCGGGAGCAGGACGACGGGCAGCAGCCCCGGGCCCACATGGCGCTTCCAGCCGCCCAGGCCCACGACCGGGCGGTCCGGGAAGACGGCGTCGTCGATGATGCAGGAGATGCCGTTCGCCAGGAAGTTGCGGGCCGAGAAGCCGCACGTGCGGCGCGCCAGGCGGTACTGCGCCTCGGAGTGCTCGTTCCACCCCGATTGCGGGTCGGCGAAGCCCGAGCGCACCCACTCGCGTACGTCGTCGAGGCTGATGTGCGCCGTCGGCACTCCGCGGTTGTCCGCCCAGTGGCGGGCGATCGTCGTCTTGCCCGCTCCCGCCGCGCCGATCAGCAGCACGGCTATCGGGGGCTGCGGCGGCGGGGGCGTCTGCGGCATCGGGAACTGTCCGGTGGCGGGGAACGCCTGCGGCGGGCCCGGCGGTTGCGGCGGCCCGCCGTGCACAGCATGCTGCATGTCGGCCCACTCCGTCTCGTGCGGTCTGCTTGCGCGACCGGCCCAAAACGAGCCGTTCGAAACCGAACGGTACCGTCCCGGGCCGTACTTGTGTGAACGCCCGGGGTATGACGGACGTGCCCGGTACCCTCCGGGCCTGCGGCAGTTTAGAGGCCCCGCCTATGCGGCTGCCTCTTACTTGGCGACTTCCGCGTACGCGGCGACGAGCACCGCCGGGTCGGGGCCCTCCAGGACCGTCGGCTTGGCGAGGCCGTCGAGCACGATGAAGCGGAGCCGGTCGCCGCGCGACTTCTTGTCGACCTTCATGTTCTCCAGGAGCTTGGGCCACTGGTCGTAGCGGTAGCTCAGGGGCAGGCCGACGGACTCCAGGACCGCGCGGTGCCGGTCTGCGGTGGCATCGTCGAGGCGGCCCGCGAGGCGGCCGAGCTCCGCGGCGAAGACCATGCCGACGGAAACGGCGGCCCCGTGGCGCCAGTTGTAGCGCTCGTTCTTCTCGATGGCGTGGGCGAGGGTGTGCCCGTAGTTGAGGATCTCGCGCAGGCCGGATTCCCTGAGGTCGGAGGAGACGACCTCGGCCTTGACGCGGATGGAGCGCTCGATGAGCTCGGCGGTGTGGGGGCCGTCAGGGGTGCGGGCGGCCACCGGGTCGGACTCGACGAGGTCGAGGATCGCGGGGTCGGAGATGAAGCCGGCCTTGATGACCTCGGCGAGACCGCTGATGTAGTCGTTGGCGGGGAGGGAGTCCAGGGCTGCGAGATCGCACAGGACGCCGGCCGGGGGGTGGAAGGCGCCGACGAGGTTCTTGCCCTCGGCGGTGTTGATGCCGGTCTTGCCGCCGACCGCCGCGTCGACCATGGCCAGGACGGTGGTGGGGACGGCGATCCAGCGCACCCCGCGCAGCCAGGTGGCGGCGACGAAGCCGGCCACGTCGGTCGTGGCGCCGCCGCCGACGCCGATGACGACGTCGGTGCGGGTGAAGTTGGACTGGCCCAGCGCCTTCCAGCAGTAGGCGGCGACCTCGACGGTCTTGGCCTCCTCGGCGTTGGGCAGCTGGATGGCGATCGCCTCGTAGCCCTGGGCGGCGAGGTCCTCGCGCAGCGCCTCGCCGGTCGCCGCGAGAGCCTCGGGGTGGAGGACGGCGACGCGCTTGGCGTCGGTGCCGATGAGCCCGGGGAGCTCGGCGAGGAGCTGGCGGCCGACCAGTACTTCGTACGGCGCGGTGCCCGCGCTGCCACCGACCTGGATGCGCGTGATCATGCGGTCTTGAGCTCCAGTTCGGTGAGGACGAGTTCGGCGACTTCTTCGGCGGTGCGGCCTTCCGTGCTGACGACGGCGCGCGCGACCTCGGTGTACAGGGGGCGCCGGGCCTCCATGAGCTCCCGCCACTTCTGCCGGGGGTTCACCGCCAGCAGCGGCCGGGCGGTGTCCAGGCCGACCCGCTTGACGGCCTCGGCGACGCCCATGTCGAGGAAGACCACGGGCAGGCCGATGAGCAGCTTGCGCGTGTCGTCGTTGAGGATCGTGCCGCCGCCGAGCGCCAGGACGCCGTCGTGCTCGGTCAGGGCCGCGCGTACCGCCTCGGCCTCCAGGGCGCGGAAGTGGGCCTCGCCGTCCTCGACGAAGATGTCGGCGATGGAGCGGCCCTGGGCCGCGACGATGTCGGCGTCGGTGTCCCGGCAGGTCGTGCCCAGCTCGGCGGCGATCAGCTCGCCGACGGTGGTCTTGCCGACGCCCATGGGGCCGACGAGGACGGCCACGGGGCCGGTCATCGGACCACCAGGTTGTCGAGGTAGCCCTGGACGTTGCGGCGGGTCTCGGGGACGCTGTCGCCGCCGAACTTCTCGGCCACGGCGTCGGCCAGGACCAGCGCGACCATCGCCTCGGCGACGATGCCGGCGGCGGGGACCGCGCAGACGTCGGAGCGCTGGTGGTGGGCCTGGGCGACCTCGCCGGTGGTGACGTCGATGGTGGCCAGCGCGCGCGGCACGGTGGCGATCGGCTTCATCGCGGCCCGTACGCGCAGCAGCTCGCCGGTGGTGAGCCCGCCCTCGGTGCCGCCGGAGCGGCCGGTGACGCGGCGGATGCCGTCGGCGGTCGGGACGATCTCGTCGTGGGCCTTGGAGCCGGGCACGCGGGCGAGGTCGAAGCCGTCGCCGACCTCGACGCCCTTAATGGCCTGGATGCCCATGAGGGCGGCGGCGAGCCGCGCGTCCAGGCGGCGGTCCCAGTGCACGTGCGAGCCGAGGCCGACCGGGACTCCGTAGGCGAGGACCTCGACGACGCCGCCGAGGGTGTCGCCGTCCTTGTGGGCCTGGTCGATCTCGGCGACCATCCGCTTCGACGCGTCCGCGTCGAGGCAGCGCACCGGGTCGGCGTCGAGCTTGTCGACGTCGGCGGGGACCGGGTAGACGCCGTACGGGGCCTTGGCGGCGGCCAGCTCCACGACATGGGAGACGATCTCGATGCCGGTGGTCTCCTTGAGGTAGGAGCGGGCCACGGCGCCCAGGGCGACCCGGGCGGCGGTCTCGCGGGCGCTGGCGCGCTCCAGGATCGGCCGGGCCTCGTCGAAGCCGTACTTCTGCATGCCGGCCAGGTCGGCGTGGCCGGGGCGCGGCCGGGTGAGCGGGGCGTTGCGGGCCAGGCCGTCCAGGATGTCCTGGTCGACCGGGTCGGCCGACATGACCTGCTCCCACTTGGGCCACTCGGTGTTGCCGACCATGACCGCGACCGGGGAGCCGAGCGAGAGGCCGTGCCGTACGCCGCCGAGGAAGGTGACCTCGTCGCGCTCGAACTTCATCCGGGCACCGCGGCCATAGCCGAGCCGCCGCCGCGCGAGGGCGTCCGCCACCAGATCGGTGGTGATCGGCACGCCGGCGGGAAGTCCCTCCAGCGTCGCGACGAGTGCGGGGCCGTGCGACTCCCCCGCGGTCAGCCAGCGCAACCTGCTCAACGGTGCTCCTTAAACGTCCTGCGGGCTCGGGGCGGCCTCCCGGGACGCACCCCACCTTTTGATCCTCCCACGATTCCGGGGAGCCCCATGCCCTGTTCCACGGTGCGGACGCCCTCCCCGGGGCCGCTCCCCCGCGGTCAGTGCCCGTGCAGTGCCGCTTCGCCCGCCGCGCGCATCGCGGCCAGCGGCGCGGGAGTGCGCCCGGTCATCTGCTCCACCTGCAGGACCGCCTGGTGCACCAGCAGGTCGAGCCCGCCGACGACCGCGCCGCCGCGAGCCGACCAGGCGGTGGCCAGCGCGGTGGGCCACGGGTCGTAGAGCACGTCGAAGAGCGCGCCGGGCGCCTGCGGGACGGCGCCGGCCAGGGCGTCCGCGGCTCCGGCCGGGGTGGTGGCGATCACCAGCGGCGCGTCGAAGGCGCGGGCGGCGTCCTCCCAGGCGGCGGTGCGCACGGCGACGCCGAGCCGCTCGCCCCACTGGCTCATCTCGGCGGCGCGGTCCGGGCCCCGTACGTACGCGGTGACCTCGCCGGTGCAGATCTGGGCCAGGGCGGCGAGCGCGGAGGAGGCGGTGGCGCCGGCGCCGAGGACCGCGGCGGAGTCGACGCGCTCGACGCCGCGCTCGCGCAGGGCGGCGACCATGCCGGGGATGTCGGTGTTGTCGCCCAGGCGGCGGCCGTCCTCGGCGAAGACCAGCGTGTTGACGGCCTCGACGGAGGCCGCGGTGTCGCTGATCCCGTCGAGCAGCGGGATGACCGCGCGCTTGAGCGGCATGGTGAGCGAGAGCCCGGCCCAGCTGTCCGGCCCGGCCTCAAGCTCCTTGAGGAAGCCCGGCAGGGCGGCCTCGTCCACGTCGAAGCGGTCGTACGACCAGCCGGTCAGGCCCAGCTCCGCGTAGGCCGCGCGGTGCAGCACCGGGGAGAGGGAGTGGCCGATGGGCGAGCCGAGGACGGCCGCTCTGCGGGCGCTGCTGGTCATACGGGTGCTGCTCCTGCGCTTGGGGCTGTCGGCCGGTCTGCGGCTACTGGCACGATCCGGAGGATGTGTTCAGGGTCTGGTCATGGGCTTCGCAGTACACCTTGACGTTCTTGAGGTGGTCGGCGTAGCTCACGGCGAAGCGGGTGTCGCCGGGCTTGATCGTCACCCAGTACACCCAGTTGCCCTTGGTCGGACTGAGGACGGCCTCTATGGCGTCGGCTCCCGGGTTGGAGATGGGCGCCGGGGGCAGTCCGGTGTTGGTGTAGGTGTTGAAGCCGTCGGCCTTGGACGCGAGGTCGGCGCTGCTGAGGTTGGTCCGGCCCAGGTGGTACTGGAGCGTCGAGTCGAGTTCCAGCTTGCCGTAGGTGGCGTTGGTGTTGAGGCGGTTGTAGAGGGCGCGGGCGGCCTTGCCCATGTCCTCCTTCTGGTCGACCTCGGCCTGCAGGATGCTCGCCTCGATGATCACCTCGTAGGGAGTGTCCAGGTTGACGGTCTTGCCGGCGGTGGCGAGGTCGACCTTGGTGTACTCGGCCTGGGCGTTCCTGACCATCTGCTTGAGCAGGTCCAGCGGCTTCATCTTGTCGCTGATCGAGTAGCGCGCCGGGTAGAGGAAGCCCTCCGGGTTGCCCTTGGCGTACGAGGGCAGACCGAGGCTGCCCGCGCCGCTCTTGGCGGCCTTGGCGGTGCTGCCCGAGCTCAGCTTGAGCTTGGAGTCGATCAGCGCGTAGATCTTGGTGGCGGTGAGGCCCTCGGGGATGATCAGGACGTTCTGGGAGGACGGGTCGAGCATCATCGTGATCGCGGAGTCGGCGGACATCTCCCCGCGTAGCACGTAGATACCGGCCTGGATGGTGGTGCTCTTGGCGTTCTTGCCGGCCGCCGTGGTGAAGGCGTCGACGCTCTTGACCACGCCGGCCTTCTTGAGGATGTTGCCGATGCTGGTCAGCGAGGAGCCCGTGGGGATCTCGACCTGGACCTCGCCCGAGCCCTTGCCGGAGTAGTCCGGGGCCGGGCCGAAGTGGCTCTCGTAGTACTGGTAGCCGTACCAGGCGGTGGCGGCGCCGCCGCCGCCGAGCGCCAGCAGGACGACCAGGCAGGCGCAGCCGCTCCGGCGCTTCTTGCCGCCCTTCTTCTTGCCTTTGCCGCCTCGCGCGCGACGGCCGTCGCGGGGGTCGTCGTCCTCGTCGTCGTCATCGTCCCCGCCGGAGAAGAAGGCGTGGTCGTCGACGGCGGCCTCGGGCTCGGGATCCCAGTCGGCGGGCGGCTCGGGGCTGGCCTGCAACGGCTGCTGCTGCGGCTCGGGCCGCTGCTGGAGGCGCTCGGGCTGCTGGGCCTGCTGCTGCTCCTGGTACGGCTGCTGCTGCTCCTGGTACTGCGGGCGCTGCGGCGGCGGGTAGCCGCCCTGGCCGTAGTAGTCGGGCTGCTGGGCGTGCTGGCCGGTGCCGTAGGGGTCATTGGGGTCCGCGCCGTACGCGACGGGGGCGCCGTTCCAGGTGTCGTACTGCTGGTGTTCGTACGACTGCTGCGGGTGCTGCTGCTGTTGTTGCTGCTGCGGGTTCTGGTACGCCTGCTGCTGGTCGTACTGCTGCTGGTACTGGGGCTGGGCCTGCTGCTGGCCGGTGGCGTAGGGGTCCCAGCCGCCGTCCTGGTGCTGTGGGTGCTGCTGCTGGGGGTTCTGCTGCGCCTGCGCCTGCGCGTGCTGCTGCGGGTACTGCTGCTGATCGCCCCACTGGTCACCGAAGAGGGGGTCCTCGGGGTGCCACGGTTCGGAGCCGGGGCCCCGGCCATAGTCAGTCATCGATCCCCTTGGTTCGCGAGGCGGCGGCAGGCCGGCGCTTGTGGCGCGGCCGTTCGGCCCGCCCCGTCGGCAGGGGGACCGCTGTGGGAGCCCCATGCCGCGCGGAACGTTACCGTACCGCGATCAGACAATCGGTTCGACGCTCTCGCCCGGAGCTTTACCGGACACCCGTTCGGCCTCAAGGGCGCTCTGCAGGATGACGACGGCCGCGGCCTGGTCCACAACGGCCCGGCCCTTCTTCGCCTTGACGCCCGAGGCGCGCAGGCCGTGGGTCGCGGTGACGGTGGTCATCCGCTCGTCGACCAGCCGCACCGGCACCGGTGCGATGATCTTCGCCACATCCTGGGTGAAGGCCCTGACCTTGACCGCGGCCGGCCCCTCGCTCCCGCTGAGGGAGCGAGGGAGCCCGACCACGACCTCGATCGGCTCGTACTCGGCGACGATCTCGGCCAGCCGGCGCTGGGCCGCCGGGATGTCCCTGCCCGGCACGGTCTCGACCGGCGTGGCGAGGACCCCGTCGGGGTCGCACGAGGCGACCCCGATCCGGGCGTCCCCGACGTCGATCGCGAGCCGGCGGCCTCTGCGCATGCGGCTCAGGCCTTCTCGGCGACGAGCCGCTGCACGGCCTCGGCGGCCTCGCCCACGGCGGCCGGGTTCTGGCCGCCGCCCTGCGCGACGTCGTCCTTGCCGCCACCGCCGCCACCGAGGGTCTTGGCGGCGGCGCGGACCAGCTCACCGGCCTTGATGCCGCGCTCGCGGGCGGCCTCGTTGGTGGCGATGACGGTCAGCGGACGGCCGTTCGCGACGGTGAACAGGGCCACGACGGCCGGGCGGCCGCCCGTAATGCGCTGACGTACGTCCAGAACCAGCTTGCGCAGGTCGTCCGCGCCGGTGCCCTCCGGCACCGAACCCGTCACGAGAGCGACGCCCTTGACGTCCTGGGCACCGGCGGCGAGGCCAGCGGCGGCCTGGAGGACCTTCTCGGCGCGGAAGCGCTCGATCTCCTTCTCCGCGTCCTTGAGCTTGGCCAGGACACCGGAGATCTTGTCGGGCAGCTCCTCGGGACGGCCCTTCACCAGGTCCGTCAGCTGCGAGACGATCGTGTGCTCACGGGCCAGGAAGTTGTACGCGTCCACACCGACCAGGGCCTCGACGCGGCGCACACCGGAGCCGATGGAGGACTCGCCGAGCAGCTTGACCAGGCCGAGCTGGGCGGTGTTGCCGACGTGCGTGCCGCCGCACAGCTCCTTGGAGTAGTCGCCGATGGTGACGACGCGCACATGCTCGCCGTACTTCTCGCCGAACTCGGCGATGGCGCCCTGCTTCTTGGCCTCGGCGATCGGCAGCACCTCGGCGGTGACGTCGAGTTCGCGGGCGAGAACCTCGTTGATCTTCTGCTCGACATCGGTGAGCACCGTGCCGGGGACGGCGGTCGGCGAGCCGAAGTCGAAGCGGAAGCGGCCCGGGGAGTTCTCCGAACCGGCCTGGGCGGCGGTCGGGCCCAGCGCGTCGCGCAGCGCCTGGTGGGTGAGGTGCGTGGCGCTGTGGGCGCGGGCGATCGAGCGGCGGCGTACGAGGTCGATCTGGGCCAGGGCGCCGGCCCCGACGGTGACCTCGCCGACCTGGACGACGCCCTTGTGGACGCTGACCCCGGCCACCGGCTGCTGGACGTCGCGGACCTCGATCACGGCCCCGGAGTCGATCCGGATCCGGCCGGTGTCGGCGAGCTGCCCGCCGCCCTCGGCGTAGAAGGGGGTTCGGTCCAGGATGACCTCGACCTCGTCGCCCTCGTTGGCGGCGGGCGACGGGACGCCGTCCACCAGCAGGCCGACGACGGTGGCCTCGCCCTCGTTGAGGCTGTAGCCGGTGAACTGGGTGGTCCCGGCGGTGTCGGCGACGGCCCGGTAGGCGGAGAGGTCGGCGTGGCCGCTCTTCTTCACCATGGCGTCGGCCTTGGCCCGGTCCCGCTGCTCCTTCATCAGGCGGCGGAAGCCGTCCTCGTCCACCGACAGGCCCTGCTCGGCGGCCATTTCGAGGGTGAGGTCGATCGGGAAGCCCCATGTGTCGTGGAGCAGGAAGGCCTTGTCGCCGGGGAGCACCTTGCCGCCGGAGGCCTTGGTCTCGGTGACGGCGGTGTCGAGGATGTTGGTGCCGCCCTTGAGGGCCTTGAGGAAGGCGGCCTCTTCGGCGAGGGCGACGGTCTCGATGCGCTTGCGGTCCTCGACCAGCTCGGGGTACTGCCGGCCCATCGTCTTGATGACGGTGTCCACCAGGTCGGCGACGACCTCCTGGGTGGCGCCCAGCAGGCGCATGTTGCGGATGGCGCGGCGCATGATGCGGCGCAGCACATAGCCGCGGCCCTCGTTGCCGGGGCTGACGCCGTCGCCGATGAGCATCACGGAGGTGCGCATGTGGTCGGCGACCACGCGCAGCGACACGTCGGATTCGTGCGCGGCGCCATAGGCGACGCCGGTGAGCTCGGTGGCCTTGTCGATGACGACCTGGAGGGTGTCGGTCTCGTACATGTTCTGCACGCCCTGCAGGATCATCGCGAGGCGTTCGAGGCCGAGACCGGTGTCGATGTTCTTGCTGGGCAGGTCGCCGAGGATCGGGAACTCCTCCTTGCCGGAGCCCTCACCCCGCTCGTACTGCATGAAGACCAGGTTCCAGATCTCCACGTACCGCTCGTCGTTGACGGCCGGGCCGCCCTCGACGCCGAACTCGGGGCCGCGGTCGTAGTTGATCTCGGAGCACGGGCCGCAGGGTCCGGGGACGCCCATGGACCAGTAGTTGTCCTTCATGCCCAGTCGCTGGATGCGCTCGGCGGGGACACCGATGACGTCGCGCCAGATGGCCTCGGCCTCGTCGTCGTCCTTGTAGACGGTGATCCAGAGCCTGTCCGCCTCAAGGCCGTAGCCGCCGTCCGCCACGGAGCCGGTGAGCAGCTCCCAGGCGTACTTGATGGCGCCTTCCTTGAAGTAGTCGCCGAAGGAGAAGTTGCCGCACATCTGGAAGAACGTGCCGTGCCGGGTGGTCTTGCCGACCTCTTCGATGTCCGGCGTGCGCACGCACTTCTGCACGCTCGTGACGCGCTTGTGCGGCGGCTTGACCTCACCGAGGAAGTACGGCTTGAAGGGCACCATGCCCGCCGGGACCAGCAGCAGCGTGGGGTCGTCGGCGATGAGGGACGCCGAAGGCACAACGGTGTGCCCGCGCTCCTCGAAGAAGCGCAGCCAGCGGCGGCGGATTTCAGCCGACTCCATCAGTGTTCGTCCTTCCGGTTGTACGCGATCGCCGGGCGCTGCCCGGGGACTTCGAGTTCGGGGGCCGTATCGGTACGGCCCAGTGCGTCGTTGAGCTGGTCCTCGCGCTCGGCCATGCCGGCGCGCACGTCCCGCGCGAAGGTACGCAGCCGGTCGCCGGCTTCGAGCGCCTTGTTGGCCGCCTGCGCGGCGAGGCTCTCGGGGCTGAGGCTGCGGATCTTGCGGTGGACCTTGTTGGTGGCCCAGACACCGGTTGCGGCGCCGGCGGTGAACCAGAATGCGCGGCGGAACATTGCAGGTCAGCCCCTCGACTTACGGCCCCGGCCGGACGGGAGCGTCCGGCCGACGACCACGGTGTGCTTCTTCGGCGCGTCCTTCGCCTGGAGGCCGACCGCACGCCGTACGCCGTAGCCGAAGGCCGCGACCTTGACCAGGGGGCCGCCGAAGGTGGAGGCGACGGTGGTGGAGAGCGCGGACGCGTTGGCGGTGACCTCGGCGACGTCAGAGGTGATGGTGTCCACCCGGTCGAGCTGGGTGTGCGCGGAGCGGACGGCGGCGGAGGCCTCGCCGAGCAGCGGCACCGCCTGCTCGGTGATGTCCGCGACGAGCCGGGTGGCCTGCCGGAGCGCCTGCGCCAGCCTGACCAGGACAACGGCCAGGAAGGACACCAGGATCGCCCAGAAGACGGCCACGATGAGGCCGGCCACCTCTCCACCGGACACGATGCTGCTCCTCGGAAGTTCCACGCTGACTGCTGCGTCAAGTCTTGTGTGTCAGATGCCGACCTTATCGCGCCGGGCCCCGGCCTCCGTACCGCATTACCGCGCGCGGCGACGGGTGCCCGCGACAGCCCGACTGTACGTTCCGCTTACCTGGCGGTACGCTCCGTGACCCATGCGGCCCCATGCGTCGACCGGAAACCTGCCCGCGGAGCTGAACCACTTCGTGGGGCGCCGGCGTGAGCTGTCCGATGTCGCGGACCTGTTGAAGCGGGCCCGCATCGTCACGGTGAGCGGTGTGGGCGGGGTGGGCAAGACGCGCTTCGCGGTGCGCGCCGCGGCCGCCGCGGCCGAGCTGGAGGGGTTCTCCGGCGGGGCGTGGCTGGTGGAGCTGGCGCCCGTACGCGATCCGGCGCTGGTGGAGCACGCGGTGGCCGAGGCGCTCGGACTGACCGACCACACCACCCGGCTGCCGCGCGCCACTTTGGCGGCCCATCTCGCGGGGCGTGAGCTGCTGCTGGTCCTCGACTGCTGCGAGCGCCAGGTGGAGGCCGCCGCCCGACTGGCCGAGACGCTGCTGCGGCAGGCGCCGGGGCTGCGGATCCTGGCCACCTCGCGGCAGCCGCTGGGGGTGCCCGGGGAACACGTCCTGGTCCTTGAGCCCTTCGCCGAGGACGACGACTGCGACACCGACGCGGTGGAGCTGTTCGCAGACCGGGCCTCGGCCGTCCTGCCGGACTTCGCGGTGGACGGGTCCAACCGGGCTGCGGTGCGGGAGTTGTGCCGCCGGCTCGACGGGATTCCGCTGGCCCTGGAGCTGGCGGCGGGCCGGCTGCGGGCGCTGTCGGTCGATCAGATCCTGGAGCGCCTCGACGACCGCTTCACGATCCTGACCCGGCGCGGCGCCACCGGCCCGGCCCGCCATCGCACCCTCCGTACGGCGATCGGCTGGAGCCATGAGCTGTGCAGCCCCCGCGAGCGGCTGCTGTGGGCCCGGCTCGCCGTCTTCGCGGCGGACTTCGACCTGGAGGCGGTGGAGTACGTCTGCGCGAGCCCGGAGCTGCCGGCCGACGCCATGGTGGACCTGGTCGCGGACCTGGTCGACAAGTCCGTGCTGATGCGCCGTGACACGGCCTGCGGGGCGGTGCGCTATCTGCTGCTGGACACCGTGCGCGAGTACGGGCTCGGCTGGCTGCGCGAACTGGGCGAGGAGCAGCGCACAAGGGCCCGGCACCGCGACTGGTACCTGGGCTTCGCCACCTGGGGCGAGCTGGAGTGGTTCAGCGCGCGGCAGGCGCAGGTCGCGCGGAGCACCGATCGGGAGCTGGCGAACCTGCGGGCGGCGCTGGAGTTCTCGCTGGAGGACCCCCAGGAGTTCCGGATCGGCCAGTTCCTCGCCGGCACCCTGTGGTTCTACTGGGTCGGCTGCGGCCGGCTCGCGGAGGGCCGCTACTGGCTGGAGCGGGCGCTGGCCGCCGACGAGACGCCGACCGGGCAGCGCGCCAAGGCGCTTTGGGTGTGCGGCTATGTGTCGATCCTGCAGGGCGACGGGATCGCCGCCCTGGGGATGCTGCACGAATGCCGTCAGCTCGCGCTGGACACCGGCAACGCGACAGCGGTGGCGTACGCGGTGCACCGGCTCGGCTGCGGGGCCCTGCTGAGCGATGACCTGCCCCGCGCGAAGGCGCTGTTCGAGGAGGCCCTGGGCCACTACCGGACGCTGGGCGAGCTCAACAGCAACGTCATCATGGCGGAGGTCGAGCTGGGCATGGTGGCGGCCTTCTCCGGCGAGCTGGAGCGCGGCATCGAGATCTGCGAGGCCGTACGGGAGGCCTGCGAGGACCACGGCGAGCGCTGGGCGCTGGCGTACGCGCTCTACACGCGCGCGGTGATCGCCTGGTGGCAGGAGGACCCGGCGCTGGCGCGGCAGCTCGCGGCGGAATGCGTACGCATCAACCACGAGTTCCGGGACATGGTGGGGATCGTGCTGGGCATCGAGGTGCTGGCCCTGCTGACGGCCGCGCACGACGCCGAGGAGGCGGCGGTGCTGCAGGGCGCGGCGGGCGGCATCTGGGACATGGTCGGGCTGCCGGTCTTCGGCTCCCGGTATTTCGCCATTCCGCACAACCGGTGCGAGGAGCTGTGCCGGGCGGAGCTGGGCGCGGTGGGGTATGCGCGGGCCTTCGCGCGGGGGTCGGCGCTGGGGCTGGACGCGGCGGTGGCCAGGGCGCTCGCGAGCCGCGAGGCGACCCGGGCGGGCACCGGCTCCGCTCCGGCCGGGAACGCGAAACCCGCCCGTCCCCGGCCGGAGCCGGGAGCGGGCGGGTATGACGCGCCGGGTGCGGACGAACGTCAGCGGGCGTAGTACTCGACGACGAGCTGCTCGTCGCAGATCACGGGGACCTCGCGACGGTTCGGCAGACGGTCCAGGCGGAAGGCCAGCGCCTGCAGGTTGACCTGCAGGTACTTGGCGACCTCGCCCTCGCCGGCCCAGCCGCCCTCACGGGCGACCTGGAACGGGGTCTTGGCGCGCGAGCGCTCACGGACCTGGATGACGTCGTCCGGCTTCACGCGGAAGGACGGCTTGTCGACCTTCTTGCCGTTGACCTCGATGTGGCCGTGCACGACCTGCTGGCGGGCCTGGTAGATGGTGCGGGCCAGGCCGGCGCGCAGCACCAGGGCGTCCAGGCGGCGCTCCAGCTCGACGACCAGCGCCTCGCCGGTCTTGCCTTCGGCCTTCTTGGCGCGGTCGTAGGCGCGGGCCATCTGGCGCTCGGAGATGTCGTACTGAGCGCGCAGGCGCTGCTTCTCGAGCAGACGGACCTTGTAGTCGCTGTTCTGCTTGCGGCCACGGCCGTGCTCGCCCGGCGGGTAGGGGCGGGCCTCGAAGTACTTCACAGCCTTCGGGGTGAGCGCGATACCGAGCGCACGGGACTTCTTGACCTTGGGACGCGACTGGTTAGGCACGTTCTCCAGACCTCCGGTGTAAGTTAGGTTAGGCTTACCTTAACTGAGGAGATCGCATGTCACGCCCTGGGAACACCACAGGCATCACGGACAACGCCGACGCCGACGTGGACAATGCCTCAACAGGGCATTCCAACGGCGTTGGACCCGACGCGCGGAGCGAAGGGATGACGGAGGTCCGATCAGCTCATGGTCAGCCGCGTCCCAGCGGGCTTGAAAACGTCCGGTTGCCGTCAGCAGCCGAACGCACACGAACTCTCGTACAGAGTACAGCGTCCGCGGCACTGCTCATTCCAGGCCTGGACCGGGCCCGGCAGGACGAGATGACCCCCCGGGAGCGCATCGCCGGTTCCGACGGGGACCTCTTCCTGCTGTTCGCGGCCGATTCGCCCGCCGTGCGTACCGCGACCCACGCCGAGGCCGACGACCTGCCCGCTGTGCTGGAGATCACCGATGTCGCCCCGGTGGCGGTGCCCAACCGGATCCGCGGCCGCGCCTGGGTCTCCGGCTGGCTGACCACGGCCCCCGAGCTGCCCGCCCGGCCGGGCTGCGTATGGCTGCGCCTGGAGATCGACGAGGTCTCCCTGGACGACCTGTGGGGAGCCGAGCCCGTCGAGGCAGAGGCCTTCACCGCCGCGCGGGCCGATCCGCTGGTCGCCCACGAGGCGGAGCTGCTGCAGCACCTGGCCTCCTCGCACGCGGAGCAGCTGGGCTGGCTGTGCGCGCTGGCCGGGGACGCCTGCGGATCGGTGCCGCTGCGCGCGGTGCCGCTGGCGCTGGACCGCTTCGGGCTGCGGGTGCGGTTCACCGGGGAGGGGCCGGCCTTCGACGCGCGCTTCGA
>Ga0307517_10006946_pt1 | contig 16635 bp, 14 predicted proteins | sample 23_EM_MG_FD_194515 | JGI IMG/M metagenome (GOLD analysis project Ga0307517, IMG submission 194515) | Populus trichocarpa ectomycorrhiza microbial communities from riparian zone in the Pacific Northwest, United States - 23_EM | ecosystem: Host-associated > Plants > Roots > Unclassified | place... | reverse complement strand
CAGTCTCTTGGTTACCCATTTCATTAACTCATCCATATAGCAAGTGTACCGACCTCTCGTGAAGCGTTTGGGCTTCGAGTACCCAACTGGGGAGCACCCCAGTACCACCAAACTAAGGACAGACGTGGTTAGTATTGCGGCCATTTGTGGCGACGAAGAGTGCGTAGTCCTTCGGCCGCACTCGTTGAAGGTTCCCCTAACCTCTTCCAAAGGGTCATCAAGGAACTCCAATCTCGCTTCAACCACTTCGTTAAAACCGGAGACGATTCGAGGATCCCGCCCGATTTGGAGACCATCACTTACAGGACCGCGGTCAAGCACGGAGGCAGGGAGCAGTGGGAGTTCGTCAAGGACATCAACGAAGCCGGAAAGACTCCCACTTCGCGCATCGCTGCAATGTAAGCAATTCCATTTGTTGTAACGATCTTTATTTGCTGATCCCGCGTTTACTCTAAAAGTCGCGCTTTGGGTCAAACCCAGGATCTGGACATTGCCAATGAGACCCTGGACTACATGTGGACGAAAGCCAAAGACCAGGACTTCCAATACTTCTTCTTTGGTCTCTCGAACAACGTCAAGACGAAGAGGCTGCTTAGGTCTTACGTGTTCGAGAACTATGAGAAGGTATGATAAATACTCCCGGATTGTCACGAAAACGCCTCGCTGACGCTGTTGTGGGATCATAGGTCGCGGCAAGATTCGGTGGAAGTTGGTTGTACACGTCCCTGATTCAGGGATCGATCGGTTCCTTCTCTGAAGAGAAGGACGCCCAAGAGATTGAGCAATTCTTCAAGGTAGGGAGAGATTCCCATACCAACTCTTTTTTTTTTCGGCGTGATTCACGCATTATGAAACAGGATAAGGATACCAGCAGGTACGACATGGTATTGGCCCAGTCCCTGGAAGGGATCAGGGCAAGGGCCAAGTGGATCGAAAGGTCGACTCTCGATATCAAACAATGGCTCGAGAGCTGGAAGAAACAAAATGGGGTTGCTTAGCCGTATCTGACCGGAGGGTCGCACACAGTAGTAGCTAGTGCTCAATAACACAACGCCACTTACTTACGGAGCTGATCCAACTAAAGAAAGTCCTCGGAGAGTCTTTGGAGAGGGACCGTTGACGCGGCTGGCGAGAGAGGAGACGAGGAGCCAGCTTTTTGATGTATTTATCGGATTGCGGGGATTTGGTTCGTGCTTACCCATCGATTCGTGTTCGACTGAATTCTCACTCCTCATCGACCTCATTTTGGTAATCTATCACGACGTTCTCTTCGCGTAGTTGAGGGTACTATGCCGGAGACGGAAGGGGATGGTCACACTTACCAGGAATAAGGCTAAAGCGGCTCAAGTCGGGCACGAGTTATCGACGGGTTTGAAGATGCTTGTCCCGAACCCCTACGCCGCGCTCCAGAACCGCGTAGTCACGTCGTCGAGGCAGAAATGAACGAGCCTCACCCGACCATCCGTTGTGATGGCTCTCGGATCGGAACAGACCAACCTGAATCCGCTTACAGCGGCGCCAGTTGCTGAATCGAAGACCAAAGAAAACGCGCAAGTCCCGTGCTCGATTTACGAGTACCTTATTCCCTGCAACGTCAACAGTTGCCCAGAATTCTCTCTTCCCATCGCCACAACTTACGCCAGCCACAATCAACACAAAAAGCACAAATCCATATCTCTTGTTACATCTACTTCTCGAGAATAGATAACAGGAATACATACTCAACGAATGGTGGGCGGGGAGTCAAGAAAATCGAGCAAACCTTCTGCATTTACCAGGTCGAGGGCCCCCGCCAACCCTCGTCGCCCCCCCTCATAGGATCGAGACGGGACGTCGAGCAAAAAAACCAATTTGAAGGGCCTGATTTCCTTCATTGTGCGCAACGCCTCGAACAATGTGACGTCTGAGGATAAACGAGAGATCTCGCGAATCTTAAGGACGATAACGAGCTCGGAGAAAACAGGGGACGCGATAGTCGAGAATACCTCCATGACCATGCTATGACGGTTTTCTACACCAGCTGTTCCCGTCCAGTTCCTGACTTGCAGAGACCTGAGGACCTTAAGTCGCGATAGATCAAACCCAGGGAGTGGCGAGAACGAGTCAAATCCAATTGCACACAATCAATCCGAGTTGTAGATAAATCTGTAATGACCTACTTACGAATCGACCACCGCAGCGTCCTCAGAGTCTCAGCGCATGCCCTGAGCAGGATCGGTGTACAACCTCCAACCCAGTATAGGTCCATATAATGGAATCGCAGGCCACCGCAAGAAGCGATCAGGTCTGTCCAAGTCTCGACCCAATCGAACCTACGAAGCTCCAGCCGCCCTTGCAGTCTCGGTGCGGAGAATGGAACAAGTTCTGTGTCGGGAGTGGTAATACCGAGTGGTTGTTTGAGGGAACCGATACTGATATCGTCCAGGTTTGAAAAAAGGGAGAGGAAATGCGATAGTTGTCGAGGAGTACAACACGGACCCCACAGGCCGATGGATCGCAGGCTTGATGAGAGGTGTCCGAAATGCTGTTCGATGCCTGGGATAAACTCGGCGACTTTTACTGTGCGAAGTACCAGAGTTCGAACGTTCGAGAAGGCAGAAAAGTGGCGCAAGTCATCGGGGCTGAATGTCCGAGGCACAAACCAAGCGCCCCACTCGGGTCTTCCGCCAACTCGGATTTCTTTTATGAGTGGCGCCAGACCGAACCCGTGCAGCACGGATAGCGGCTTCAGTCCACGACGACTATCGTCATTCGCCTTATTGTGGAGTGTAAGGGTGTGGTGAATGTGTGGGACCGCGATGGTATACCAGGAACGGCAAGTCAGTGAACACGCCTTGAGGACGTTGAGGTCGCGGATAAGGTGGGCGATGATCATTTGCGTGGTTTCAGACGGTAGGTTGTATGACGATGCGTGCGTGGTGGATGTTCCTGGAGGTGTACTACCGAGCGGGCGATCGACCTCGTCTTTGCCTTGATCATTAGAGAGGTTTGTCTCTACGTGACGGTGCAACAACACAGCGATCAGAACCATCTATGTGCACCAGTGGGGAAACCATACTCGATTCTGAGGAGACAGACACCCTTGAGCGACCTACACCGCTGATTGTTGGAGATGTCGCCATCGTGGCAGGCATGAGAGGTGGGGCTAAGACGGACCCTGGGCGCACCGGGCGTCTGGTGTGGGCGCTGGTCTGTAAAAGACATATTACAATATACCTGGTTGTTTACCTGGACGCCTGGTCAGTACATGAAGAAGGCGTGTCAGTGCGTATATCAAGCTTATATATGTACGGGAACGCATCCCGCAAATCCTGAAAAGAATTAAGCATATGCCCCCACCAGCTTTGCACATATTTGTTTGATCGGGATCGGCATTCTCCGTGCAGCAAAAGGCACATTTTTTCTACGCGCTGGGATTACAGTTGCGTCAACGAAATTCTCCAACATCAAAATACTGAACGGCTCGTCTGTCATCGTTCTACTTCATTCGTGTCACCGACCGGCAGGCATTGCACTGGAGCGAAGCCCGCGGCATTTAGCTGGATGGAGCGTGCTAGATGGCCGACCTGTCCTTCAACTCCACGGTTTCGCTTTATGCATATTTCTGCCGGTACCGGTGGCCTAAGTGACCCGAGGTGGAGGGTAGAGGGTCGAGGAATCGAGCAAACCCTGTTTACCCAGCATAAAGCTCCCATCGACCTCTGCTGGTGCTTCCGGCTGTCAAGTTTGGTTGCCAACGAGGCCATATATCGCCGATGAATGGCTTCGGCATATTGCTGTCGACGTAACGCTGCCTCTTTCTCAACTGGAGATGACTGCTAGGGCATGCTGATGCTCGCGTTCTTCGAGGTCTTCTACAGAGGGCCGGTTGGAGGAACGCTGCCGGGAAGTGGGGTATGTGAAGAGTGCGAATCGAGGTACATTGGAATGAAGGTAGCCGTCGCCACGATTCGGATACGCGTATGACTGGTAAGTGGGGCACGGGGTAGGGAGGAATGGGAGAACGGACAATACGCTCAAGGAGGTTGCGCCGACTGTGTCAGGAAAAGATGAAGGGGTCCTTTTATTGGAACCAGAATACGATACCCTGGACGATCGAGGCAGGTTCCAAGGGATGGCGATACTCCGAGATGCCAGTCGTAGTAAGCAGCGGAGCCTTCCACCGATAAAAACCGCGACCTCAGGCTCGAGGCAGGCACGAAGAGTCCCGTCGTTCGTCATGCCTCATCGATGTTAGATAACAAAAGACATGGGGACAGTAGCTCCAACCATCTGCAGCACTGGGGCAGAGTCCGAATGGTCAAAGCACGCAAGTGAAATATGTAGACGTTTGGAGAGCATACAATATAGGAAACAAAAGAGTATAAACAGTGAGACGGCTAGTCGTTCGTCATCGTCTAGCCAGGAGTCAGAAAGGCCCACTGCCTTGACAATCCGACGTCAAAATTTGAGAATCAGCACGTCAAGACACGAACGCGAACCCACTCACCGGAGAGACATCATCGAAACCCACCCTTGCTAAATCCTCTTCACAACAATTCATCAACGATTCCACCAGTCCAATGAGTGTATTCCACATGCCCAACGTGTTTCCTGAGTTCCAGGACGTCCTCCGGGTCGAGTCCATCCCCCCTATCGACGATCTTAACGGTCTTGAGTTTCCTCCCTCTCGATGCCCTCGCTCCCGCCATCTCTATAATACTCTTCACGTCGCATGCGTCCTGGCTGGCGTGAAGCACGAGAACGAGCTCCTCCAATTTAGGACAGACACCAACTTCCGACGAAGCCGTGTGGTACAGGGGGTAAATGAAGAATTCCAGGGCATAACATTCGTAGAGCACGAGGACGCGCAGGCGTTCCATGGGAAGAAGCGCCCGGTAAAGAAGACCCCTGGATAGAGGTTGGCCTTGCTCGATTCTGAACCGTTCGGTCTTCGAGGTGTCAAGCTGGGTGAGAGATTCCAGTACTAAGTCGGTCTTGTGGACTTCGGAACCTGTGGGGGTCAAGCTGACTTTCCCATTTGGTCCACTGAATTCCATGCGTGGACGTGACTCATTGATGCATAGTTTGACTGTGGTGAAGTTGGAGAGGTTACCGAGGTTACTGAGAGACCTTGGGAGGAGGTCCCCAACCAGGGAGTTGAGCAAGTCTCCCTCCAGTACCAACTCCGCGCCGACCGGGATCAACAGGTGATCAAGTAGGATGGAAGGTGGTTGACTATCGTAAATGACCAGACCCTCTAGACATGCCAGTGGCACAAGCCGCCCATTTTGAGCGCCAGATGTTGGGGTCGCAAGGTAGAGTTCAACTTTGCGGAGGTGGGGAGCGCCTTCAAAGAAGTCAAGAAGGTGTCGGACGGATGAGTCGTCCGGCGGCATGTGGCTCAGCGAGAAAGTTGTGAGGTTGACCATGTTCCTCCATGGTGGTTCGGCGCGGACAGAACCCAGATGTAACTCGCGTAACGAAGAGAGATCCCCATCGAAAAGTGTGGACGTGAGCACGGTACACAGTGATGACATGGATGGAGAATCGGCGCGTATGGTCATATCCTGAAGAAGAGGAGCAGGTCGCGATAGGTAAGCAACGGCGTCTTGTACATTTTCGGGTGTTCCCATGATGAATAGATCTACGAGTCGTCCAATAACTTGCGGGATGATCTGGAGGAAGGGATCGGAGGGAAATGTGGAGTCTTCTCTGTACAGTGACAAGCTGATGGAAGATGTTTTTGAGCGTTCAAGGTAGACATGAGCTTTGCCTTCATTCATGCGTTCAGCATCGAGATAGCTCCACAAAGTGGCCCGTGAAATGAAAACCTCCCTCCAAGCCCGACATACGTGGGTCAGCGTAATTACGTCCTGATCTCTCCCATCCACATCCCAAAAGTCCGGAATGAGGGCGAGGATTTCTGGAGGGATCCGGTTAATTGGTGCGACGGTGTTTCTCCAGGACCGGATGAGACAGAGGATTTCGAAAGCGTCTCGCTCGAGAACATCGAACTAGAATAAAGCATACATCAGCAGCAATCCACGTATCCATCTCATCTGTTTGTCCAACCTCAGCATCGTCCGGGGTCATCGTGGTCCTGCAAACTCGAGTTTCAGTGGTCTGACGCGACGCATGACACCGCTCCGAACGTACTTCGCGAAAGAAGCCCCATCTTGTAGGATTTTCTTGACTGCACGTAAGTGTTGAAAAACAGAAGAGTCCCAACTCGAGGTGGTAGTGGTGTTGGACATGATCGTTGGGAACCAGAAAGCGGCTCGGAGTTGGCGCGTGTGCGTGATCGGTCAAGTCGAAGAGACGGACATCGAGAAGCGAGACGAGGGTGAGTGTTTGCCAGGTTCTAGTCACTCTCCTATCCTCAGAAAGGATGTGCTTGTCTTTAGAATCCACCCAGACGCGATATATGCTACTCATCTCGTCTCGCCTCCCGTAAATCCCGCCCATCATCTCAAGATCCCGAGCCTCAACCTCAAAAGGACACGACCCATCGTCGGAACATGCAAAACAGATCCCCAGACTCTGCTTGATTTGATGAGGGAGTTGTTTTGACATCGTGTGATAATCCTGCAGGTCACTTGACGGAACGAATGACAGGTACTTCCGGAGGCTTATCCGGGTTTTGAGCGATGCCGTCCTTGGGCGCACCGCCGCGCCTCCTGTCTCTCTCCCTCCCCCCTCACCGTCCGCGGTTGTTCGCCGTCGTCCTCCCTGTCCCCGCCCAACACGGCTCGCGTCGCCAACGATGGACGAGAAACAGGACGACTGGACACAAATCGGGAAGATCAAGTTTCCCCCCTTCGCGGAGGTCTTGGCCCGCCGCACCAGGCCCCCAGTCGATCTTTTCAGGTTCTAGTCAGTCCCGTGTCCGTTCCCCCCACTAATCTGCATCATTTTGACCACATGTACTCTAGTGTATTCATCCAACGTGAGGGAGGTCAGGACATCCTCGACTTTTGGCTCGACGTTGAAGAGCATGAAAAGGTCTGCCACAGGTATTTCGAGGATATTCGTAAACATGGGCGCACTGTAGAGGAGGAATGGCCTGAGTACTGGGATTACGCTCGTCGCCACGGTTCTATTTATGGTATTGTTACCGGCCTTCATCCGCAAACGGATCCGGAGCATGGCACGACAAGCTCTAGCGAGCACCCCACCGAAGAAGTCAGTCAGAACCTCACCGTTGCTGATGAAGAGGCTCTGAGGAACCTTAGCCCCCGTATAACCTCCTTCACCCCCGCCACCGCGACCGGTGATAAGTATGATCAACGTGCGGTCAGTAGCAGACAGCACCTCATCGCCTCCGCCGAATACATCTTTTACCGCTACCTGTCTCCCGCTGGAAACACTGCTGGTGAAATTGAAAGCCACGAGATTTACCTCCCTCCTGCACTCCGTATCCACACCTTCCCCCTCACCAACATGTGGTATCCCAGGTCTCATAAAATGAAGTCCCTTGCAGGCCAGATCCCAGACTTTTTCCACGCTCAGAAGGAGTATTGCTTCCGGGCCATGGAAAAAGACGTGTTCCCAAGGTTCCTGCGATCGAGGACACCTCTGTCCTTGATCCCTCTCTCCCCGTTGGCAAGAGCAATTGCGCAACAGCAAGTGACGGCTGTGCGCGAGCTATTTTCAACATTGGGCTCCCGGGAGGTCCAGAACGTCAAGTCGGGTGATTAAAACACTCGAAACGCCGGAGGCCCCATGATAACTGACAGGTCACTGACATAGAAACGGGGAAACAACGACAAGGAAGACTCCTCCCACGGATTACCTCTCTCTTCCAGTTTCTACGAGATCCGGGACCGGAAATTGAGAGGCTTGTAAACGAAATGGATAAGGTGGGCCATTCCGCATTCCCACCCTCTTTCGAGGCTGACATGAGTCGTAGCGTCTGGAAGATCACAATCTGTCGGATCGGGAGCGACTAAAGTTATTCAATAAATTCTGCAAAACATGCAGCCGACACCGGGTGATCCCGAAGTCCATGCACATTCCGGATTGCTCAGAAGGCTCCGAAGAAGTAGACAGCGGGGGATCCGCCAACGTATCACGCGGTATGTACAAAGGCCGTCGGGTAGCGATCAAGGTTGTGCGCGTGTACATCACGAGCGACCTGGACGTCATCCTCAGCGTGAGTCTTCTGTCTGTGCTGTCGTGCTTGTATGGATGAATGTTTTGCAGAGATTCTGCCGAGAGGGTGTCGCCTGGAAGCACCTCCGGCATCCGAACATATTACCACTGATTGGGGTGACAGTCAGTAACCGACGGTTCGCGATGGTTTCGGCGTGGATGGAGAATGGGAACATCAACGAGTTTGTTGGGAAGGACCAACATGTGAACCGCATCGAGCTTGTACGCGATGTGTTCGACTCAAACGAGGACCTAGCTGATTCATTATTCAGTTGGTTGATGTTGCAAATGGCTTGGAGTATATGCACAACCTCCGCATTGTCCATGGGGACTTGAAGGGGGTATATGTTCTCTCAAATTAGATGTTTACGTGCTTCTCACTGATCTACGAAGGCGAACATCCTTGTCAACGAGAACCGACGAGCCTGCATCGCCGACTTTGGCCTTATAACTATTACCGGTGTTGTGACTCGTGCCACCGCTGGAACATCCCGCCGGGTGTCGTCGTTCTCAAGGGATACGCTGATGTCATTCACTGCAGGTGGGACATACCGGTGGATGAGTCCCGAACTGTTGGATCCAGAGAGGTTCGGGATGCCGGAATTAGAGGATAATAGGCCGACGAGGCAATCCGATTGCTACGCCCTCGGAATGGTCATCTACGAGGTAGGTGTTTGCGTGAATAGATTCACTGTTTCGAACGGTTAACCACTGATACCCCAGGTATTGTGTGGGTACCACCCCTACGTGGAGTTTCAATCGGATATTCTCGTCATCAATGCAATCACCGAGGGGGATCGACCACAGAAGCCGGAGAGGGCAGCACTCCTTGGATTCAGCGATGAACTCTGGGGGACTATTGAACTATGCTGGTTGGAAGATCGCGATGCACGACCTTGCATAGGGGATATACATTCGTCTTTAAACGAGGCGACAGCATTCTGGTACATGAGAGACTTTTAACCCGCGATGCGGGAGCCGGACAGTATGCATACATGTCGACGATCCTGCCTTCACTTGCTTTTCCTATACGTACCTCCCGCTACTTGTCTATTGTACGCAATTGGACTATGTATTACCGCTCCAGATTTCAGGGAACCAGGATATCCGCGGAATACTTCGTGTGGGGTCACCGTCGGTCTTATCTGCGACCTCTCTAACCGCCGAGGCATCCCCCGATCGCGAGTAGGCTTAATATTCCAAACTCCCCGAATCAATATCCAACCCACGACGCGCTTGCCAGACCGGCACCGGCACCCCCCCCCCAAGTACCTCGCGGGCTCGCGCTCGCTCGTAATCATACATTGTGCACATTGAGGGCGAAAATCTGGGGTGCAGTGGAATGGATTATCGAGCGCCTAGGCACCGGAGCGACCCTCATTCGAGACGCTACCTATCTGAGAACTACTCAGGGCTGAAATTCTGCAAGACCGCTCGTAGGAGGATGGTGGGTGGGTGGGCAATATCACCGAAGCGAGGACTGGCGACGTTGTTGAGCGTAGACCGCCACATCCCGAACGAGTCGACGGAATTCGGAAGACGACATTGCGAGGCCATGGTTTGATCTAACTCGCCATGACGCCCACACGCGCAAACACCACCAAACAACTTCAACGCGCGTCACTCAACGGGTTGAAGACTCTGTCCAAGTCTCCTTTCACTGTCTTCGAGTTTGTTCATGACCCGAACGACTGCGTGACCACAATATTCGCATCCTCTCAGCATTCAAAGGCGTCCGGAACTTGACGGACGGTTCGTACCGCTTTCCTTCTCATGTCCACTCTGTGGATTACGTTCCCCGTCACTTCCTACCCTAGCTAGTGGTATTCCTCGCGTCTCCACCCAGTCCTCCGATTTTTGCGACGACTTTACCCCCCGCCAGATCCTCATGCTGTTTCCGAGATCAAGTCAGCCACGCACTTTACGGGAACGAGTACAACCAATGCGTGAGGTATTCAAGGCGAGCAATTGTTGTGGCTAGTTGACTATCCGCATAGGGTACGTCGCCACCTCACCTTTTCCCACTCTCTTCTTAAACCGGTGTGGGCTCTTGATAGTCTCGGCCCTGCCGGGGCACCGACTTCTCACACGTCCTCGCCTTCAGTACCGGGTATCGGGTACCGACCATCAGCCTGTCCCCCTTGAGTCTTTCGGCGACATACACGAAGGGCCTTCTATAGTTCAAGGATTCGTGTCAATCTCGTTCGCGTGTTTCTGGGGGCTACTCAAAGAAGGGCACAAAGTGTATTGTCATTGCCGCCATCCCCTTTGTCCTCCGTTGCTGACGAGGTTTACAGACTATAGTGCAGAGTGTTAGAAACGCCAAGAACTGCACCCTCATCGGTACCGCTTCCGCAGTCTACCCTGTAGTTACCGCTGGGCCCATAAGAAGGGTTCGCCGCCGCCCCCGACTCCTGGAAACGTCAGTCGGACTGATGGAGAAAGACCCGGGAGCCATGAGCATATTAAAACCGGTCAACCCCACTCTTAGCCCATTCCAGGCCTCCATCCCATTACCGCGTGCGTCAGAGTCGGATCGACCTGTGAGGTTAACCCTGGTAAATCAGATCCTATAGAGAGCCTTCCAAACGCATGGGTTGTCCATCCATCGTAAGATTTGGCCCCAATACAGTACTAGGTGTAATGGATTCCAGCTCACTCTGGTTGGCGAGAACGGATGGGAAGGGAAAATAATATATGTCATATCCTTACATCGTATCCCGGAACCGCATAATGCTATTGAGGCAGGCGTGGAGGTATTTCACATCCGACTGACGTGCGCTGGGGGATCCCTACAGTGGACACCGAATCCACTTACCTACGCTGACCGTTGGACTTGGAGAAGAACCACGAGTAATACAGAGAAGAGAAAGAATGTCAGAAAAAAGGCAGTGCGGTCTCGTCGGTACTGGTCAGAGATGGAGGTCGACTTTTAGCACTGATCAGCCTCGCTGGAGAGTGCCGAAACGCACAATGGTCACCGCCTTATTGGTACCCGTCACACCGGTTAGTGGTTGCAAGCGCTTAACATGATTGACGTTCCCGCGTCTATCTGGTGCGCACCAGCACCCAACGACGACCTCACATTTTCCCGATGTCAGAATCCATCCAAACGCGATGTATCACCTCAGTTCGCGTAAATTTCACCCAGTACTCCGAGATTCCAAACTCCGAACTCGAAAGGACGCGACCCATCATTAGAACACGCGAAGCATACTTCCAGACTCTGCTTGATGTGACGGAGGAGTTGTTGCGGTGAATATCGTGGGATGTCCGCAGGTTGACAGAACGAATGGGAAGCACCCCCGGAGGCTTATCCGGTTTTGAGTGTTACCGTCCGTGGGTGCACTGCCGCTGCCGCTGCCCCTGCCTCTCTCCCTCCCCCCACCATCCGCGGCCGCTTGTCGTCGTCCTCCTTGTCTCAGCTCAACACAGTTCGCGCTACCAACGATGGACGAGGATTACGTTGGCGATTGGGCACAAATTGGGGAGATCAGGTTGCCCTCCTTCGCGGAGGTTCTAGCCCATCGTACTGGGCCTCCGGTCGATCTTGTCAGGTTCTAGTCAGTCCTATATCCGCTCTTCCTACCAATCTGCGCCATTCTGACTACATGTGCTGTAGCATATTCCTCCAACGTGAAGAAGAAGAGGCCGTTCTGGATTTTTGGCTCGACGCCGACCAGCATGAAAAGCTCTGCCGAGCATATTTCAAAGCCGTTTACGAATCTGGGCGCACCATTAAGGAGGACTGGCCCGAGTACTGGGACTACGCCCGTCGTCGTGGCTCTATTTATGATCCAGTGACCCGCACCCCCTCCTCCTCGTCCGGTCACACACCTACGTCCGCCCACGGCTACGTTGGCCGTGCACCCACTGCACCCATTGTAATCCCACGCAGCGCGCCAGTAACCAGACGAGACCTCATTGCCTCTGCTGAACGCATCTTTCTCCAATACCTGTCCCCTCCTGAAAATACCGTTGGTGGAATAGACAACCGCGAGATATACGTCCCCCCCGACCTCCGAATTGATAGCTTTCCTCTTACCAGCCAGAGAGATCCCAGGTCTCATGAGGAGAAGTCCATTGAGGCTCAGGTCCCAGACATGTTCCACGCTCAGAAAGAGTATTACTTCCAGACCATGGAAGTGTACGCGTTCCGAAGGTTTCTGCGATCGAGGACGCCTGGGTCCTTGATCCCTCTCTCCCCGGTGACAAGGTTGATCGCTCGACGGCAAGTCGCCGCTGTGCGTGGGCTATTTTCGACATTGGGCCCTCAAGAGATCCGGAACGTCAATTCAGGTGATTAAAACTCTCAAAACATTGGAAATCTCGCAGTGGCTAATAGATCCTGGACATAGAAACGGGAAAAAAGCGACAAGGAAGGCTCCTCCCACGGATTACCTCTCTCTTCCAGTTTCTACGAGATCCGGAACCCGAAATTGAGAGTCTTGTAAACGAAATGGATAAGGTGGGTCATTCCACATTCCCCACTCACTTTCGAGTCTGAAATGGATCGTAGCGTCTGGAAGATCGCGATCTGTCGGATCGGGAGCGACTGAAGTTATTCAATAAATTCTGCAAAACATGCAGCCGACACCGGGTGATCCCGAAGTCCATGCACATTCCGGATTGCTCAGAAGGCTCCGAAGAAGTAGACAGCGGGGGGTCCGCCAACGTGTCGCGCGGTACATACGAAGGCCGTCGGGTAGCGATCAAGGTTGTGCGCGTGTACATCACGAGCGACCTAGATGTCATCCTCAGCGTGAGTCTTCTACCTGCGTTATCGTGCTTGCATGGATGAATGTGTTATAGAGATTCTGCCGAGAGGGTGTCGCCTGGAAACACCTCCGACATCCAAATATCTTGCCACTGATCGGAGTTACGGTCAGTAATCAACGGTTCGCGATGGTTTCCGCGTGGATGGAGAATGGGAACATCAATCAATTTGTTGGGAAGGATAAACATGTGAACCGCATTGAACTTGTACGTGTTCCACCCGACCAACTAGAGCCTGACTGATTCGCTGTCCAGTTAGTCGACGTCGCAAATGGCTTGGAGTATATGCACAACCTCCGCATTGTTCATGGGGATTTGAAGGGGGTATGTGTTCTCTCAAATTAGGTGTTTATGTGCCTCTCAGTAATTGACGAAGGCGAACATCCTTGTCAACGAGAACCGACGGGCTTGCATTGCCGACTTCGGCCTTATAACTATCACCGGCGTTGTGACTCGTGCCACCGCTAGAACATCCCAGGTGTCGTTGATCTCAAACGAGACGTTGATGTCCTTCACTGCGGGGGGGACATACCGGTGGATGAGTCCCGAACTGTTGGATCCAGAGAGGTTCGGGATGCCGGAATCAGAGGATAATAGGCCGACGAGGCAATCCGATTGCTACGCCCTCGGAATGGTCATCTACGAGGTAGGTGTTTGCGTGAATAGATTCATCGTTTCGAATGTTTGACCGTTGATACCCCAGGTATTGTGTGGACACCACCCCTACGTGGAGTTTCAATCGGACGTTCTCGTCATCAACGCGATCACTGAAGGGAATCGGCCGAAGAAACCGGAGAGGCTTGCACTTCTCGGATTCAGCGACGAACTGTGGAGGACCGTTGAACTATGCTGGTCGGAAGATCGTAACGCACGACCCGGCATAGAATACATCCGTTCCTCCTTGAACGAGGCGACGGTGTTCTGGTACATGAAAGACTTTTAACCTACGATGCGGGAACAGAATAGTATATGTATACATTTTAACAGCCCCACCTTAACGTTTTCTTCCTGCGAGCGCAAACTCGAGGCAGACACGAAGAGCCGCGTCGTCTGTCATGAGGATATATCCTTCATCAAAATTTAGATAACAGAATACCCGCGGGGAAAGCAACTCTAACTTATCCACAGCACTGGGGTAGAGTCCGGGCAGTAAAAGTAGGCGTGTGTACTACGTGTGCACTTGGAAATCATAAAACGCAGGAACCAAGAGAGCATTAACAATGGGACGGCTAGCTGCTGGTCATTGCACAGTCAAGACCCAGAGGGGCCCGCCGCTTTGATGATCTGACGTCAGAATTTGAGAACCAACATCACATCAGGACATGAACACGAACCCGCTCACCAGAGACGTCACCCAAATCCACCGTGACTAAATATTCCTCACTACCATCCATCACCAACTTCACCAACCCGATAGTTGTATTCCATGTGCACGACATGTTTTCTGAGTTCCAACATGCCCTCGGGATCGGGCTCATACCCCCTATGGATGATCCTAATAGTCTTGAGTTTCCTCCCTCTCGATGCCCTCGCTTCTGCCATTTTTATGATATCCTCCAAGTCAAATACCCCCCCGCCGCTACGGAGCACAAAAACAAGCTCCTCCAGTTCAGGACAGACCACGGCTTCCGATGAACTTGTGCCGGGGTGCAAAGCGCGGACGAAGATGTGCGGGCTACAGCATTCGTAGAGCATGAGCGCGCGTAGGTCTTTCATGGGAAGGAGCGCTCGGTAAAGATCCTTGGATAGAGGGTTGCCATTCTCGATTTTGAATCGCTCGGCCCTCGAGGTGTCAAGTTGGGCGAGAGATTCAAGTATCAGGCGGGTCACGTCGACTCGGGAAGTTGTGGGTGTCAGTGTGACTCGCCCATTCGGTCCACTGAGCATTATACGTGGAAGAAATACATCGATGTATAGTTTGATTGTGGTGAAGTTGGGGAGGTTCCTGAGGTTATCGAGAGACCTTGGAAGGAGGTCCCCGACTAAGGAGCTGAGCAAGTGCGCCTCCAGTACTAACTCCGCGCCGACCGGGATCAACAGGTGGTCAAGCAAGACAGATGGCGGTCCGCAATCGCTGATTCGCATCCTCTTTAGACACGTCAGCGACACCAACCCCCCATCCTGAGCGCCAGAGGTTGGGGTTGAGAAGAGGAGGTCGACTTCGAGGAGTTGAGGAGCGCTTTCGAAGAAGCCAAGAAGTTGCCTGACGGAGACCTCACCCGGCGGCATGTGAGCCAGCACAAACGATGTGAGGTTGACCATGTTCCTCCAGGGTAACTCGGTGCGGACGCAATCCAAGGACAACTCACGCAATGAAGAGAGATCTCCATTGAAGAGTGCGGAAGTGAGCACGGGGTTGCGTGACATGCGTCGACAATCGCCGCATATTGAAAGGCACCTAAGAAAAGGAGCGGGGGGAATGAGGTGAGCGGTAATGTCTTGTAGGTTTTCCGGCACTCCATCGATGGATAGGGATTTGACCCGCCCGACGGCTTGGGGGACAATTTGAAAGAAGAGATCGGAGGGGGACATGAGATTGTCTCTGCATAGCGACAAACTGATGGGGGAGGACTTTGAGCGCCCGAGGTAGACGCGAGCTTCGTCTTCGTTCATGCTGTCGAGATCAAGATGGGTCCACAAAGAGGGCCGTGACGTGAACACCTCCCTCCAAGCATGGGATACGTGGGTTAGCGCGACCATGTCTTGATCTCTATCACTCGTATCCCAAAAATCCGGAATGAGAGCGAGGATTTCTGGAGGGATCCGGTTGATTGGTGCGACGGTGTTTCTCCAGGACCGGATGAGGCGGAGGATTTCGAAAGCGTCTCGCTCGAGAGCATCGAACTAGAATACACCGCGCATCAGCAGCAATCCGCGTGTCGGTCTCATCTGTTTGTCTAACCTCAGCGTTGTCTAGGGTCATCACGATCCTGCAAACTAGAATTTCAGTCGTTTAACGCGACCTATGGCACCGTTCCGGGCGTACTTCACGAAATAAGTCGCATCTTGTAGAATTTCCTTGATCGCACGTAAGTGTTGAGAGATAGAGGACCCCCGACTCGAGGTGGTGATGGTGGTGGTGGTAGACATACTAATCATTCGGAACCAGCGATCGCGGACCGTTCGGCGGATTCAAACTTCGCACACTCCGTCACCCTCTTTTGCCTCCGCGGGCCTTTGGCCACATGACATCCAAGGCGACGTTGTACATGCGGCACCGCGGTCGCGAATGAAGGCCCACGGCGCCATGGTTAGCTTCGAATTCATCCAACGAGGAACCGGCGCCTTTCTGATTAGCATTACATTATATGATAATAAAACTACGTTGCTGAGAGCGTGGAAACAGTAGACCCGCCCCCAACGAGTCCAACAAGGAATCCGGGGGTTTCAGCAAGATCGGAAACCAAGGTCATTCCGTCCTCAAGCTTCTGGGGCTTTGTGTCCCCCCCATCCACAAACACCTCATTAGCTGAACGTTTCTTCGCACGTTTTTTCTTTTGCTTCTCCTGCTTCACCTCCTCTGCTGTTCGAATCAGGCAGTTATCAGACGTGCGAGGTAAAAATGGCATTCAACAATCGGAGTAATGTGTGGGTCGGCCCCACACGCGTACAAAAGCAGGAGAATAGAAACTAGATGTCCGGGTATGAAAAGTCCGAAAGGTCCGAAGAGATGAATAAATAGTATAAGGTTACTCGTAGATGTAGCAGAAGTCGTAAGCTTTCGTG
>Ga0307517_10006945_pt1 | contig 16637 bp, 9 predicted proteins | sample 23_EM_MG_FD_194515 | JGI IMG/M metagenome (GOLD analysis project Ga0307517, IMG submission 194515) | Populus trichocarpa ectomycorrhiza microbial communities from riparian zone in the Pacific Northwest, United States - 23_EM | ecosystem: Host-associated > Plants > Roots > Unclassified | place... | reverse complement strand
AACAACTTTCCTATACAAAAATTTAGATTTCGCAATCAATCAGACCCTAAAATCCTTAGCACCGACATATCCAAAACTCACTTAAAACCAAATATTCAAGAAAAATTTACCGTGAAGCATAGCCATCACACTTAAACAAAAATGCGAACAGAACCAAATGCAACCATCACCATATTAGCCCCAGATTACAAAATCGACATTCACACTAATCAATAGAACCGCATAAAAATACCAATTTCGACAAAAAAAATTAAAACTTTCAAGAAAAGAGACTTACCTATGAGGAAAAGTCAAGTACTTTGTCATAGGCACAGTAATGATATTTCTTCTAGCATTAAGAGCTGATTTCTGGACAGCAACAATAACTTCCTTAGCTTTTCCAACTCCAACCCCAACTCGACCTTGTTTATCTCCAACAATAACAACAGCTCTAAAATGCAACTGTTTCCCTCCTTTAACAACCTTAGTTACTCTCCGAACTTGAACAACTCTCTCGTCAAACCCATCTTTAATTTTCTCCTTCTTTACTCTTGAGCCCCACCCACTAGTTTTTTTAACCTTAGAATCCATTACATAAATATCCTTGCCTAAAACACTAACTCCACTATATGCAGGACCATAAAGTTCCTCGTAAGCTGCAGCAATTTCTTCTTCAGTTTCGATTGGACCTTCATCAAAGGATGGTGGAGGAATGTAGTCTTCGGGTGGAGTTGGTGGGTCATAAACAAATTCTTCTTCTGGATTAAGATTGTCAAAGAAGGAAGTGTCAATGTCACTCGAATTGGCTTTCGTAATTATCGTTATGATTTTGGGGTGATAAGAAAGGGGGGAGAGAAACGAGGATTTGGGTGAGATGGATAGGGATAAAGGGTGGAGTTTGGAGGTGGGCTTGATGAAGGAAAGGCGGGGTGTGGTGGTGGAGTGGAGGGAGAGGGAGGAGAGAGTTACAGTGGTGATGGCCATTGATGCGTGTACGTGGAGGATCAAGTGAGAAATCAGGGCTTATCCCAAAAGGAGGGGATAAAGGGCAAAAACAAGAGAATTATTTTGAGGACAAAATATAACTCAGTCCCTAATTTATACCTGTAGTTTCAATGAAGTAAATTAGTTCTATTTCCTTTTATTTTGTTTTACTTTATTCTATAGGTTTTTTCTTTTAAAAAAAAACCAATTTTAAAAACACACCTGATGTATTCAAAATAATAAATATTTTTAAATATCAGACTTTAAAATTGAAATTTAGAAAGTTAAAAGGAGAGAGTAAATTTTCTTGAGCTCCAAACCAACATCTGGAATTGATGATACCGGAAAGAAAAAATGCAACCTTGGCAGCATCTCCAAAATGGGCATAGGCTGCTGCCTGGCAGCAGCCCACACCAGAGCTGCTTTGGCCAGCCTGCACCGATACCACCTCGGGCAGTCCAGATTGAGGCTGCCTGTGTGAAGCTGACTCCCGAAATCATTTTTGTATAATTTTTCAGCTCATCCATGAATTATTTATTTGAAGCTCATTAATTTACTGTTTCAGTGAATAGTATAAGTCCAGTTTGTCCATGAATAGTGCCATGGCATAAGGCTGATGACAGCCCACCCTTGTGGCTGCTTTGGACAGCCCACGTCGAGGCTGCTTTGGCAGGCTAGCTCTTTCATGATTATTTTTCGTATGATTTTTAAAACATTCTTTTTACACGGTGCGTCATTTTTTATCACTCTCCTATTTCACCATCCAGACATAAAACACCACCCTGATGGTCGAAAGGGTAGCCGGGCTACGCCACCCAGTCGAAAGAGTAAGCTACACTGCTCTACCAGCCACTCTCGTGGAACAATTCTTTAAAAGGGATATAACACTCCTTTCTTCTTCTGTTTTTTTTTTTTTTTTTGGAAAAGGTTAAGTTATATAGATACAAGAAATTACAAGATACAAGAGGTATGTTACAAGTATTACAAATAACTTACAAGGCTAACAAAATAAAAAAAAAGATAATGTAACTAGACAAGACCACTCAAGTTTTCACGTACAAGTAGAATCTCCATTACACCATTAATATCTAACACTAGCATCTAAAAAAAACACCCAGAAACATATTCATGACCACCTAACATTCTCCAATCTCATTACCACATCTCTCACAACAACATGTGCTGGGGTGTTGGCTGCCATTAAAAAAAAAACTCCCCGCAATATCAACCTCAAATAAAAAGTGGTTCAAACACAAGAAATTCCCAACAAGTTATGTTTTTTTCACCATAATCATGAACATAACACAAAAGAGCGTCATACACTTATAAAAAAGATAGGAAATTGATCTCAAAAGGATACCTTCAAGAATTTATACTGGATGAGATACAATATGATCAAACAAGAAAAAAATTTCATGATACACTACCTCAGATAAAATAAATCTTAGAAATTGTATATTTATCTTCTTTTGAATTATTTTAAAAAAAATAATACATATTCATGTCTCCAAACATAAGATATCTCCATAAAATTACCTTGGCAAGATCTCCATTGAATCTCCATTATATCTTCAGATCTCCATGACCATTTGTCTCCAAGTACTGCGACAAATTGTCTCCAAAAGATCATGGATTTTTCTTTATAAAATGTTGATAAAAATCTCTCACAAATTCAAAAAATGATAAATATTTAAAGACATACCTATAAAGGCAATATTTTCGTGCAAGCATGGACATGGATAAAATTTTACACTGCAAGTATTCAATAGTGTCATGACCTAAGGTTGATGGCAGCCTATCCTAAGGCTATCATGAAGGCAGATTGACTCTCTTAAGATTATTTTTTGTATAATTTTTAAAATATTTTTTTATACGGTGTGCTTTTTTTTATTTTTTTATTGTTTTCTTGTTTTACCATCTATAGACAAATCACCATCCTACCAGCTGAAAAGGTAGCAATAGGCTACGTTTCCCTACTAGCCACCCACATCTAAACTTCATCATAATAAGTCTTGATGAAATATTAAAGTGTATCTCGTTCCACGAGAGACTTGTTACTACTCAGCCCTATGTTTTGTGTAAAATTTTTCTCCAATTTTATTAGGTATTTTTTTAAAAGGAAAAAAATAAAATAAAATAAAAATAACAAAGAAATTAGCACTCAACATAATGATATTTTTTTTACCCGCTTGTTTGTTATACAATATTAATTTCTAAAAGTATCCTATTAATATCTCTAATTTGTATCTTTAACCAATTGACCTCTATTTTGAAGGTTTTTTATAAATATTTTAAAGATAATTGATTTATTCATAAAATTAAAAAGAATTGCTTATTATTAATATTTTTAAGACAAAAAATATTTTGAGAATAATATAGCCAAAAAAATTTAAAAGGACCCAATTAAAAATTCGAAAAGAAAATTTTTATAACCTTATAATTTTGTTACTATCTAAAAAAAAACTGAACCAGCTAACACTCAAGATTAGGAATGGAGTCCATCGAGTTTGATTATTTAAGAAAAGAGAAAAAAAAAAACTTCATTAAACAATGTTGCATGCAAGTTATGCCAACAAGTTGTTAAGAAAATAAAAGGAAATACTTTTTTTATATATATAACCCGGGGTGTTCGGATCAGCTTACGCGCACCACGACTAATCTCCAGGCTCACTGAACACCCTGCAAGCCTAGTGGGCAGGTAAGGCAGCGCGGGGGTGACATGCATGCACAAAGAGGATCGAACCTTGTTGTAGAGGAAAGAAACAAGTCCCTTTCTCTCGCTAGGTCATGACCTAAAGTGCAATAAAAGAAAATACTTGTGTTAACAAAGACACTCACCTTTGCTAGCAAATGATTGTTTATTGATATGGGAAATAATTCCATTGAAAAGGATTATTTACATCAGAAATGCAATTACAAACCACCTCCCCAATTACAAATGTCTTCTCTTTAAATTTTCTTGTTCTTCCTTTTCCATGTTAAAAAAGAAAAAATAAAACAAGATAGGAACTTCTAATATCCAATACCCTTGTTAAAAAAGAATGTCTCTTCTCTATGTCCTCCTAAACATCAGGGAAAATATATTGCTAGCGGTCGTATTACAATCAACTGATTACTCAACCTTTTAGTTGCATCAACCATGCTTTGACAATGTTGTCACCCCATCTTCTTTCATGTTATGAATCTTGATATTTATTGTTAATGCTATCCAATTCATGATCATAGCGAAAAATTAAATCGGTAGACATCAGGAAGCACACCGAGACCAGTATAGCAGTCATCGACATGAGAATCATCTACCGCCTTCATTTTACCATTTGGTGAAGAAGGTTGCATAGCTGAAGATGCTGGTTGGGAATAGGTACTTGAGTTGTTGAAAGGATTGTTGGTTAGTTCGTTTTTTGTGTAAGCAGAGTCCGGAGGCACAGCCACGAGGCTGTTAGCTTCTTCTTGCTCCTTTTGGTCAAGTTGTTCTATAAGTAGTGCTAAAGATGATTTTTCTTCATCCCTAGCTTGGCACATATGCGGGGTGTATAGGCAGTTAGAGTTGTGGTTAATAGGCTGTGGTGTTTGAGATGGCACCGATGCTGGTTTTCCCACTTTTGTGATAGAGAAATACTGCTTCCTCGCATGAAAAAGACATCAACAAGTTATTCATGATTTTGCAATAACATTTGTTTGAAAACTAATCAGGCAAAGACATACACTTCACTTTATCAAACTCAACCTAGAGAGGACTTGGGGCAGATGCGTCTTGACTGCCCATCCAGGTTATCCATGGCTCACATGCATGCACAGGCTGTTAGGTTCTACTAGTACATGTAGTAGGCTATGGACGGCCAAATGGACCAGTCCTCGACAGGTAAGCTCAATCTAAATTCGACTGAAATTTTTGCACTCAAAACTTGTGTTTCAGATAATTTTATCTTTAATTATATGATGCACTAATTGTGTGTTTTTCTTTCAGTTGTTGGTAAAAATGCAATCTTAGTAACTCAATGTCATGCCCTATGTGTTCAGCCAATTAGGCATCACCGTACTGGTAGGACCCTCTCCTCAGCCCCACAGAGATAGCACTCGTGCCACCCAAGTGAGTTTCCAAGTTGTATATGGTAAGGCAGTTTAATTACCAACGCATCATCTGCTAAAATTGTCGTTTTTAGCGCAATTTGCCTGTCTTCATCCCTTCATATCCTTCCAAAGGATGTGTCAGCATCATAGAAAAGGTCAAGGGAAGCATTGTCACATAGCAAAACAAACTCGTGCCTTTTACAAAATTCAAATCCCACTTTTAAGTAATTTTTGGTCATAATCTAAATTACCAAAATCATTGCAGTAAGTAACAAGGAAGATAAACTCACGAGATTCTTGCTCTCATCCTCGTAAAGAGTAAGGAAATCTCCAGTCTCCAGCCCATTTTGCTTTACGAATTCTCCTGTGGAATGTAAAAGAGATACGTGTATTAGAGATTTAGAATGAAATAGATCCAAAATAAAGAGATTTAGCTGTGAGTTTACCTGTATTTTCAAGAACATACATCCTACTTTTGTTGTTAGACCAAAACCTATATAAGTCACCAACAGAGAAAAAACCTGTCTTTAATAGGCAACAGAACATCTCGGAGTAGTAGTTTAAAGGAAAAAGAAGAAGAAAAACGTAGCATCCAAAGGCTCACTTGAACTTTAAGGCCCACTCTTGGTTAGAGTATACATCTCTGAGAAAAAGTAGGATTCCTTCTTTATCATTTAGGACAGGAAGATTTTCCTCTACTTCTCTCTGGATTGACATGCAAGAAAAAACTTGAATATTAGAGGTTACCATCTCTGTAAGAAACACGGGAAAATGGAAAAGGAAAAGAATCTTTAGCATTTTTCGTTTTTGTGCACAAACCGAGGAGTCAGGAAGAGATTAGTTATTGGGCAGTCTAAATCACATTCATGTTGCAGTGTTCAATAAGAGCAAGTCAAACATGGGTATTGGTCGGCTATTTTGCCTCGTTTTCTGTCTTTTTAGAAGAAAGGATATGATGAAAGAAAGGAACAGAACCTGAAACAAGCAAAAAATCTGCATACGATCACAGGACACTAAAAAGTAAAAATAGCCTCATTCATCAAGGAAATCATACCTTTGGAAGAACAATTCTGCCAAGAGACCCAACATCACTATTCTTCAAGTCCTTCCTAAGCACCGCTCTGAGTCTCTGCACTCAAACAAGAAAAATTCTTAAACGACATAGAAAAAGATCCAAACTTCAAAAGATAACAGATAAAACAAAAAACATGAGTGACCAAAATTCATGATTTGACAAGAACCTACCTTGTTATCAGGTGTTAAGAACTCGTAAAGATCTTTGCTGGTATTGCTCCTGCTTCTTTGGCCACAAGTACTAGCACCATGCAAAGCCAATCTCCTTGCATCCATTATTTGAGTTGAACTAGCCCCAATAGAAGTTTTACTAAGGCTTCTTTGGCGTGCAAGTTTTCTCTTACACCTTGCCACCTTGGTCTTGTATGCATCAAGAGCTCTCCTTTCTTGCTCTAATTGGAACGCATTAGGCTGCAAAATGCATGATCTTTGCATTTCAAAAGCATTTTGGCCAGCCATGGCAAGACGGAAAGGATCTGCAGATGGTGTATGATGGCTAGGCTTCTCTAGAGAATGCGTGTATGGATTTTGTCGACTTTCACAAGGCGCTGGCATATAGTACTGTGGCGGAACGCAGTTTGACTGAGTTACGGAATTTGAAGGTACTGTTGAATGGTAGCTCAATGGTCCATACATAGAAGAGAACTGGGAATTCTGAGGACAACCCATTATTGCGTTGCTAGCATTGGTGGTATTGGTGGTGTTGCCTGTGCTGGTGAATAAAGTTGAAAAAAGGTTCTCCATATCAAAATGGACACAAAGAGAGTTGTGAATGATGAGTCTTTGGGGCTGTGTTACCGATCAGAGAGAATCCTGTGTGTGTGTGTGTGTTTGTTTAAGTAGGTGTTTTGATTTCTAGTGAGCATACAATCTGGTAAGAAAGGGTCATGGGCGGTGCGAGGTGCTGCCTGTTGAAACAACCCAGGTGTTAAAAGGCAAGATAAACTCGTCAAGAAATGCAGTGGGTTGAGTTGTAAGAGAGAGATTAAAGGCCATGAAGAAAGACAAGAAGGGAGAGAAGACTAGAGTTAACAAATACGGGTTTGAATAGAGAGTGCAATAGCGTGAAGAGAGTGACAAGTGGCCGGAGGGTGGTGGTTTTGGGATACCCAACTGACCAGTGAGGAACCTCAGACAGAGAGGCATAGGGTTTGAAACTTGGCGCCAGCTTTGATTTAAATGTGGCAGCCCTTGGGCCAACCTTGCACAGAAAACCATTCTATAATGGCAAAACAATGCATTGATGACCAAATGCCAACAGTCATCTCACTCCCACTCTATATACCATCTTTGCCAGTCTCTTTCTCTCTTCAGCACACACTAAGGCCAGTGTACCTAGCGTTGGTGAGAATGTTGAGTAGTAGGAAAAGTTAAAGCGTAAAGCCTGTGTACTGTGCTAGCTCCATGATTGTCTATTCTCATGCACAGGGATTCTACTGCCTTGAATTATTAGAAAGAAACTCACTGGAAATACTAGTTACTTATTTTAAATGAAAGGTTTAGGGTTTATGGTGAAATTCAACTTGCAGCACCTTGCACCGCCCATAACCCTTTCTTACCAGATTGTATGCTCACTTGAAATCAAAACACCTACTTAAACACACATCACTCACACATGCATACACAAGATTCTCTCTGATCGCTAACACAGCCCCAAAGACTCATCATTCAATACTCTGTGTCCATTTTGATATGGAGAACCTTTTTTCAACTGGCCCTTCCAGTCAGTTTCCAATTTTCGGCAGCACCGACGCTGAATCTTCTGCTCATATTGCATTTTCATTCTGTTAGCTTTGTTTTATTAACTAGAAAATTTGCTACTAAGTACTACTCTTGTCAGTTTTAGTAAATATTATATTTAAATTTTATAACTAAATAAGGGGTTATGTAATGTTAGGAATGTGAGTAAAAGAGGGTAATAATGTTTGGAATGTGAGTAAAATTGAGGGGCTAAAACTGAAGTTGCAAATTGTTTGTCATGGTTTTCAGCCACTCCCTGGTATTTCCATTTTGATGCCTTATTTGGCTTAGTAGACATCAGGTTGGTCATGGCCTGAGGACCAAAGCCATCATCAAGTCCATCCTGCATCAAGTGAATGTATTTATGAGCTTAGATTTGGAAAATCAGAAAACATACAGTCAATACAAGGATTGAGTGACTAAAGTGAACATCACACTCACTAAAATGGCGACTAGTCAATGACACTTGAGAGATTAAAGGAAAGTTTGATCAGTCACACTGAAACTGCAAATCACTCAATCAAGACTCACTCGATCACAGGAATTATTAGTAAAATTCTTTTAAGCAAATTCTGAAGTCCTCTAAAATGCCAGGCAAGGCATCCCCAAGCAGCAATCATTATTATATTCAGACCAAGAGAAAGAAAGTAGCAAGATATAATACACACGCGTGCACAGACAAAAAGAAACAAAGACACGCAAGGATCTATTTGATTTGTCTCTTTGGACATCTACAAGACATGTAACATATGGAGATCGTAAAACAGACTATTCTTTAGAATCAGTCGTCAAATACACCAAAGAGTTGATATGAGGTGCCAATGCAATGGAACAAACACAAATAAATTGGGGGCTACATGCCAATATGAATGTGTTGGAAGTTAAAATGTGCTGATCAGTAAGGGCATCAAAGTGCAAGATTCGGATTATATTTGTCAAAATAAAATTTTCTTGATTAGATCTCTTTAGAGTTCATTGAGCATTAACTTTACTAGATTAAGCTACGCCCTCGGATAGAAAAGAGTCACCTTGGATGAGTTTGTTGTCAGCTCCCTCATGCTTTTCAACAGCTGAGATTGTCCACAGCTTAAAGCTGCTTCTAGCTACTGACTGCATTAGATAAAACACGAGATAATCAGTCCTCTTATCACGACCAATTGACATAACGTCTGAGTTTATGCTATTATGAAAAAGAAATGAGTGCTCCCATGTGTCTTGAAGATCACCTTTCATGCCATTTTTGTGGAACTAAAGTTGATGCAAATGTATTGATTTCTCATGCGCCAACAAAAGATTTAAAATTGAAAGATCTATTAACACATGAAAACCTCAGCCATTTCGGCTAACCTCTTGTTTGGGCATTAAATGCATGCATCACTTCAATTCCAACAGATAATTCTACCATTATAAATGGAACATCATTGTAGAGTTTCAACACATTGAAGCAGAAGGAACCACCAATTTTAAACAGAAGGTTTGTTTCCTAAGTTTTGTATGCATGCAGTGGTAGATCAAAGCCTTCCTTTTAACGGTAGAGACAGAAAATCTTCAACTTTAAGCCAAAATGATACATGAACACATGTAAAAGATGCATTTTTTCTTAACTTTCTTTGACAACTGTAAATCACAATCACAATTTTTCGAACTTCAATGGTTGCTTTAAGCAATGATATTGAAATTAAAATGACTATCATTATTTCCAATTTTGTCAATAGGCAATGGCAATGATATTGAAATTAAATATTTAGACCTCCTATGATCTTCATCCATACTGTTAATTTCACAACAAGATTTCCTATCAGATTCTTCACCTTGCATAACCACACTTGAATTACATGTTGTAAGAAATAAAAAGAAGCAGAATTTTGACAAGGATGCCTAAGAAGTAATATCGGCACCTGAACTTGCCAGAGAAATTTATTGTCTTAGGTAAAATCAGGAATATGATCTAGATATTAAGATATTCGAACCATACAAAGCAATCTAACACAAAAAAACATGAGATGATTAGAAGAATCAAATAATAGACATGAAAATAGAACAAAGTTTCTGCATGAAATCTACTTAATAGAGATATAAAGAGCACATTATACCCCAGATGGACATAATGAGCATCTTGATTTGCATTATAATAATGATAGAGCAATATAGATGGAATGATATTTGCATGTCAGAAGCATGCAGAACTAGTGCACTTGACTTACAGCGCAACTAAGGCAAGACTCTGGAAGCTATAATATGGAAAATTTCCCATGTCAGCAAATGAAAATAACATTCATCGCCATTATGAATCCAATGGTTTCTTGAATTGAAAACTACAAGGATTTTGTAAGCAGAAAAGGAAGCTTAGCAATAACAAAAGTGAAGAAACTAAAGATGGATGGATGGACTTGCAAAGAGACTTTCAGCAACCCGTGTTTAAATAGAGTGGAGAAGAGAGCCTGCATGCAACTGCAAAAGCGTCGATCCAACACCTGCCTACTGCCGTGTCAGTTGCTGCGACAGTCGAGAAGTTACTGCTAAACACGTTGAATAATGGCCAAAATGTTACGCTCTAAACGACAATTTAAGTGAGAAGCAATGAATTTGGCATTCACAGCCATTTTGTTTGTATTTTATATTCAAATCACTAAAGCACTTTAATTATCAAAAAAATTAAAAAAATCAGTAAAACAGCTTCAAAAACAAGCAGATTGGCAACATCCAGAAATCATATATCCTACAAAGCCCATTCACGCAGTTCGTATTCATCACTGAGGTTAGATAAACCTTTAGGAAGATAAAGCATGAGAAATAGGGAGACATCAAAGGTCAAAAGGTGATTTAACAAATTTAATTTCATATAAGAGTTCTGTATATTCTAAGAGTGCAATGGGTCACGTATGACATCACTAAATGCAACTGTGTAAGTGTTCTAGATATGTTAAGAGTTGAAAGGAGCATTAATGAACTTAACAAATTGTGAGAGATCTGGATATGCTAAGAGGAAGCATTATAAGCATAATTGGATGGACAGAAAATGAATTCATGTATGCAGATCAGCATATCCACCTCCTCAGAGCAAATTTCTCAACATTGAGTAGCATAGCATTCGGAGGCTGTAATATTATTGATCTTTTTACAGCCAAGTCAAATTCCAATAACATTCAAGCCCAGCATTATTAGAATGTTAATTGACAATGTATCATCGAACTTCGGTTTTCAGAGGTCGATCAACAGAATTTCTAGATTAGATTTAGAAAGCTCTTTTTAAAGGTTCCATTAGTTTTCAGAACTTTGGCTTTTAAAGTTTCATTTGAATCATTAATAATTTAATAGGCTAGTTGGACTAAAAGGGCCTCGTTTTCCATTGCAAAGACACAATCTTGGTTACAAGATTCTTATATTATCACATAAACAAACTCAAACAGAAACTTACGATGGCTCAAAACAAACAATCAGGTTGGTTTGGCAAGAAGAAACTTCCACATATCCCATAAACTGATAATACAATATGAATTAATGCATTCCATTCGAAAAGGATCTTCATCTCAGCACCTTTCTTCATTGTTGTTTGTTAGGATGGCATTTATGATGGTGTCAAGCACCTCCATTTAAATTCAAGAAGTTTTCTTCTTATGACCAGATAACAAATCAGGCATCCTAGATGCAATGGTTTCTGTTTTAACAACACTCTTGCTACAACTGAACTTTTTGCTTCAATTCGCTAGAGGAAAATCTCAAAACTACCAAGTCATGTCAAAGTATGGATACTCTTTTAAGTTTTGCTCCACTTAAACATTTCATTGTCAGCCATCAGTAGAAATTCTGGAAATTCAATAACAATAAAAAGTGGTTTGTAATGAAATTCTCCAGGGCATTTAGCAAACTAATTACCAAGGCATTAAAGAGTGATGTAAGAACTGGAAATTAAAGGCAAAACACATGAACTCCTCCCCTCTTTCTACAACAAATAAGTTCCAACGTAATTATGCATATCAACTGCTTGTAAATTTTCCTGAAAGAAGAATAGTTTGGTGGACCATAACTACAGGTTAAATAAGAGTTTGTCGATGAAGTCCCGTGCAATAAGTTTATAGGAAGCAGCTACCTAGACTATCAGTCGCCTCTATACACATGGACATCTTTTCTTAATCTGATCTATGAATGAATTATGTGACTCCACTCCCTCGTATATAACCCTTTGAAGTACGTCTAAAAAACTTAATAAAGACTTTTTGTTTGATCACACGATGGTAGACAAAAAGAACACCAAGTCAATGAGGCTGTAGTTCAACTGACACCCATGCTCTGATATCCCCTAGTGGTCTCGGATTTGAACCTTTCTCAAACAGAGATAAAAGTGAAAGAGACAGCGGAGGAGAAGTTGTAATTGTGATCGTTACCTGAAAACTGGTGGTAAAAAAAGGAGTTGTGGGGGGGCAAGGCATGTATGTGCCTGTCTGTCTCCCTTTGAAAATTGTTGTGATGGGTCGTGGAATTGAGAGCGTTGAAATAGTTGAAATCAAGAGTGACCGAATTGGCAAAGCCTCGTTCAGCTGAGTAAATTTCCGTCGAGCAGTAGAAACCGGGTGCCTGACAGTTTCAAGTCTAGGATGCCTTTTTTTTAATAGTTTTTATTTGAAATAATATTAAAATATTTTTTTAAAAAAAATATTACAATATAAAATTTTTTAATTTAATATTTTTTAATTCAAAATATTTCTAAAAAAACCTCTATATATATATATATATATATATAAATAAACATAATCATTTCCAAACAAGATTTTTATAATTTTTTTTATTAATGTGAATATTCAGACCAACTTGCATACATCTCAACTAATTTTATAAATTTTAAAATTAATAACCATATAATATTTGTATTGTTGTAGTTTTAAAATGACCTCAAGTCACAAGTGTAATTGTTATAGACAACCAAGAAACTCAAGCACTGAAAAAAAAATTTCACATGATTTATAAATTAAATATGTTATCAAAATCATGTGAAATTAAAATTTATTATATATATTTTTTATTTTTGTATTTATTGATGTAGTTTATAATAGATCTAATATCCTAAATATGATTAACAATTTCTTTATTTGGAGAGATCATTATCAAGTGAATAAATGTAATACCTTAAAACATGGTTACAACCTTAAATGAGTATCATTTTTTAGTCAACATGTGGCTTGTCATATGAATGAGAAAAATTAACAAAATTTATGGTACTTAAACACTCTTAAGGCTTAGATTCTAGAACTTATGGCTTAGAAAGATAGAGTGAAAAATAAAAAGAAAAATTTGAAATTGAGTGGAAGTTAGTTAATGGAAAAAAATAGTAAGGAAGGAAGCTAAACGTATAGCCCAGTATAGAGAAGTTGTTTTCAAGTTGCTAATAAATAAGCATGATAGCCTTAAACTGTAGAAGAAAGCAATATGAGATCAACATAAATAAGATGTTGAGTCGTTTAATTGTGAGCGTAAAGATTTCATAAATAAAATGGAGCAAAAATGCTTTGAATAGTTCATTAGGATCCAGAAGGAACATGCAGATTTCTTGTTGGGCATTAAGATGGAGAAGAGGAACTAAAAACACTATTGATAAAAAGACGTGTAAAGATAAAAAGCTATTTAAAGGATAAATAAAAATCTTTTGAGCCATAAAAGAAAAGCGAGCTTTAACATATTGCTTCTCTTAGAGAAAGGCATAAAAAGAGTTGAAACAAGTTGCTCTATATATAAAGAAAATAAATAATAAGAAAAAGAAAAAGGTCTTTAAAGGATGCATCACAACTAGTAGATGATCAAAATGCATTTGCAACATCAACATATAATGATCAACAATCATAACGTGTTAGAAAAAAGCCTATATCGATGAGTGATTATGAGGTAACTATAATCAATCAATCCGATAATTCACTTACTTATTTTGCTTTATTATCATATTGTAATCTTGTTATATTCGATGATGCCGTAAAAGAAACAAAGTAGAAAAAGATAAGAATAATGAAAGTAATGTCATTAAAAAAAAATTCGAAGTTGGAGAACTTTTTGAAAGAACAAAAGATCATTAATGTAAAATGGATGTTCAAGACAAGGTTAAAGAAGAGTTCATCATTTTTAAACTGGGTGTTTAAAAATATTTGTTTAAGGGAGAGATTGTTAGATATTCTTATAATTCTAATCTAAGTTGGAATCTTATTAAAAAAGGATTTATGTTAATTAGAATTCTTATTGAAATGTTTGGTTAGAATCATAATTAGATTATGATAGTTAAAGGTTGTAATTTTTCATTAAATATAAAAGCCAATGTATTCAATGTTTTGAAGGGTGTATTAATAGTGTGAATTAATCAATAAACAGTCAAAATATTTAAATATTTGTGTCTTTATTTCCCAACAATTAATATAAGAGCTTTCAATAATTGCATACTAGGATTCTATTTGATCTTTATTGCAAGTTTACTTTAATTATATAAATTGCATGTTATATATAACTAAACATTTATGATCACTTATCTACTCTGTATTTCTAGAATAAATAAAAAAAACATAAATAACCTCTAAACCAAAGCCAAACATACACATTAGTGTATTTTACTTGGACCAATCAAGTTTTAATTGTTCAATTTGTAGACCAGCAATCCAACCAAGACTCCAAACCGACGATTTATCTAGTGGATTTTCCAATTTACTTTGGATTTGATAACTATGGAAAACATATCTGCGATCATTTTCATTAAAAAAAAAAAAAAAAAAAACCTCTCAAGGGAACATGTGTTGCCTGGTAAACCATCCATTATCTACCGACGAGGTTAAATAACATATTCAACGTATCCTAGACGTGGCATGAACTACCCCCATCGTGTACTTCAAACAAACCCAGCCACCTTCTCTTCTTGGCACCATATAACCTGCACAGAGGCAACCAAAAGGATCATCACAAGCCAAAAAAACACACAAAACAACAAAGGCAGCCATTAGCATTACCAGAAACGCTATGCTCAATCTCGCAAAAGCCTTCTTCCCCCAGCCCCCTTCTCTCTTCCCCATTTCCTCGCCTAAAGTCTCACGGGTCTGCTTCACTACCTCTGCCTCCAAATATAACGAGGTAAAAAATTCTTTCAATAAATTAATTAAACAAAATTTATATGGGCATCTATTGAATCTTTAGAGCTTAATGTTTCTTGTTGAAATTTTAATTGTCTTTCAGGGACGGCATGCAGCGGAAGATGATAGAGACCGAGCTGCAGATTACGCTAAGAGAGCGAAAGAAACTGCAAGTGAAACCTTTGACAAAACCAAAGAGCGAGCGGTGAAGGCGAAAGAAAGCTCCAATGAAATGAAAGAGAAGGCAAAAGGGAGTGCAGAGGAGATGAAAGAGATGGCGAAAGGGAGTGCAGAGGAGACAAATGAAAGTGCCAGAGACATGGCACAGTCTGCTGCTGAAAAGGTTAAAGAAGGTAACTACAAGGCAGCGGCGACAGCGGAGAGAACGGAAGAAAAAGTGAAAGAGTATGCATATGAAGCGAAGGAGAAGGCTAAAGAAGGGACGGAGAGAGCGGCGGGTACTGCGGGAGTGGCAGGGGATATGGCAAAGGAGGGGGCTGGTAAGGTGGTTGAGACGGTGGAGATTGTGGGAGAGATGGCGAAAGAGACGGTGAAAGGAGCATGGGGTGCTGCGGAGGAAACTACACAGAAGATAAAAGAGACTGCGGTGGGCAAAGATGATGATGATAATGATGATTATAAGAGGGAGAAGAGTTTGGAGTACAGGAGGCGTGCTGCTTCCGGAGAGTGATGATGATGTGAAGAAGAAGAAACATTGAGAGAGGGAGGTGGGTTGGAACATCTTGTTGCGTGTTTTCGACAATCATAAAAAATAAGTTAGTTTAATTACCAAATGGAAATGGAGTTTTATGTTGTCCGTAATTTAGTTAACTTTTTCTATCTGCTATGAATTTCAGATTATTGCAGTGATAGAAAATTTATATATATAAAAAAAAGTTTTGTACCACAGCAAAAAGAAAAGGAAAATGCAATTTGGTGGATACAAATTTCCGAGAATTAATGGAATCCCGTCGAACCTAATAATTAATGCTAAGTGTTATCGAGAGGATTAATTTCCTTAATCCTAGCTTCTAGCTCCTAATTACGGCTTAGCTGGGCGATGTCATGCTATGGCTGAAGGTCTTTCAACTAACCGAAGGGACAGCCGATGCCGTTCTCTATAATTTGGATCATCATGGTTGGGTCTGTGTTGGTGCAAATATCTCTACACATGAGAGGATCGATCACTTAAATATTGAAGTTATGTTAATCTCCATCAATGGAGTTTAATTACACACCCCACTGTTGCCTTCGGCTTTATTCTTCTTTTGATCATCAATGGTGGCCTTTCGCAAGCCATTAGGCTCTGTTACGTGGTAGGCTGCCAGTTATGGCTTACCAATCTTTTTACAAGGTAAGCTAAATGAGAGCGAGAGAGATTCTTATCAAGCTATTAAAAAGAAAAAGGAAAGGAAAAAAAACTATTAGGGCTAACTCTTTCACGGGAGACTATTACGGATTGAAGTAATATAAAATCAATAAACTGGCTATTTGGGCAACGCATTGTTTTTTTCATTCATTAGTTATTATTGGATTGACATGAATTATTCTTAAAATATATTTACGAAACTGACATTTAAGGGTTTTTTTTTTGTTTTTTTAAACACAATAAATGAGTAAATTATCATTTTCATCAGATTTTTGGTTATATTGAAATTGACTAAGAGATAATTTAGTATTTTAATAAATATT
>Ga0307517_10006944_pt1 | contig 16637 bp, 12 predicted proteins | sample 23_EM_MG_FD_194515 | JGI IMG/M metagenome (GOLD analysis project Ga0307517, IMG submission 194515) | Populus trichocarpa ectomycorrhiza microbial communities from riparian zone in the Pacific Northwest, United States - 23_EM | ecosystem: Host-associated > Plants > Roots > Unclassified | place... | reverse complement strand
TTTTGTACTTAAATATCATGCTTCTTTGAAATTCCTTTGCATGTTTCTCATTAAAAGTCTAACCAGCAACAATTCTGTCAAAATATCAGAGTGATGATGGGACAGTGCCGCCGTTCTCCATTCCACGCAGTTTGATTGCTGAAAATCCATTTACAAGCCTCCTTTTATGTTCTTGTGTGCCATCTAGTGCTGTAGAAAGTGGCAGAGCTGCTGTATCATGGTGCCAGAATCTTACAATTGAGGTGATTTATTATCTTCACTCTTCTTCAAAACAGAAGATTCATTTGTAGAGTTTGAAACCCTCTCATATATTAGCCTAATTTTGTAGATTGTAGCCATGAAGTTGATCTGTGAACTTTATGTTGTTAGAATTAACTCCTTATGATTAACCAATTGGAACTTATGTCGATGTTCTTCTAAAACCTTTTTTTGTCTTGGCGATTCAGATGGTTAGGGTGTACTGTATATTTCATCTGCTCCTTTTGTTTGTAATGAGTAGTGAGTACTGTACCAGTTTCTTGCATTCTTGGTGGCAGTAATCATGCTAGAACTTGAACTGATACTCTGTAACCTGTGGTGTCTATGATGGGTATTGTTAATAAACCTGTGCCAAAATCATTTTTCTTTTTATTTTGATTGAATTATTTGATGGAATTTAATTGTGCTTCTTGCAAGCTAATTATTACCAGTATTCATGTCAAATGTAGTGGCTTATAGCTGTGGAGCTTGGACTTTTGAAGGGTCGTCATCCACTTCTGAAAGATGTAGACGTTAACATCAACCCCTCAAAAGGCCTAACTCTTGTGGAAAGCAGAGATAAACGAGTTGAACTTAATAATCTCTCAAGTCTTTCCCCAACTGACACTAGTGGGTACACCATAGAACCTATAAACAAGATACTTCAAGATATCCAATCAAGATCCAGAAAAGATTCCCAAAGAGATTTAAAACTCGATGAAGAACTGCAAGGAGTGGAAAATGATGCAGTGCAGCAGAGAAGATCTGTTGATGCTGAATTGATAGAACAGGATTCTGCAGATTCTGTAGATATTGAAAATGGTCAAGTGCTGCCAACAGCTCAGGTGGTTATGAATATGCTTGATGTGATGATGCCTGATACTCTGACCAAAGAAAAAAAGAAGAAGGTAATGCTCAGAAGCAATTCTTGCTAATTTTGCCGAGGTTTAAGCATGCCAGTTACCGTTTCAAGGAGACGTGTGTATCTGAAACAAGTATAGAAAGATGCATAATTCTGGAATTTCACCTCTTTTATCATTGTGTGGACTGTGGAAACTGCATTCTGTTTTACTTGTACTCTTTATAATGTTAGGTGTACATTGGATCATAAGTTCCTTTTAAAATAATCTAAAATGTTGTTTGCTTCTTATTTCATTCTCGCTAGAAATTCCAATATCTTCTCAACATTTTTGAAACTAGTGTCTTAGTGGAGAGATGAAAATGAAAATCATCTGTTAAATTGCTTTCCTTTTGTATGACAATATTTATTGTGAGATGGCTTCCCATAGACATGCCTATTTTATAAGAAAACCACAGCTTCTAACTATCATTATGAAAAAAAGATGGAAAGAAGAAAAAAAGCAGCCAGAATATTTATTATGTTACTGGAGTTCGTTCGCATTTCATACAGACATGGGCCTGTCCTCTAATATATCATATAAGCTAGTTGATTGTGTATACTTTTATCTTCATAATAGCTGGCAGTGCTTTTACCCTTTCCTCTTCGGCAGATGTCCTTAATGACTCCTATTTATGTTAAATTGTGCACGCTGTTTTTTCAGGCACAGAATCCTACAATTTATTCCCTTGATTTAAATATTTTACGGCACATATCTAGGGTATTTTATAACATTGATCTGGTGCTTGTCCAGGTTTTGACTGCTGTGGGTCAGGGAGAGACACTTATTAAAGCTTTGCAAGATGCTGTACCAGAAGAGGTTGTTGGAAAGCTTACGACTTCTGTATCTGGAATTCTGCAAGCTCAACACAGTAACTTAAATGCTAATGGACTACTGAGCATTGGTGAGGTTCCTAATGTTCCTAAAACAAAGATACAGGAAAAAGTCAGAGAAGTATCAAGTGCAGAAGTCACATCTAAAGATCCACATTCTCCAGATCAGATGGAAAGGGCTGAGGATTTGACAGATGGATCTGTTAACAATCATCCTGGGACAGAGAAGTCTGGTGCTGCACCTGAACAGGAGCTTCACTCTTCGAAGAATATACAAAAATCTATTGAAACAAGTCAGTCTCAGGTAATGAGCAGTCAACAAGGTGATCCATCTGGGTCTGACAGGAAGGAACCAAATGAGTCGGGACATAAGAATGAGAGTGATGAGTTTATCAAAGAAAAAGCTGCAACTCACTCTGACAGTAGTGAGAAGGGATTGGAAACCAGCAGTAACCCTAACATCACCAGCCATTCTGAGAAGGCTAGTAGCACGGAAGAAGCAATTGTTGATGAATCCAAAGTTGAACAGGGTGGTGGATCACCTCAAGTAGAAGCAAAAGGGGAGAATAGCACTCAGAAGAATGAAGAGAAAACTGCAGATTCATCAGCTGATCAAAATGGGATAGTTTCAGCCAAAATGACAGAAGAACCTCTTCTACCTGCAGTATCTGCCACTGACTCTCAAACAATTGAAAGGGGTGGAAATGATGATCAGAAAAATGAAGAGAAAACTGCAGATTCATCAGCTGATCAAAATGGGATAGTTTCAGCCAATATGACAGAAGAACCTCTTCCACCTGCAGTATCTGCTACTGACTCAGAAGCAATTGAAAGGGTTGGAAATGGTGATCAGAAGAGGGAAAACAAAACCATGCAACCTGCTCATGATCAAAATAAGCCTCCCACATCTGATTCTAATCCCCCTACTTTCAGTGTTACTCAAGCATTAGATGCCTTAACAGGGATGGATGATTCTACTCAAGTGGCTGTTAACAGTGTTTTTGGTGTGCTAGAAAGCATGATTTCTCAGTTGGAAGAGGAAACAGACCATGAAAACAAAATCAAGAATAAAAATGAGGTTGAGGGTGAGTTAGTTGATTCCAAGCCTAAGAAACTGGAAAACGCTAATCACTCAGGCAAGCAGTCAGACACATTACAGCATCCTCCTGTACATAAGCTCCATGAAAGTGGTGGCAACCAACAGAATGTTGCAAGTAGTGGATTGGTAGAGGAGGAACTCACTGAGGATCCCATTTTGTTTAGTGGGAATGGTACTAGGGGTTCTCAGGGAGATATTGCGAGCAACTATGAAATTAAGGAAGAACAAAAGAAGGATCAATTAGTTAGTGGCAAGCATTTGGCTGGCTATGATGGACATGTAAATAGCATTCCATTGTACGTAACTGCAAATCCATATGGAGACTTTGTACAGAACAAATATTTCCACAGATATCTTCTTTCAAAGATTCCAAATAGCAAGCCACTTGATCTAGATACAACCACTGCTCTGTTGCTTGACTATTTTCCAGAAGAAGGTAAATGGAAGCTCCTAGAGCAGCCAGGAATCACTGGAGAATCTATAGGAGGTGTTACCACCAGTAATGATGCTGGCATAAAGGTTCAGGTCCACTCCTCTGGAAAAGAGAATGATGGAGAAAGTTATATTGAACCATCATATGTAGTATTAGATACTGAAAAGCAACAGGAACCTGTTGAAGAATATAGCACAATGGAAATTTTTACTGAAAATGATGATGGTATATTAGATGAGTTAATAGAGTTTGTGAAAATTGTTGTTTTGGATGCTTTGAGGATTGAAGTTGGTCGCAAACTAGGTGCAGCTAGCAAGAAAGAAATGAAATCCTATTTTGCTAGAGATCTTGAGCTAGTAGCAGATGCTGTGTCTCTGGCCATTGTACGTAACAAGGATCATACTTGGTGCTTGAAAGGTAAATATCATAGAATTGAAGGTGCTGAAGAAAAAGTTGGTACTGTTCATGGAGAGCATATTGTCAAGGCCATTTCATCTTCTGTTCTTAGAACAAATTATCTGAGAAGATTACTGCCAGTTGGTGTCATTATAGGGTCTAGCTTAGCTGCTTTGAGAAAATATTTTAATGTAGCTACAAGGAACGAGAATGACATAAAATCCTCAGGTCAAACCCAAAATCATGGGCAGAAAAGTCAAGACAAGGTCTGCATAAAGGAGATGGATCATGAGCTTACAACCAAAAGTGGTCATAGAACAAGTTTCAACAGTTCAATAACTAGAGAAGGAGAAGAAGCAACATTGAAAACTATAAACAATGATAGAGTGATGGTTGGTGCTGTTACAGCTGCCTTGGGAGCGTCTGCTTTACTAGTTCAGCAGCAGGTAACAGTTAATCTATTTGAGATTCCTTGTATAATTTTCAAATAGCTCTTTGAATTTATATCTTTAACATCTTATTTTTATGAAATGAAGACTGGTCAAAACACTGACTTTCAATATCTCTGTTCTTCAATTATATCTTTGTTGATCTAAATGGCATGCTCCTGTTTGAAATTTTCTTGTTTTCTTTTTCAAGCACCCAGAAGTTTAGATTGCTGTCCTCTTTCTGAGAATGTGGAAACAGAGAGACAGAGAGATACAGCACTTTTGTTTTCAAGACACTATTATATTCCTTCTATATGCAGCTTTCTTTCTAGGGTTCAGGGTATTTATGGTGTGTGCCCAAATAACTGAGTGTTTGTAACATCCTCAATGAGATTAATATTAAAATTTTGGATATAATAAAAGCACCCGAAAGAGTACCAGGACAGTAGATGTCAAAAACAAAGTACAAAGAGTGATAGCAGATAGTAATTCCACCTTGGAAGCTGCACCTAAGCTCAAAACCTAAATAGTATCGTCGGTTGCATGTAAAGGAGCATCCAGGAACTACCTGTCATTGTTTATATCAACTGTGTTTCTCTCTCTTTTTTCCCTTCTCTGTTTTATTTTGGATATTTGCAAACTTCTTGATGCCTATTGTTACATTTAACTGTTAAGGATCCAAGCAATTCCAAGGAAGGTGGGGAAAGTTCATCCAAGTTCTTGAAGGAAAGAGGAAATCTTCTAAAGCCAGCTGAAAAGCTGGAGGTAACGGAGTCTGAAAAAAACCCGAACATTGTTACGAGCCTTGCTGAGAAGGCCATGTCCGTTGCTGGTCCGGTGGTTCCTACGAGGGAAGATGGTGGAGTAGATCAAGAAAGGTATTATAATTATATCCTATACATATTAGTCCGGTGAACAGACATACCGGTATATCTATATTCCTGAAGTTCATATGAATGTTTCAATGTCAATAGGCTGGTTGCAATGTTAGCTGACTTGGGACAAAAGGGTGGCATGTTGAAGCTAGTTGGTAAAATTGCTTTGCTTTGGGGTGGTATACGTGGTGCTATGAGTCTGACAGACAAACTGATTATGTTTCTGCATATAGCTGAACGCCCCTTGTACCAGAGGTAAGCTAGTTTTCTAAACATCCTTGTCTGCTGTTTGTCCTCTCTTTTTTTTTCCTTCGACCTTTCCCTTTAGGAATTTGTGTTGAAATAACATAATGTTAATTTAATAACTGAACATCATAAGAGGTGAATGTTGTTGTTTCTCTGGCAAATTGAACCTATGTATTAAAAAATCTTTGGCAAAGAGTTTATATAATTTTGCAAAGTAATCTTCAGACTTGTGTTAGGTTTGATAGAAGGGGTTAATTCCCTTTAAGGTAGAAATTTCATAAATATTCTGAGTTATGTTATGTTTAGTAGAGTGGTTAGAGTTTTAGGTTGAAAGTTTTACTCGACGGTTTTTGTTCACTGGGATTTTCCCATGGAGCGTATTAAGCCTTTTCTAATTGTTTATGCTCGAGGAGGAAGTCTTTGAAAAAATTTCTAGTTTTATTATCAATGTTTTGTTTTTTATCACTGGTTGATAAAATAGTTGATGAAATTGGTCACATGTTGAATATTTTTTGTTTTAACAGATTGCTTGGTTAGCATATTAAATTAGTTGACAAGTTTAATGAATTGTATTTTTGTGTTGCTAATCATGTTAGTGAGCAAGATTGTTTTTACTGAATCTTTTCTCCTCGTGCTTTCTTTGTTAAGGGTTCTTGGGTTTGCTGGCATGGTGCTTGTTCTTTGGTCACCGATCATTGTTCCATTGCTTCCCACTCTTGTACTGAGCTGGACAACAAGCAACCCCTCCAGATTTGCTGAGTTTGTTTGCATTGTTGGCCTCTATACTGCTATTATGATACTTGTTACGTTATGGGGCAGAAGAATACGTGGATATGAAGATCCACTAGAGCAATACGGGTTAGATTTGACTGCATTGCCTAAGGTATGGTTGTAAATTAACTGTGTGCCATATTGGCTCTAGGTTTTTATGCCAGGGATAAACTTTTAGCTATGTCTTTCCCAACTGTGCAAAAAAAAGTATTTACAAGTTTGTTGTCTCCTGATTGCACAATGGACAACTCATCAAGAAAGATTTCAGCTCATTTTACCCTTCGTTTTTATTTCTTCTCCTTTCAAGTTGCTGTTAATTATTGCTTCTTTTTACAAAATCCACTACCATGTTGTCTTTTCGGTATCGTGTGCTTTTCTGATACATGCTCTTCATCAGTTTCACTATTCATCAATGACTAATTTGTGCATCCCCAGTTTCGTGACGGAAGTGTTTTGGTATCATATTCCTTTCCTTTAGAATTCTGGCAAAGTTGAGGTCCTGGAAACAGATGAATACAGATTAATATTCTTTTGGAACCATTTAAATTAGAAAAAAGTGATCTCATAATGTTTTGGCTATTGCTTGCAGATCCAAAAATATTTGTGGGGCTTGATTGGAGGAGTCCTGCTTGTTGCATCAATACAGTCCCTAAATGCTTTACTGGGTTGTGTGAGTTTCTCTTGGCCTTCAGGCATTCCTTCATCTTCCTTAGATGCCATGACATGGCTCAAAATGTATGTGCAAATGATTATACTAGCTGGTCGAGGAATTATAACGGCAACAGGCATTGTGCTGGTTGAAGAATTACTTTTCAGGTCATGGTTGCCTGAAGAAATTGAAGCAGATGTTGGCTATCATCAAGCAATTATTATTTCAGGACTGGCATTCTCTCTTTTCCAGAGGTATATTATTTATTACCATTTAGAGAGTATCAAAGTTCCTTTTCCGTCTGGGATATTATCGCCATATTCTTCTCTTCTAGCTCTCCCACCCTAGCTTTTTTCATCCTGTTATTTTATGGTGAATGATTGGTTTCACTAAAACACACCTCAAGCACACTACACCACATAGACCCGTTTGTTTTTGCGTTTCAAAAGTATTTTAAAAAAAATTTAAAATTTTTTTATTTTTTTCCTTACTTCAAATTAATATTTTTCAGTGTTTCAGATCATTTTGATATGCTGGTGTCAAAAATTATTTTTAAAAAATAAAAAAAACATTATTTTGATGTATTTTCAAGTGAAAAACATTTTGAAAAGCAATCATTACCACACTCTCAAACAACATTTGTATCTTCTCTAATCCCTCCCATCCTTGTTGTAAGGTAATATTTTATCCCAAATCACCGTTGTATTGCATCAAGTGATTTTACCAACGATGATGCTAGCCAATACTCGCGACAAGAATTGTTATTGAAAGGAAGATGTTCCTTTGAAAAAGTTCCTTCTTGCATGATCATCAATTTTTGACATTGTAGACACAATTTTCTTAAAATTTTTATTTCTACAGATATAGGAATTTAAATCTCAAAGTCAGATGGTCATTGCCAGTCACGTGAGAATCTTTCTCCAATTTTGTTTTTTCAGGTCTGTCTGGGCAGTGCCAGGGCTTTGGCTTTTTTCCTTGGCTCTTGCAGGGTTTCGGCAAAGAAGCAAAGGCAGCCTGTCCATTCCAATCGGGTTGAGGACGGGGATAATGGCTTCTAGTTTTGTTTTACAAACAGGAGGCCTTTTGACCTATAAGCCCAATTATCCTGTTTGGGTAACTGGGACTCATCCACTACAACCTTTCAGTGGGGCAATTGGTCTTGCATTCTCTTTATTGATGGCCATATTTCTCTATCCATGGCAACCTCTAGAAGAGAAGAGCTTGGGAAGGGCCACGCAGGGATGAATAGCGAAATTTGTTAATAGAGCAAGAGCAGATATGGGGTAATGCTAGCCCCCACATTTGTGATTTGCGTTCCAGAATGATAAGATCGTTTGAAAGAAGATAAAAAGGTGGTGGTGGAGAAAGGAAACGGAGACATGCTAGCCAGCATGCGGAAGAGCAAGGCCCGGCTCTTTGTTGTTTATAAATAAATACCACTAAACCGAGTAGCAATGGCGGACCACCCAGTATCCACTGCCCATGAAAAAGAGAACACAAAAGGCAGGAGGCATTGCTGTATACGGCGTACGGTCTGTAAATCTCGAAAGGTAAAAAGCAATGCATTTTTCTAAGTAGCTTGTATATAAAAGTTTTGACTTCTACCCTGAGGGCGTCATCAATAAACAGGTAGAGGGGTTTGTTACCGTTTGTGGATTGTGATTAATATAGTTCTTTGCAAAAAAATTTGACATCATTATTAATACATGATAATTTTTTGGTTCATGATCTATTGTTGCTCAACAGTCTCTGGCCCTGCAGGCTTCAGCACTTGATGAAACTGGTTTCCATCTATTGGAAAGAATGTCTTTGTGATCATTTCAAAGGAAAAGAAAATGGCAAATAGATTTTAGATTTAAATATTCTCAGCAGAAAACAGCTGAAAAGAATTCACTCGACTTCTTTTTTAAATTGTTTTTGACGATACAATTATATCTTGAGATAACAAGAAACGCATTTTCTATTTATACCCTCTAAAAAAAATCATATTACTATCGGAAACAAATTGAAAATATAATAATAGTTGTTTTTTAAATAAAAATATTATTTAAAAAAATAATTTTAATTATTTTTCAAAGTATTTTTTATTTGAAAATGAATTAAAAAAATATATTTTTTATTTAAAAAAAATTAAATTTAGCCATATTAGGTCCTAGTCATTCCTTTGAGCCCTCGAGGATTTGTAGAGAACAGCGCGGAGTTAGGCAAACCACAGGCCAAACTTATTTTTGTCTTTATATAATGATGAAGAATAGCCATCAACTTCCAATCTCGAGTATTGAGGAGAAATACATGAATTGATGCTGGATCATTTCCCATGATTTCCAATCTCAAGAGACAGAGAATTTGCAAGAAATGGATAGAGGGGATGATGAACTCAAAAGACACAATCTTTACTGAAATTCAAGAGGCAGCATGATGAAAAGAAAAGGAAAGACAAAAAAGATACACACAGAAAGGAAAAACAAAAAAACAAAAAGAAGATCAAAGCCTTTCTTGTCCAATCACTATCGTGAAATGACACCATTATTCTGGACCCGGAACCCGACTCAAACCAACCCATGTTTCCTTGATTTCTCCAGCTCCATTTACTCGATAGTCAAAGGAACAGAATCAGCCTGAAAGGTAATGAAAGAATATTCATCAGTATCATCAAATAAACCTCTGCAGGAGCGAATGGTAAATCATAAATGCTTGCACACCCTGGAGATTGGAGAATAATCTTACCAATTTGCGATATTTGAGTGCATAGAACATTTCCAGATAGCGACGGCTCTCACGATGATCAAGGTTGGAAACATGCTTCCAGAAGCCATAAACTCCTGTGAGAGTCAGGAGCCTTTGAGAGTAAATTTTCCAGGTATACCTGAAAAAGCAAGTAACGAGAGACAATTTAGCAAAACTTCATTATAACAGCTTGGAAACAGAGTTGTAGAGTGAAGGTGGTGGTGAGCTTACTTCTCTTGGATTCGCTGCAGGCCTCCCTGGGAGATTTTGTCCCAGTAACTGGGATCAGCCTTGCACTTCTCAAAGAAGTCAACAAGGAGTTCAGCAGCCTGTACTCCATGGTAAGGATCAATATGGAATCCGGATTTTCCATGCACAATGATCTCAGCAGGACCACCATTGCAAGTAGCAAAGGTTGGCAAACCACATGTCATGGCCTCAACAACAGTCAATCCAAAAGCCTCATACAAAGCAGGCTGCACGAAAGCTCCCTTGGTATCACAAATGTAACGGTAGAGCTCTCCATTCCTCACGCGGTTCATCTGAGAAGAAATCCATCTGAACTGGCCATTCAATTTGTATTTCTCTATATGACTGTACATTTTCTTCATCTCAGCTTGCTCTTCTATATCTTTAGACTCCTTTCTTCTATCACCACCAACTACAACAAGATTAGCTAATTCGCGCAGCTTGGTATTCTTTCCATACCATTCTACAAGACCAGTTAAATTCTTAACTCTGTCCAGCCTCGCCATGGTGAATAGAATTGGCTTGTTGCGGTCTTTTAGCACACATCTGTTGAACGATAAAAATAAGTGATGAGTTATTGCATCTCTTCTTTATCCAGGAACTTTTCCAAGAACTACATAAGAAATTTATGTGGAAAGTAAAAGAGATAGAAACTTACAAGTGCTCGTCGTTCTCAACGGAGCTGTAAAGAAGTTCTTCAATTTCTTCATGGAAAGAAGTCAACCTAAGTTTCTTCTCAGTGTAAGGGAAGTATATGCTCTCGTCAGCACCAGGGGATACAATGTTGAATTTGGGATCAAATACATCGATACCATGAACAACTCTGTAGAGGCCAGGGAGAGTGAAAGCAGTGTGGCTCTCGTACTGTCCAACAGTATCCTTGCTGAAATAGTGGAACAGTACATGTTAGATGCAATCGAAGAATCGTTCACGATAATAATAATCAGGGGAGACATCATATCACCTTCCAGCAATCTCTTGGAATGTGCTGGTGATGATGAAATCTGTATGGTTCATGGCAAAAAGATCAGCTGTAAACTGGCATGAAAAGTGGTACTTTTCATCAAACTTCTTCCAGTAAATATCTGAATCTGGGTACTTTGTTTTTTCTAGAGCATGTGCAATAGTGCACTGCAGAAAACATAGCAAAAACAAAGAGAATTGTTAATTTGTTATGCTACAGGATGAAGAAAAAACGCTGCAAAAAACAAGAAAAGATCAGGGCAAACCTCTGTAACACCTAATTTGTGTGCTAGCAAGGAGGCAACAACGTTTCCATCACTGTAATTTCCAATGATCAGATCAGGCTTTCCCTGCAACTCCTTAGCAATTTCAGCAGCAACATCCTGAAAAAAACAAGATATCATCTTAGCACATGAAGATAAATGTAGTAAGACTTTGAGAACGGATTACTTTGGGGAAACAATAAGGAAATAATACCTCAGTGTAAGTTTCTAGGTATGGCCAAACTTCAAAGCGAGAGATCCATTTCCGGACCATTCCCTTTTCATCTCTGAAGGGAACTCGAAGAATATCACAATGCTCCGATCCATAGACTTTCTCCAGACGTTGTCCACAAGTGGTTCCTACTGCATCAGGGAGCAGTCGAGTAATCTGCAAACACGGAAAAAAAAGACAGATTAAGCACCAAAGAATGTAATAACATTTTATACAAAGGAAAAACTGTTAAAATACTTCCTAAAGCTTGGAAATTAAACTTACAATGAGAATTCGGGGGGTGATATCAAGTCCTTGCTGCTTGATACGCAGAAGCATTTCACTCTCCAAGGCACGAACTTGATCCAAAATGTAAACAACCTAGTAGAAAGTAATATGCAAGCCAGATCAGGTAAGTTTTCATTAGAGTATGCACGAAGATAAAGATTAGACTAGGCTTGTGAATTAACCTGGCCTCCGGTATCAGGATACCCCAAAACATTGTCTTGGGCGAAGTATCCATGAGGGGACATGATCACAACATTGAAGACCATAGGAATTCTGCCAAGGAAAGTTTCAAGAGTGCAGGGATCTGGTGCCTCAAGAAGATCCAAAAGAAGTTGAATCATCTGAAGAACACGCTCAGCAGTATTGCCCCATCCTCTCTCTAAGCCGATCTCCTGGAACTTGTGTTCGAATTGAGAGTATGGAGTCTCAGGTTTCAGAGAAGACAGATATTCCTCGGCCTTCCTCAGAACATATTGCAGAGAGTCTAGGTTATGAATTCTGTCATTCAGCATCATATTCTGCACAAGAATATACAAAATGTTATCAGGTTTTACAGGATCTAATTCCGCAGTAAGCTATCCTTGCTTAAATTACAGATTCTAGACATGATTATCAGACATTACAAGATTCTAGTAAAACCATCAGTTGCTTATATCCTAAAGTTTGATCCGAGCAAATTAAGATCTTGGAGTTTAAGTTTTCATTTGTGCAAGTTATCCTAGGAGTTACTTTAAATCCTGGAACTTGGATACTGTATCAAGCATACCTTCCCCTTGTGACAGTGCACCTTGAGAAATGCAAGCAGGGGGTGCAGGCTTTCCTTGTCATGGAACAACTTAGCTGAAAGGTGGCGGTTGAGGAACTCAACACCGTTACCAATGTACTTCGAAAGAGTTGGGCGAGGGAAAGATGCACTGAATGGTTCAAAGTCCAATTCAAGCACGAAGTTGCCATTGGAGCTGCATAATCAGATCGACTAACATTGTCAAAATCAAAGCATACACGTACAGAACAAGAAATTGAGAGAACTCAATTAAAAGCTAGCGTCTAATCAATACTCTGACTTACCCTCCATCAACAAGTTCCTCCTTGAAATGAAGATACTCAGCAACACGCAACTCCTCAACAACAAGTGCTTGGACATTCACTCTGACGTACTCCCAGACACCAGGCCTTGGGCGCACAGCAAGGGCAACCCATGGAGGCAAAACAATTGCTTCCTAAAAGAACAGAATAAAAAAAAAAAAAAAACAGTTAGAGAAAATTCCCAAAACTTAGGATATAACAGGAAAAAAAATGCATGTGTGATCAAGGGAGTCACCTGTGTGGATCTGAGAACTTCAGAAAAAGCACCACCCGCCAATATCTTCCTGATCGCTTCAGGGATTGCTTCAAACTCAGCAATAATCTGGTGGTGTTGAAGAATTCCTTTTCCCTTGCCTTCAATCCTGTAACACAAATTGTCCAAAATATGCTGTAATAAATCTACATCCTTAACAAGCTGCACCAAAAATGTAAGCATGACCCTCTTTACACCACTCCATAAATCAAAACCAAAAAAGAGAGCATGGTTACCTGGTCAGTAAGGCAACAATCTCGTTGCGATGAGTCTTGAGGGTCTCATCCAAACGTTCACGAATGCTTTGGACACGAGTAAGTACAGACATAGCTCCTTAAGAAAAACAGAAATCAAGTTTTAAGTACTAGGTAGTAATAACAGATACAAGAATAAAAAACCAGCAAGAACTCTCAACTATTTGTAAGGATTATAATAGCTGGTAATCAACATGAATAAAGTCAAGAACAACAGAGGAAAAACCACATTATTCTAGAAGACTAGAAATTTCCAAACCTACCTCTCACCTCACCCACCGTACTTCAAAAAAAAAATTAATACTTGGGTGAAGAGTGAATGGTTGAACTACGATTACATATCTTAAATAATGCTAGAAAACAATTAACATAAAAAATAAAAATCAACCAGTGACTAAGGAATTCAATAGGTTTCCATAACAAAAGGAATAAAAGAAAGCAGAACATATTATTTGTAGCTAGCAGGAATAACGTTGGAAGTGCAAAATACCAATAAGGGGTTATTCCTAAAAACCTTGCTGATGAAAGCAGAAAGCTCTCATGCAACAAGAAGAAATCAGAGAAAATTATTCGGCAAGAAGCAAAACACATCAATCATCAAAAGTAAAGAGAGAAGAGAGAAAATTCTCCTTGTGGAATATTTAAAGCTTGATTCAGTCAAATATAGATAAATAAATAGTTCAGACATAACAAGGGAATTTAAACTTGAATTCTTGACATTGAACGTTGAAAACACAGCAGAGTTTTGTCAGCACCATGACAAAATTATAGGTTTCTTTTCATTTTTGGAGGTCATGGTACAACAGCTTTTAGTTCTTACAACATTATTCTGCATTTTCATCGGATCATGATGAACAGTACTGGTTCAGCATTATACAGACTCATGATCTGCACAAGTTCTTCTAATAAACATTTTTGCTGAAGAAAAGACCAAACTGTAATTCAATGTTTTCTTGTAATAAAAACTATAAGATGGTATCGATAGAAAGGAAAGGAAAAAAAAAAAAAACTTGGGAACACAGTGAGACCAGAAGAAGGAAGAAAACTAACTAACCAAACGCAACAAAGGCAACAGAGAAGGAAGTGGAATGAATGATGCAAAGGCTTAGCCTTTGCTGAAAATTTATAGCGAAAAGAGCTTGAGAAGAAAAGGAAGGAGGTAAATCTTTAAAGTTTTACAGTTCATAAGATTTTGTGTGTATTTGGAAAGTTACCGAGTGTTTTTTAAAATAATGTTTTATTTAAAAATATATTATAATATTTTTTATATAAAACATCAAAACTATAAAAAAATAATTTAATGTTTTTTTATACTTTTAAAAAGAACCTGTGAATAAAAATAGTCTGAAACACCCTGTTCACCAAGGTCAATCTTCTCATAGTCTGTAATCTTTTCTTGTTTTAGGCATTCTTCGTGAATGAGGGGTCAATCATGTTTTTTAAACTTTTTAAATTTATTTAAAAAAACCCTTCAAATTAACATTTTTTTAATGTTTTTTATTATTTTAATACACTAATATTAAAAATTTTAAAATATATTTTTAAATAAAAATATTTTTAAAAATAACATATATCACCCTCCCGATTATTCTTCTAATTTCTCACCTTTTTCTTAAGATAAAATAATAAAAAATAATAAAGTGATTTAATTTGTACGGTATTAACCGTTTTATGCAGCTACTAGTAAATAAATGGAGAAAAATATAAATACTTCATACTCCATGAATGCAGCAGTCAGGGAGCCCGTGGGGCTCAAGCCAAATTAAAGATATTTTAAGTTGTGGTTTTGTGTTTTTAAATTGTTTTTAGATTATTTTAATATGATAATATTAAAAATAATTTTTAAAAATTATAAAAAAATAATATATTTCTAAAAAAACATTTTTAAAAATAACCATATTGCAATCCCAAACAATACATACAGCCACGAATGAATGTTTTTGTATTTTGAAACATATTTAAATAATTTTGTATTATTTTTTAAATTTTATTTTTAATATTAAGGTATTAAAATAAATATAAAGAAATAGAAACACGTGGCCTGCGGCGGTTCAGTGAAAAATGGAAATTAGGAGTGGGATTATAATGTAGGGACACTAGTAAAGCTTGCAGGCAGTAGGTGGGAACAACATAGTATGATGAAGATAATGATGCTTTACTGGCGTTGATAATCAACCAAAGACTTTTAGGAGCGAGTGAGTGTTACTTGCTGTTGCATGGTCCCAATTTACGAATGATAATTAGAAAAATAATTCAGTTTTGTATTTAGTAGCAGTGATGGTTTTTTAAAATAATTTTTATTTTAAAATATATTAAAATAAAAAAAATTATTTATATGACATCTAGCGAATAAAAAAATCTAATATTAATAAAAAAAAATCAAAATTTAATAAAATATCATTTGAAAAGTGGTTGCAAATAACATGTTATAACTAGAAGCAGCTAAGATTTCCTGCCAAAAATCAAAACATTTAGTGTAGTTAGAGAGTACCGTAGTTTATATTTTGATGTGTTTTGCAAAAATATATTAGTACTAGAAAAATTAAATTATTTTTTTAGTATTATTTTCTGATTTTTAATATTCTAATATTAAAAATAAACAAATATATAATAAAAAAATATTTTAATATATTTTAAACCAAGAAAAAAAAACTTTTTAAGAACAAATTTCACCACAATCTTATTCACAGAAGAAATGAGCAGAATACTTTGCTCGAGAAAGTTGAGGATCTTTACCTTGAGCTTAATGCCACGATATATATATAATATAATATATATATATATAAGCTGAAACTACTTGAAGGAGATGGTATAGGTAGCTAATTAACAACAAAGCCTTCAACAAGACGAGGGAAGGCAAATCTTGGACAGTAAAAATACACAGAAAAAACGCAAGCAAGAAAGCAAGGGGGAGGAGCTTGCAATGGCAAGTGAGGATGGATAGAAGAGGGAAGAACTAGACCCTTTTATACAAGATGAGGAACGAGAAGATGGCCTTGCCTGCCTACACCTTCCTCCCTCCCTCCCTCGCTCTTGGTTTATGTGGTGCATGAATTTGACAAAAAAAAATAAAAATAATTAGACTACTGGTGGTGCCTCCCTCTCTATTCGTGAAAACCACCCTCCGTCATTACTGCTTAACCTTCCTGTGGTTTCTTTGTCCCTTTCACAAAACCGCTTTTCTTTTTTCTCTCCATTTCTTCCTTTATCGTATCAACTTGCTTTCTTTTAATGTATCATTCTTTATTGTTGTTCGTTGAAAGTTAGCCCCTTAGAAGATAAAACCCCTTTTTCTAATTACTTGTTGAATTTGATTTGTACATAAATACTTTAATATTATTACTTGTTTTTCTGTGGTTCTCTGTGGCATTTGACTCAGGGATGCTTGCTCCCCTGTAGCTTGTTTTTTTCAAGTCAATATATGGCACGCATGGAGCGGGAGTAACTGTTTTTTAAAGTTTTTTTTTTTTGTTTAAA